>Ga0114957_1000977_pt1 | contig 34027 bp, 31 predicted proteins | sample BantaG_FD_87175 | JGI IMG/M metagenome (GOLD analysis project Ga0114957, IMG submission 87175) | Marine algal microbial communities from Bantry Bay, Ireland - BantryBay_4 metaG | ecosystem: Host-associated > Algae > Red algae > Unclassified | place: Bantry Bay, Ireland | collected 2014-11-21
GCATCGTCGCTGATGCTGGTGTCAATTTTGACTATTCTACCTTTGTCTACTAGGATATCTCCTTCTGAGATCTTGCCTCGGTTAACTATTTTCGCATTCTTGATCAATAAGTCTTTCATAGTCCGCTATTTTGGATTGTAAATATGCTATATCTTTTTATTTAATTATAAAACTGAAGTCCTTTTATTGTTATAGTTTTGTCTAAAATTAAGACTTCAATAATGGACTACTTTCTGGACAAAAAATTGGGTATTCTTGGCGGTGGACAACTCGGTAAAATGCTTTGCCTCGAGGCTGCTAGATTAGATATTAAATTACATATCCTCGATAAGGATAACACTTTTCCTGCAGCGCGCCTATGCTACGAATTTGTAGAAGGAGATTTTACCAATTACGATGATGTGTTAGCCTTTGGGATGGAGATGGACATTATTACCATCGAAATAGAAAGGGTCAATATCGAGGCACTCAAAGAATTGGAACGAAGAGGTAAAACGATCTACCCAGAACCTAGAGCCCTAGAGATCATCCAAGATAAGGGTCTGCAGAAAGATTTTTACAAAGAGCGGAATATAGCGACCAGCGATTATCAGCACTTTGAAAATAAGGCGGCGATTGCTGCAGCGGTGATCAGCAGAGCATTGCCTACACCCTTCGTGCAGAAGGCGTGCAAAGAGGGGTATGATGGAAAAGGTGTCCAAGTGATCAAGAGTCCAGCAGATTTGGATAAGCTCATGGATGTCAAGAGCATCGTGGAGGACTTGGTAGACATCGATAAGGAGATTGCTGTCATCGTAGCTAGAAATCCATCTGGAGAGATCAAGAGCTTTCCTGTGGTGGAGATGGAATTTCATCCTACTGCTAATTTGGTAGAGTATCTTATCTGCCCAGCTACGGTAAGTGCTGCGGTTGAATCAGAAGCACAAAAGCTGGCAAGAGAAGTGATTATGGCTTTTGACTTACATGGATTATTAGCAATAGAAATGTTCCTCACCAAGTCTGGGGAATTACTAATCAATGAAGTAGCTCCTAGACCGCACAATAGCGGACACCACACTTTGGATGCAGCTTATACCTCACAGTTTGAACAGCACCTCAGATCTGTATTGGATTTGCCCTTAGGCGATACCTCTAATATCACTGCCTCCGTGATGGTCAATCTACTTGGAGAAGAAAACTACCAAGGAGATGTCTACTATGAGGGCTTGGACAAGGCAATGAATGTACCTGGTGCACACATTCTCTTATATGGAAAGTCGGAGACCAGACCCAATCGTAAGATGGGGCACGCTACCCTATTGGCAGAAAATGTAGATATTGCAAGATCAAATGCCAATCAGCTAAAAAAATTGTTGAACATAAAAACCAAGAATTAATATGAGCAAAGTACAAGTCAGTATTATCATGGGGTCAGACTCAGACCTACCGATCATGAAAGATGCAGCTGCTATCCTGGAAGAATTTGGTGTCGGAATCGAAGTACAGATCGTATCTGCTCATCGCACCCCTAAGAAGCTCTACAAGTTTGCTCAACAAGCGCACAAGAGAGGTATCAAAGTAATCATCGCTGGCGCTGGTGGTGCTGCGCATCTACCTGGTATGGTAGCAAGCTTGTCCCCCCTACCCGTCATAGGCGTACCGATCAAGTCCAGCAACTCCATTGATGGCTGGGATTCTATGCTATCGATCTTACAGATGCCTAATGGTGTACCTGTGGCTACAGTCGCGGTGAATGCTGCGAAGAACGCGGGTATTCTTGCGGCACAAATTATTGGCTTAAGCAATGCGGCAATGCAAGAGAAGATGAGTCAGTATAAGAGTAGTTTGGAGAAGGCGGTGTTGGCGAAGGATAAGAAGTTGATAAAGATTGGGTATAAGGGGTATAAGAAGTAGAGGGGCTGGGGAAGTATCCCATTTAGTGTGCCACATAAAGCAAAGCTCTAAATTTCCTTTTAGATATATTATATGAGTTTACCATGATTCTGTCTTTTCTTTAAAAGTTGAATTCTCATACGATGATGTCTTTGAAGAATTATCGGATAGAAGTTGCCAATAAAGTTTATTAGAAAAGTACAAATAGCAAGTTTATTCAGATCTATTGCCACAAAATATATACTCACAAAACTTATTATTATAAATGGTATCAAATGCCCGAATTCAGATTTATTGGATTGTTCTATAAGGTTAGAGATTCCATCCCTACGGCCGTTAAAATATTTTTTCCTTTGCTTTTGGCTTTTCCATAAAGAAGCTAAAAGCATTCGCCTAAATAAATTAACTCTCAATGCAGTATAGAATTTCTTTAAACTTTTGGGATTATGAATTTTATAATATGAAGTTGGTAAGAATTTTTGTGTTGGAAAAGCAAAACCAGAAAAAGCAAAAATTCCAGTTAGAAATAGATTAATAACCCAAGCAACAAAAATAATTAATCCTAATGATTCAATTTTGTACTTATCGATATTAATCAATAAACTGTGGGATTGCCAAATCAAAAAGATAGTTGCAAATGAAAGCATTATTTTTTTAATCATATGTAAGTTTATTAAACCTTCTTTTACATTAAAGCATACGTATAATTGTATGCAGCGTCTCCGACGAAGGAGGATATGCTGTCATCACATAGTGTTAGGCACTGTTACTTCATTTAGAGAATTAAGAACATCTCTTTTGCTGATGTATTTTGAAGTTAATCCTTTCCTTTTTTCTTGTAAGTGTATTTCAAGATTTCTTAACCGCCGTTTCCCAAGTTTTTTAGCTTCTTTTAGTATTAGAAGCAAATCGGATGGTGGGTGACCAATGTGTCGATTGTCTGGAATAAAGATTTTTCCTGCATTTCTTCCAACTCTAAAAATTAGAATATCATTTTTGGCAACAAACTTTGATTCATACTTTTTATTATATGCAACTGTTTTGGTTTGTAGTAAATCACCATTTAGGTTGTTAAAGTGCAGAACCTTAATGTTGGATTTCTTTTTAGATTTATCCATTAAGATTGAATTGTCAATGCCTCTTATCACTTGAAAAATATTTTGCTCATTCTTAGTGAAATCTTGATTAATCGCACTAAGCTTGTTTTTTATTTTTGGGTTATAAATTCCAGTTAGTATTCTTGTCAATACTTCTGTTTTTTCAAATTTAATAGAATGAGTTTTTACAACTAATTCTTCAAAAAAATTATACAAAATGAGTCGAAATTCTTCCATCTTTTCACCAGTGAAAATATTCTCTGGTAAAATGGCAGCGAAATAATCTCCTTTATTTAAAATGGATAGATTTGAAATTAATATCTCACATTCTATTCTATTAACTCGTTCTGAGACATTATATAGCTTTTTGAGGTGACTAGGTATTGATGGTTTAAAAAGACTCTTGTAATATCCAAATGGAGGATTAGCCAAAACGATTTTTTTTCTCTTTCTTTTATAAGTTGAAATTATTTTTTTTGTGTCTGTGGCGTCAATCTTATTAATTGGTATAGTATTATGGCCAATTAATTTATGCGAAACTTTTTCTATATCCGACCCAAAGAGTTTGGCATTAGGCCAACGTTGAGCGGCTGCAGAAATTAAATTGCAACTTCCTGCACAGATGTCAACAACATTAGTAGGAGTATATTTGTCAGCAATACTATCTAATAAGAGGTTTGCTAATTCTGGTGGTGTATAAAACTGGCTCCATTTCTTCATTACGAATGTTACTTTGTAAGCTTATACTTGTAATAAATATCTGTCAAATTTGCATCAATATTTCCAAGATTTGAATCATAAAATACAGATAAATATTTTTTGAATTCCGCCTTGTCACTTCGTAAATCCCAAGTCCAGATTGCGGGATCAGCATCTCTTAGTCTTTCCATAATCCCATTCCAAATGGCATTGTTTAATTCACGAACCAAATTAACTGTTGATTTTGAAGCTTTTTGGATAGCAGTAAAGTCCATTGATATAGGCTTCTCAATACAATCTTTCAATAATTCAGTATGCATTCCGAGTGACATTAGATTTTTGACTCCAATATTACCAAATCTATGAACAATACAATGCCTTAACTGGCATATACTATCAAATTCACTAAATGCTTGTTCTAAACTACTACTGTTAAATTTCTGAATGCTTATGCTTAAAAATTTGGAACATTCACTCTTTATTGATCCACTATGTATGAAATTTGATGCATCCATTAAAGATTCTGGATACATTTTAATTTCTTGATAAAAAGTGCTTCCAAATTCAATAGACAATCTTTCGCAAGATTTTCTCACGAATGGGTCTAAATTTATTAAATCACGAACAAGCTTTCTAATGTATGCTTCAACAGAAGAAACATAGCCTAATAAAATTAAATTTAGAAATTTTGGATTGGGATTAGGAGCACCTAACAATGCTATGATTTTTCTTCCATCGACATCGTTAATTTCTCCATCTATTATCATTTGGTTTATTTGGCTCAAATTGCCTGTTGGGTCAATGATTAATTTATTTAATTCTGTATTCTTGGCAATGAATGAATCAATTGCAGATCTTTCTTCATCATCATGAAGTAAATCAAAGAGTGTAGAATTGAGTTCAGAACTCCAATTATTTAAACTACTAGGTGTATTTACTTTTGGGAACATTAGCTTAAGAATTCGTCCATGAATAAATCTACTGCACTTGATATTTTTTCAGCTTTAACTTTTCCAATTTTATAAATCTGTCTAAGAGAAGATGCTGGGTCTTTTTTAGTAATGAAATCTTCAATACAATTGTATCCGTTTTCTGTCATTTTTGATTTTTGCCATTCAGTTATTGAGAGTTCTGCAACAGGTACTTTTAGGCAATCATTAAAAATTGATATTTTGGTAAGTTCTTTTCCGCAATTGTGGCAAAAAAGTTGTTCTTCAGCAATTCTTGGAGTTTGACAGTTTAAGCAAGGTGGGAAATCAAGTTTTAGCTCATCAAGAATTTTTTGATTTACAATTTGTAATATTGTTTTTCTTATTGGGTGCTTCTCTTGTTTCGATTTTAATTTGATTACAATATTACTTGGATTAAAACCTCTACTCTTCGCACTAAATGCTTTTTCATTTAAGAGGAATAATGTATGAATCATAAACCTATCGTACGTTCGACTTCCGCCATGACTAACAGAACCCAAGTCATAAATTAATCCAGCTTCATATAGCAATTGTTTCAATCTAGGAAATAGTTTGACTGAACTCATTGAAGACTCATCAACTCCAATGGTAAGTTGAATTGAATTATTTAATGACTTATTTACATTGGTTAATAAGTTGACACATTTGTTGAAAAATTCATTACCTACTTCGATGACAAGTTTGTATTGAGGCATTTTCTTTATAAGTGATAAGTATTCTATTTTGATAAATTCAGATTGCTTTTCGATTGCATGATTATATTTACTTTGTTGTGTGCCAGAGTCAGCCTCCATATAATTCCTAATTAAACTTATAAAAGCTCTTGGGATACCAAATGAGGCATATTTAAAAATTTCCAAAATGTTTTCTGGAACATGTTCTAAAATTGTTGAAAATCTGTTTTCAATTAGACTTTTCATGAAAATTGAATATGTTGGACTTGATAAGTTCATCCAGCAAGTAACTTCATCACCATCATGGCCAACATGAAATCTAGGTCCATACTCAGTCGTACCGGGATAAACAGATGCTTTAGGAGATATTGTTGTAGACTTAAAGCTTCTTATGATATCAAAAAGTTCAACCATGAATTCCTGACTTAAAGTAAGTGCAGCATCGTCAAAAAGAATAACTGTTCGTTTTCTGTATTTACTTACTCTGAAAATGTCTATAAAATCACTAACTTTTTTTATCGTCAATTCAGAATATCTATTTATATCCTGCTCATCAACTAATCCTCGTTCTGATTGAGCTATGAAATTTAGTAGTTCGTCAATATTAAAGGTGAAACCATTTTCAGATAACTTGTTATTAAAATCATCAATGTTATCTATTATGTCAAAGCAAGAAAGCACTATTTTGGCTAGAACCCAAGAATGGAATATTTGGATTGCATTTGTACTTTTTGTTAGATATGGTTCTAAATATAAGTATTTTGTAAAAGATATATAGATACACAAAGGAAGTTCAGAATTGGATTTGGCATTTTCTTGAAAAACTTTCATTTGATGAGTCTTTCCTGATCCTCTTGGGCCGACTAGTAACTTTGTTCCAGTCGATTTCAATTGATCTTGAATTTTATCGAAATGATCATTACTAACATTCCATTCTAGTAAATTTTCAGTCGTAATGAAATCAGATCTTAATTGAAATTCAGAATTGTCGCTCATTTCTAATATTTATACCCAAATTATAAGGTTAGATTACTAATTTACTCTTTTACTTTTAATTGTGCCTAACAACTCTATACCCGAACCCTCTCTCCTACCAGGTGCGCATATATCTGCTATATGTATACCAAAATTACTCCCTAATATACGAATCAATTGAATTCTGTACTATATAATGACAAGAAAGGCAAACTTATCCGTCGAACAATTTAAGAAGAGTAACTAAACCTAAACTTAAAACCTAGGCGTCTCCAACAGCCCATCAATCAAATTAGAAACCACTTTACTCCCTGGGGAGCCCGCTTTGTTGAAAGAGATCTTACCATTTTTGTCGATGATGACGAAGGTGGGTAATTGCTTTACCTTGTAGAGTTTGGCGATATCGGATAGGTAGCCGCTGCCGCTTTTAGCGTGGAGTTGGATGCCTTTGAGGTCTTGGCTAGCTACGTAATCTTGCCACAGATTTGTTTTCTCATCCATGTTGACATAGAGAAATACGACATCTTCTTCGCCGTATTTTTCGATAAGGCGTTGGCTGTAGGTCATGGACTTGATACATGGTCTGCACCAGGTGGCCCACAAATCTATATAAACCACTTTGCCTCGGAGGTTTGATAATCTCACCTCTTGACCATCGATATCCGTTAGATTGAAGTCTGGTGCTATGTCGCCCGTTTGGATAGGCTTTTGTTCGTTGTAGACGGTGCGTAATACATCGTTGTACTGCAAGTAGTTATTGCTATTGAGGTACTTTCTGATGCTCTGTCCGTACTCGTATGCTTTGCCTATCTGGCACATGGTCGCTAGATCTTTAGCTTCAATATAAGCTAGGACTTCACCGCTGAAATACTGCTTGGCAATGTCGATCTTATTCATACTTTCATTTCCAACTTTAGCAGATTGATAATCTAAAAACTGGTGGATGAAGTCGACATAGTTCATATTGGGTAATACACCTTCTACAGAGATCGGTAAATCCTGGATGGGAGCATAAAAGTTTTTTGGTAGATCGACTGTATTCTTGTTCTGAATGTAAACCTGTATGTCCTCATAGTTGAACAACATAGAAGCATAGTGATAGCGCATGTTAGAATTGATAAACAAAGCGTCATGACTGCTTACAGAATTCTTCTTTTTATATTTATCAAAGTGTTGCTTACGTTTCTTGTATAAGTTCTTCGCAAAGTCAGCGAAGTCATCGGCATTCATGCGCTCGCTATTTCCACTAATGGAAGCCAACTGCGTTTCGAAAACTTTTTGCTCTTGGAATAAATAGGTATTCAGCGCAGCAGACTTCCCTTCAAAGTTCACACTGTTCGGGAAGTTGTTGGCGTTGAAGTCTACATTGATATTGTCTCCAGGATATAAGTAGAGATTCATCGTTTTGTTTCCACATTGCAATATCGCTAAAACGGGATCTTTCAATTCTTTGTTAATCGCATAGTTACCTTGCTGATCCAAGTCCAATGGAATTACTTCTTCTTGATAAGAGATGAAATCATACACGATGGTTAGTGAGGCTTTTTTCAATAAGCCTCCTGCTATCTTTCCGCTCAACTTAACGGCACTACTCGGTCTATCTGCCAATACGTTGGATATCTCCACATAAGTTTTCTTTGCTTGTGCCTTGGTAGCAGATACGAATGCAGACTTATCGAATGGTAATCCAATCTTGACGCCAGCGATCACGGGTGATTTTAAATTAGAGTAGGCATAGGTCTCGATATAATCATCCGAACGCTTCTTTCTCAATTGTTCTACATCGTATTCAGCGCGGAGAATTTCGTGAAATACTTTGTAATCGTTGTGTGATGCAAACGCCGCAATCTCTCGAGCAATATCATCCCCTTCATCCAATTTTATCTTCCAGTACAATGCCTTTGCTAAAGAGTAGTACAATGCTTGCCCTTCCAGATATTGTCTCGCCTCATCCGTGCCAGTCAGACTATATAGATATGCACTAGGGTTTTCCTCTTCGTAGACCTTCTTCTCTAATACATCAATGAAGGACTCCAAGAGCCAGCCTTGCTGACCGCGTTGATTTTCGACCTTGACAAGTTTGCCATAGTAATCCACGCCGTTAAAGTTATACTCAAAGCTTTCGCTCGATTTTAGGTGTAAATAATTAACCTCTTCTCCGTATCCTAAAGCGGTGACTACCTCATTTTCCAAGGGGCTTTTTAGCAGTTTTGCATTGTGCTTTCTACAGATAGCATATTTTTTTATCCTACCTTCAGCAGCTGTATCAGTCTCTTCTTCTACTAGTGTTCCAGCAGATAGATTTCTGACCCATCCCTTGGTACCATCCTCAAGTTTGATATAATCCAATGACTTGACATCAAAAGCAGGCAGTACAGTTGCGATAGCTTCTCTATTCAATTCTGAATCACTCTCATTGAGTATAGAAATTCTGTCTCCCACATTCATGTGTACAAAGTTTCCAGACTCATTTATGAGCATATTTTCTTGTGTAACTACTTTTTGAGCATAATTTAATGATTTTTCTTTTGCAGCAAGATCTCCTTTGAGCTTTAAAAACTCCTCTAAAAATTCGCAGTAGTTCTTATTTGATAAAACTACGTTTTCTCTAAAATTCAAATCCTTTAAGAAATCGTAATAGCTCACTGATAGGTCAAGTGGTGCAGCCTCTCCTATGAGCAAAGGTCGCTCCATACGATAATTCAAAAGCTGATTGGCTCCCCAATAGGTATAGTCCGCCAGAATATACTCCTTGAAGTCTGGCGTCATCTTGGCCTTATCGGCATTAGAGTATGAATTGTAAAAATCTATTTTCTCCTTGGTGATTCCATCTATCAGCTTTTTATAGTCTTCCGCTTCATTCTGAGATATTTTATATAGTATGTATCCTTGATCATATCTCTGAAATGCACGAGTGGAAGCGATGAGAAAATCATTATTTTTTGCTCCTCGTCCTTGACAATGAACTGTTTTCAAAAAGTCAGTACCGTCAAACTCTAGTTGGAGGTTATCTCCCTTCTGTACATATAGTGGTGTGGATACTCCGTCATAGGTAAGCTTTAGTTCAGCAGCATCTGTAAGATCGAAATCCACTTGAAAACTACCGTCGTCCGCTACGGGTAGCAGCATTTGCTCCAAGTTAAAATTGAAGCTATTTTTGTGGTAGCTTATTTGAACTAACTTTTCAGTAGGATGATGAACGATTCCAGAGATACTGGTATTGAGGGTCTTACTTAGATACTGACCAGGCGATGCACTGAAGCTCGTTTGAGCAGGGCAAAGAGCGCAAAAGTTACATATAATAGTTATAGTAGCAATCGCTAATGATAGGCCGTTTTTAAATTTGAGTTCCATTGATTTCGTAAGTCCCCAAAAATAAAATTATATTTTGAAATAATCTAAGAATGGGCAAACTAAATTCTATCCAAATGACGTGCCATAAAATACTATTTTATTATGCTGGCTTCCCATATTTTATGGGCTGATTATCAGGTCCATAGATGGTGAGTTCTGTATTGTCATGTGCCTCTACCCTTCCGATAATTTTTGCTTCGATATCAAATCCATCCGCTAAGTCAATTAATTTTTGTGCAGTTGTAGCATCTGTATAAATTTCTAAGCGGTGTCCCATATTGAAGACCTCATACATTTCTTTGAGATCCGTCCCAGATTCATCCTTGATTAACTGAAATACGGGAGGCATGTTGAACAGATTGTTCTTGATGATATGAACATTCTCCGCAAAGTGCAGCACTTTTGTCTGAGCTCCACCCGTGCAGTGAATTACACCCTTGAGTTGGGCAAGATGCTTATCAAATATTTGCTTCAATAGCGGCAGATAGGTTCTCGTCGGTGATAAGAGCAAATCAGCTACGGTATAGGTCTTCCCATCAAAGGTCACCTCATCCGTAAACTTCTTGCTACCATTATATATTACCTCCTCTGGTGTCCCAGGATTATAGGATTCTTTATAGGTCTCTGCGTGGTACTTACTTAGTACATCATGACGAGCAGAGGTCAATCCATTGGATCCTATACCACTATTATATGCCGTCTCATAAGATGCTTGTCCTGAGCTCGAAAAGCCTACGATCACTTCTCCGCCTGTGATTTTATTCTCTAGCACTTGGCTTCTTTCCAATCGTGCAAAAGTGGTGTACCCTACATCTATACTACGGACGATATCTCCCACGTCTGCCGTTTCACCGCCAGAGGGATGAATACCTACCCCATATTCCGCCATCCTTTCACAAAAAGCATTCGCTTCTCGGATGATGGTCTTGATAACGTCCCCCGTGATCAAATTTTTGTTCCGACCGATCGTGGAAGAGAGGATGATATTATTCGTACAACCTACACATGCCATGTCATCAACATTCATCACGATCGCATCTTGGACGATGCCTTTCCATACGTCCAAGTTACCCGTTTCCTTCCAGCACATATACGCAAGGCTGGTCTTTGTACCCGCCGTATCTGCGTGCATGATGTTGCAGTGTGCATCCGACCCGCCCACGATATCTGGCAATACCTTGCAAAAAGCATTTGGGAAGATTCCTTTGCTCAATCCTTTGATTGCTTCGTGCACTTCTGTTTTTGCTGCGGAGACGCCTCGTTGTTCGTACTTTGTTTTTTCAGACATTATATAGGTGTATTAGATATGTGACGCAAAGATAGTAATAAGCGTTCGATTCAGATAATGTAGCTTTGAAGTAATCCAATGAATTGAGATTGGATATTGCATTATCATTTCGCTAAGGCTTTTCTCGTTTGGGTGTTGCGCTCGCGTCTAGCTAGCCGCACAAGCATACAGGGCTTGAGGGGCTACTGGTATATTTTGATTTCGAATGTTGCGCCCACGTCTAACTAGCCGTGCAAGCTTACAAGGCTTTTGGATTTACTACGATAATTCGAGGGGCGCTGCCCCTCGCTAATTTGTGATGCCCCGTTGGGGCGTAGACTAGAATTTGTGGTCTAAAAATATCTAAAAAAGGGTGTCAACTTTACACTATAGTTTACCAGACCCCAACGGGGTCACACAAATTAGCATAGGGCATCGCCCTATGAAAAATTCGTATACCTCTTGAAGCCCTGAAAGGGCGCGACATAAGCGTTACATTGAATTCACATACAATTTTACGTTTCCAAAGCAATTGGTACTACAGCACTGAATATAGTAATCTTTCCTCTTCGCAGACAATGTCGGACAAGCTTTCTAGACTTTCATGTGACTCCGCTGGAGTCATTTATCACCGCTATTGATCGATTCTATAATTATGTCATCCCTCGGGGATGATTTAGGTGTTCTGTAATTTTGAATCTTAATTTAAGCGTAGGGAAGTCATTTTATAGCTATATCAATTATTTAAGTTCACATAATTGTTATCCCGAGAGCACAGATCCCAGCGGGATCATATATTTATAGCATAAACAGTACCGAGTAAAGCACGTCCCTAGAAGGGTCGCATAAACAATGTCCAATCATTTATCAATGATCAAACGTTGTGTAAAACATTTAACCACATTCGAAGGTTTTTTGGATAAGCGCTGTGCAGTGGTGAGGCGATAGCCGAAGTGTGTAGCACCGAGCAGACCTGCGAGTCACGTAACATAGCGACCCCTAGCAGCATATGGCAGGTGGCGCAGGCAGAGGGGATAGCCCCACATTATTATGATCTGGATTATTTTATAGTGATACTGATTTGGGGTCATCACGAACCCTCTGTTCCGCTTCGCTGCTCTCGGTACGTGTCGTGTCATCCGCTGTATACATATGTTTTGCCTAGAAAGGGAGACGCAAAATATTGCGTCTCTACGGCACGCGCACCGATCAGCCCACATTCGCCGACGCACCATGCACGCCCACCGCCTGCCCGCACATAATGTATGCCGCTCCTACCACTTGCCCCTCGCGCGCTCCGCCCCGAAATTTCATTACACGATATCGGGACAGGCTTTGCTGAGGCTTTGTCTGTACGACACGCCCAGTTTGGAGGGCTTTAACAGTAAGATAAATGGCATATTTCTTACATATTAGAATTAATTGTAATACATTAGCGTTAATATTTTATCTGAGTAATAGCAATATCCCCCTCCGTTATAAACTACTATGTGGTTATGACAGCTTAAAAGTGCTGTTTTATTCATTAATTCAAAAGTTTATGATGAAAAAGATACCCTTATCCCTAATGTTCAGTTTGGCGATGTGTGTGAGCATGTTCGCTGGTGAGATCTATGTCTTCCACGATAGTTCGTGTATGGACAAGCTCCAATTTAAAGAAAAGACCTTGACGGCTGACTACAAGCTCAAGACGACAGGCAATTTGATTAGCTACAATATCCATGCTAATGAAAATGAACTTATCCGCTTGGACATCAATCCTGAAAGCGAAGAAATACTCAGCGACATGCCGATCGGCACAAAAAACTGCAATGAGCTAATCTGGGATGAGCAGTTCTCTAAAGATATCAATGCTCAAGTTACAGATATATATGTTGTGACTCTAGTAGATGGTAAGTACCGTATCAGCCCTGTAGATCGTGCAAGTTATTTTTATTCATCAGACGATGAGATCAGCTATAGTGATGAGGTGTATGGTTTTTCATTTGACATGGGTGAGTTCGATCCAAATGCAGATCTATTGACGTACGGTCTGAAGTCGAAAGTGAAATTTAGTTTTGCAGATGATATGCATTGCCCTGGTGAGTACCACTTTTATAAGTCTACTAGAAATAGAAACTTGAGTGAAAATGAAGTGGTAGCTGTACCTCATATCGGGATCATCAGAAATTTTACGATCAGTAAAAAACTGAATAGAAACTTGAGAGAATTGGATTTGGAAATGGTGAACGATATGCCATTATCTATGTTCATGGAGCAAGAGTGTAATAAGACGACGACCAAAACTGCCGTAACGCAAGTCGAGGAGAACATAACTAAAGAAACTCCAACAACTAAAGAGATGGCTAAGGCGAGCAATATTGATATCAATGCAACTTCCACTGTCGCAAAGCCAACAGAAAAAATCGTTGAGAAGACTACTGAAAAGGTAATTGCTAAGGGTAATGGAAGAACATTGCAAGCGGCTACTCTACCTGGTTCTAATGCCTCTAATACAGTAACCGAAACTTGTCACCATATCTATAGGAATGCAGATACGGGCTTCTACTATAACCGTAATACAGGCAAAACGGCAGAAGGTGAATGTGGTGGGATCACCTACCTCGATGGTAAGATGCAAAATAGTGACTACCAGGAGACTACTGCTACTACTGCCTTAATTAGTAATGCTCCAATCGGAGATGAATTCGTTGCCAAAGGTGGAGAGGTGATAACATCTGACGTTATCATTGAGGTCGCTGAGGGAGAAGCAGTTAAGACTGTAACTGAAACCATTATTGTAGAAACTAAAGTAACTGATACACCTAATCAAAAAGTAATTATTACGGAGACCAAACCTAAAATTGTTTACAAAGAACCTAAAGTCATTTATAGCGAAGCGAACCCCATCGTGATAAATGAAACTTTAGAGCCACAAGATACCAAAATTGTTGCGGCACCTAATACCATTTCAAACGCCACACCTTACACAAAATCAAACACATTTACTAACGATTGCACTGTATCCCCTCGCACGGGTTTTCACGTTGTGAAAAAAGGCGAAACACTATACAAACTATCAAACATGTACAATGCATCAATCGAAGATTTAATGAAGTGGAATACACTCAATAGCAGTGCTATTAGTGTTTGCCAACACCTTAGAGTACAACCTGAGGTTTCATTGACACAGAATGCCGTTCGTATTCCTGCCAATGAATTTGTGAGTAAAGGTGGGACTGTCAACACTACTACCATAGTGACTAAGTCTGCTCCAGTAAAGAGAGTGTATCACTACATCACTCAAGGTGAAACGCTGTACGGTATCTCTAAGAAGTACGGCGTAAACGTGGAAGATGTGAAGAGGCTAAACAAGCTCAGCGACAACTATTTGAAGCCAGGATGGAGATTATCTATTCCAAACAGCAGCGACAGTTTGAATGCTGCTCCTGCTGTGCAAAAAGTAGATGCTCAGCCTATGTTTAAAGAAGCTGCTCCTGCAATCCAGCAAGAGACTTCATCTGACTCTAAATTATTAATGCCTAAGGGTGGTTCTTCTATGAAGATTCCTGAATCTTCTGAAGAGCACTTGAGCAACTACCAAAATCAACACATCTACCACACGGTTGGTGAAGATGAAACGATTAATGATATTGCCATGAAGTACGGTACTTCTATCAATGCTTTGAAGTTGTTGAATGCTATGGGTGAGGGTGAAGTCCTGATTCCTTTTCAAAAGATTAAGGTTAGGTAGTCTGTAATAATTAAATTTTTGAATGGTTCCATTCAGTATTGAACGGATAGAAAAAGCGGGCTTGTCCCGCTTTTTTTATTTGTGGGTGGGGAGTAAGGGGGTAAAGAAGACTTCATACCCCAGACGCAATAGTAAATTGACAACTGCTTCCTTTAGAATGGCAAGCCTCACTGAAACTCATTTTGCAATTCTGCTCTAGATTGCTTTTCTCACTCTTACTTTTTGCCCGTCAAAAAGTAACAAAAACCTCTCGAGCGTGGAAGATTCTTAACGCTTACGAAAGCTAAAAGCCCTACATCCGTAAAACTCGCTTTGATGCCTTGTTTTTCAATTAACATCATCCCCTATCCAGACATTTTTTTCATGCCCGATCAGGTTGTAGCTCGATCAGTTACGGCTGCTGACGGACTTTCTTAACGCTTCCGACACTAAATCCCCGTCTGACCGTCTAGCGACAGCGTAGACGGGCAGGTTCCAAGGTCGAAATTTGTTCTTATTTTGGAGATTATACATTTGGATGTGGAGAAAAAACTGAGACACAATGTTTTGGACAAAATTCTTAAATAACAGTTTAAAACTTCAAAGTGACAAAAGCAATATCACTTTCTAATCAAGATCTATGAAAGGAGAAGACACCCAGTATTGAAGCCTGTCCGTCTACGCTGTAGCCAGCCAGACGGGGGTTTAGTGCAGGAGTGCTAAAAAAAAGTGTGCTTTGCTTTATTGTTTGAGCTTAATCGACACCAAGGAATAGAGATAAGGCTACATTGTTGTAGTCTTATCAACATGAAAAATAATTAAGGCGAGTTTAAAGCAAAGTGCCTTTTTTTAGCTCTACATGACTGCCCGTTGCGTAGCAATTTTGACCCAGCGGGTCAGGATAGGAAAGGAACTGGAGCAAACTTGCGACAGCTAGCAAGATCTTTTTAGGAGATTGTTCTTGCCTCGACAGGAGTCTCGGTTCATTCATTATTTTGATTCCGTGGTACCACGGAATCAAAATTGCTACGCAACATTCTTTCATTTTTCTTTTTGCTGTCAAAAAGAAAGTGAAAGAGAAGCGACCAACATTTATACGTGTGAAGTCCCTGCGCTCAGGAGAAAGATTTACCTCAAATTCTATTTTGTCAAGTAACTTTCATATCTCTCGTTCTAGCGGATCACTTTATGATTCACTTACTATACGAAGAGTAATTTTGCTTTTGCAGTCTTACAAGGTGCACTATCTATGAATAGCTATTCAGTAGAAACACATAGATTCTTATTCACCAACATATCATTATCCATAAATGAGTTATAAATCAGGGGGATATCATATCTATTCATATCTTTGTTCCGTAAAAAATAGTAAATAAGCGCCTTATGCCATTATTAATTCTTTTCTTTTTTGTTTCTATAATATTCTCTTTTCTGTGTTCAATATGGGAAGCAGTGCTGTTAAGCATCACGCCTTCTTATGTGGAGATACTGAGCCAAGAAGAAAATCCTGTAGCACCTAAGTTGAGAGAATTTAAGGAAGAGATCGATAAGCCTCTTTCTGCTATACTGACCCTCAATACAGTAGCACATACAGTGGGTGCAATTGGTGTGGGTGCACAGGCAAGTAAAGTATTCGGAACTGGAAATATGGTGATAGCGGGCACCACCCTACCGATAAGTGGTGAAGTGGTCGTTGCGGTTTTTATGACGATTGCCATTTTGTATTTGTCTGAGATCTTTCCTAAGACCATTGGTGCTAATAACTGGAAATCGTTGACACCTTTTACAGTGCGCTCGTTGACCTTCGTTTCTTTTATATTGGCTCCAGCAGTTTGGGTAAGTACATTGATCACAAAATTCCTTAAAAAAGATAAAGAGAAAAGTGTGCTCAGTCGAACTGACTTTGCTAACATGACACAGATCGGATTGAAGCAGGGAACCATTAAGAATAGTGAGTCTAGAATCATACATAATCTTCTCAAGTTTGATTCTATTTTAACGAAGACGATTTCCACTCCGCGTACGGTGATGTTTGCGGCTAATAAGGAGACCACGCTTAGAGAATTTTATGATAAGCATCCGACGATTCGTTTTTCTAGGATTCCAGTTTATGATACTAAGATCGACAAGGTGCAGGGGTATGTACTAAAGGACGACTTGCTTGATCATCTTCTGAAGGGAGAAGATTCTGCGCCACTGTCTAGCATCATGCGAAATATAATTGTTGTGAAAGAAGATGTGCCTGTGCCCAACTTGTTTAATCAACTCAATGAGGCTAGCGAGCATATTGCTTTAGTGGTAGGAGAATATGGTGGCGTCATGGGTGTGGTTACGATGGAGGATGTCATCGAAACTTTACTAGGACTTGAGATCATTGATGAGTTTGACAATAGCTCTGATATGCAGAAGTTGGCTCGCCAGAAATGGGAAAAGCGTGCGAAGGATATGGGACTGGAGATTAAGCAGGAAGAATGAGGAAGGGAATTATAAATTATGAGTTATGAATTATGAATGAAGAGCTAAGTTGAATCTTGTAAAAACTAAGCTCGGGCTGGCAAAACCACCTAAGTACACCTAGAGCTAGGCTGGAGTGCTCGAAGGTACCTGCGCAAAGCTGGAGCCTTCAAGTAAACACCGTGGAAAAAAGTAAGTGATCAGTGAACTTTGAAGTACAGAATCCTTCCATCCTATAAATCCCCGCCTGGATGACCAGTCGGACAGGCCAGTTCAGACGAACACGCAAGCGCTGCGCTATCAACTATCCACACTCAACTCTTCACTAATTTTCACCAAGATATTACACAAAATCCTTATGCCTAAGATACCAGATTTAAGGTATTTACTTGAAGCATATATTAAGTTAACTTGAGTATATAAAGATAGACAAATCTACCCCCTCCCCTCACTTTGAAACAATAGCAAACAACCTACGAATTGATACTCATTTAAATCACAATTTAAATTTATTGCTATGGTTACATTTATACTAGGAGGTTTACTCATCTTATGGTTGCTTAAAATGAGCTTTATTGAACTAAGCAAGAGCTTCTTTGAAGAAGAAACTGTTTCGGAAAATGAAGTAATCTAAAAAATCTTATCCACCAGTTTCTTGTCTCAACTTTTTGATTTGACTTTCCCATAGCATTTTCTGCTCTTCGACTTCATGTGGCTCTACAAAGTCTGTTACTTCTAGAATGGTCTCAGACGTTACGGGTGATTTGCTCATTCTGACTTCAAAATACGCTTCATCCTTAGAATCATCCCATTTAAACCTCAAGCGTTCATTTTCCTCATCTTCCAATAATTCAGCATCCTCAGGATAGCCATCCCAGCTGAAAGTATATTTTTTTCCTTCAATATCTACTTCATCACAGTACCATCTTATAAGGCATGATGGTGCCGTGAAAAACTGATATAATATAGTAGGAGAAGCCCTAAAGATATATTCTAATTCGATTTGCTCTAGTGCCGCTTTTTTCTTTTTAGCCATTATTATGGTATTAGTTTTCTTCATTTTGGGAGAGTAGTTTGTACAATTTAAACCATCTACACCCTGATTATGGCGGAACATACGTATTTATAAGCAATAAAACAAAACATATTTTGTTATGTTATTATATTAATTACGTAATTCGATCTTTTTCAGCCGCTTGACTGTTAAATCGTCGGACAATTGAGTCGACAATATGGTCAATAGCTTAAAAAAGACAATATTATCGTTAAACTTAGTTGATTCTAACGTTAAATCGCTGTAAATTTGTAGCACCTATTGAGAGAAAGAACAATTGAACACATCACTATCAACCTATCTCTCGGTAGGACTAATAATAATTCCCATTACATTAAATTTATTGGAAGAAAAACCAGTCATAATTTTGGATTTGACAATTCTTAACATTTAAAATCTTTTTAATGAGACAATTAAAGATCACAAAATCCATTACTAATCGTGAAAGTCAATCACTCGAAAAGTATCTTCAAGAAATAGGTAAGGTCGACTTACTTACTCCCGAAGAGGAAGTAGATTTGGCGAAAAGGATTAAGGAGGGTGATCAGGAGGCGCTTGAAAAATTGACGAAAGCCAACTTAAGATTCGTTGTATCAGTAGCAAAACAGTACCAAAATCAAGGTCTATCACTAAGTGATTTGATCAATGAAGGTAATTTAGGATTAATCAAAGCTGCACAACGTTTCGATGAAACAAGAGGTTTTAAGTTTATTTCTTACGCGGTATGGTGGATTAGACAATCAATATTGCAGGCATTAGCTGAGCAATCCAGGATTGTAAGATTACCATTGAACAAGGTGGGATCTTTGAATAAGATCAACAAAGCATTTTCGGAGCTGGAGCAAGAATTCGAAAGAGAACCCTCACCAGAGGAATTAGCAGAAATGCTAGAAATCACTACCGAAGAGGTAGAAACAACCCTAGGCGTAGCCGCTAGACACGTATCTATGGATGCACCATTCGTTGATGGAGAAGATAATTCGCTTCTTGACGTTCTCGAAAATGGAGGTACTCCCAAGACAGATAGCCAACTAGCATACGGGGAATCTTTAAGAAAGGAGATCGATCGCTCTCTAAGTACACTAACTGATAGACAGTGTGATGTCATCAAGTTGTACTTCGGAATTGGCGTCGAACATCCAATGTCATTAGAAGATATTGGTGATCGTTTTGGCTTGACTCGTGAGCGAGTAAGACAAATCAAAGATAAAGCGATTAACAAACTCAGAACTAAATCGAGAAGTAAGTTACTTAAGCACTATCTAGGCGCTTAGAGTTTACAGAAGAATTTTATTCAAATGCAGCATCCATTTTAGTATGGGTGCTGCATTTTTTTATTCCTCCTCTTCCATATTCAACAACCCATCGGGCAAATCCATATAAATTTTCCGCGCCTCCTTATCGATCCTCTCGATCACTTGCGTATGCAATGGAATTAAAAACTCTTGCTCCGCTTTTTCCACGAAAGCCATTTCTTGTTGTGGGTATTCCTCCAGTTTACTGATCACACCAATCTCGCCGTGGTCCGCGTCGATCATGGTATAACCTACGAGATAGTGGTATTCTAAATCTGAGACTTCTACTATAATTTTGCTTAGTGTATTCGTCATGACTTTCACTTCACGATGGGCGACACGCACCGCGTCTTCTTTATTATCGATAGTTTCTAGCTTGATCAGGAATGGATTCTGACTTCTGATACTTTCTATGAAGTACGGAATTTCGTTGTTCCCCTCTTGGACATATACCAAGCCTTTGCTAAGCACATCTTCCAGATACTCAGTCTCGATATCTCCTTTCAGTTCCCCTTTCACCCCATGCGGCTTAAATAACCTTCCAACTACTGTAAAATCTGACATGACACAAAATTACTATATTGCATAATAAAGGCTTAGAAATGAGATACACTATTTTTAACATTATTTTAATAAGCACGCTATTCACCTATTCTGCACAGGCTCAAGTCGATAAGGATTTGGCAGAAGTGCAGCAAATACTGATGAGACAGGCTGCTGATTGGAATAATGGCGATATAGAAGCCTTTATGGTGGGCTATTGGAATTCGCCCGACCTACAATTTATTGGCTCTAGAGGCGTGACAAAAGGCTACAAAAACACGTTAAATAACTACCTAAAGTCTTATCCAGACCGTAAAACCATGGGACAGCTGTCTTTTGATATTATCAGCACCGACAAGCTAAGTAAGAAGTCCATTATGCTCACTGGAAAATATAACCTAGCTAGAAAGGAAATGGAGGATGCGAGTGGGTACTTTTTATTAGTATGGAAAAAAATAAAAAAGAATTGGGTGATCGTCGCCGATCACAGTAATTAGGTTAAATAATTAATGAAGCTTATTCAATACAATACTACTATATTAGGGCTCTGCATTTTCTTAATGTTAGGGCTAAACAGTATAGTCTACGCTCAAAAAAATCTAGTTCCAAATTTTTCTTTTGAAGAATCTAATGAGAAGCCAACTTCCATGTTAGATGATGGACATGAATATGCTGATGTTAGCACCTACTGGGAAACCCCTAATCTCGCTAGTACAGACTTGATTACCCACCGATTCAAGACCGCCAAATTTGAACCTATTGAGCCCTTCTCCGGACGCAATATGAGTGGTATTGTAATTCACGGTGATTATTGGTCTGAGTACCTCAAGGTAGAATTGAGAGAGCCACTAAAAATTGGTGTGGAATACTATGCAGAATTCTGGGTAGCCTATTGCGGCGATTACAATAAGGACTACAAAAAGAAAATGACCAATCCTTATTTTGGTGTGTACTTTGGAGAAGACTTCTTTGAAAAGACGGATAAGCAGTTGCTCAATAAGCCACAAGTATATTCCAAACAAGCATTGGAGCTAAAGGATAAAACTTGGGTCAAAGTGAGTGGTAATTTTATAGCCAAGGATACCACCGATCACATCTACGTAGGTCAATTTGCTAATCGAGAAGATCCCGCAAATATGCTATTGGGTTATTACTTTGTAGATGATGTGAAAGTTGTAAAATTCAGTGACCACTCTACCATATTTACCCCTGCAGAGTATGCACCCGATGGGCTGAATAATATCTATTTTGAAACTGACAAATATGATCTCCTCCCTACCAGCTTCAAGACGCTAGATGAAGTATATGGCTTCCTCAATAAAAATCAATCTCTAGAGATTAGCATAGTGGGACATACAGACAATAGAGGAGAGCTAGAGCATAACCAAGAGCTAAGTACAAATCGCGCCAAAGCTGTGATGAATTATTTAGTCAATAAAGGTATCGATCCGAGCAGATTAAAATTTAGTGGCAAAGGGGCAAGTTCACCAGTTGCATCAAATCTGACCGAAGATGGACGACAAGAAAACAGAAGAGTGGAATTCAAAGCGAGTGGTGAGCTCATCAAAGATGTAGATCTCGCGCAAGTCAATGTGACAGAGGCAGATCTCTCCTATCGCTTCAGTGAAGATCTGAACTTGGATGCCAAGCCTTACCAGTACAATTTCATAGGTCGTTACAAAGATTTATACAAGTGCCAGCCTATACAGAAAACGGATGCTGCCCCGACTAGCATTTTCAGGGATTACAAGCCCTACTCAGCCATCAAATATTTAAATGAAACGATTCAAGCACAAAGCCTAGTTTTTATCAATGATTCTCCCCTACATCCACAGACCAGAATCTTGACAAAGGAGGCATTGCATGTTTTTGCCGATAAAGGTTTTACACATCTTGCCATTGAAGCATTCACAAATCCTAAAGAACGCATCGATCAAATCGGATATCCAACTATCAATATGGGAGTATACACAGATGAACCACTCTTTGGAGAGCTGATCCGCGAAGCGATTGGTCTCGGATTCACCATCGTTTCTATGCAGCCGTCGGATGTAGAATTGAGTAAGGCCAAAACTATCGTGCAAAAAAAGATGGGCCTATCTAGCAAGGATTATAAACTAACTTTCAATGCTGTCAATTGGTCAAAAGCCATGAACTTGAATCGACAAATGAGAAAATCTGGCGCGTCGAAATATCTGGTGATCACCAATAAAAATCAAGTTCTCAAAAAGGAGCATAATGGTATCAAAAGTATTGCCGTTTGGTTTCAGGAAATCACAGGGACCATGCCTTATTGCATCGATCAAGTCACTATGAATGAGCAATGTCCTGACACCGAAAATCCAGTGTACAAATTTGCCAACGTCAACTACCCTGCTGTCATGAAAAAGTACAGTCAATACTACATAAGTAAAGTGGATGAGGTCGAGGAGATGTACGATATGCAGATATTTCATCCCAGATCGATGTATGTACAGAACCGCCCCACTTGGCTGAAGGAAGGCGATCAGAAAGTAGCTTACCAAGTGAATGCCGATCAATATCAGATGAGCTATCCCCTACTCGTTTTAGCCTACTTGCCCAATGAGGATAAAGAAATCGCTGTCCCTCTGGACATCATTGAGATTCGCAATAATCGAAACGCCATGCCGCTTTTTATACCTCCAGGTGAAATCACATTAGTGTTGAAGGATAAAAAGACTAGGAAGAAGCTAGATATTATAGCTAAGTAAATCCAATAATAAAAATAAGGGTAAAGTTTATTTGGGAGTGACCCCTTTCACTCGCATGAAAAAATGCGAATGAAAGGGGTCGCGCTATTCAGGACTCCACATTCGTTGCGGTCGCAGGTTTATCGCATAAAAGAATGCGATAGACCAGCGACTGCTCGTACCTCGCATCCTTACTATCGCTCACTCGGTTAACTAGCAAATTAAGGATATTATTACTTATTTACAGATTAAATTATCCAGCCTACAGCCTTTCTCCACTGATCATACTGCTCGGATCTTTCAACTAGATTTTTTTAAGGAGATTGATCCTCCTTTTTTGCTTGTTCTCGGATCACTTTAGTTTATTCTGCTAGTGTATTTATATCTGTAGATAACTCTACAACGGCATCAGGCTCCAGAATCAGTTCACTGGAAGATACCAAATAAGCATATTGACAAAAGATACTTTGGCAAGCTAAAATAAGTATAGAAAGGATAGTCAGTCTCATAGTTTAAAGTTCTATTTTAGTATAGCGCATTTACATAACTCAGATGAATTATGCTTGTTAGAATTAGGATAAGAAAATTAAGATCATCTATTTCCTTGTATCAGTCCTCATCCTCCTCATAATTATCATTCTCACCCAGATATTCAATGTCAGCGTGCTCTTCCTCATACTGCTCTTTTATATCATCCTTCAAATTGCCATCATCATCATAATCAGTATCTTCATCAATGATCTTCTCCGCCAATTGAGTGGTCATTCTAATCAAATATATTTTCTCAAAAGTCTCGAACCGCAAGGCGCTTACATTCAATCCTTGGGCATTAGTAAATGTGATAAGATGCTGACTGAATCCATATGGATAAACCAATTTTATCTGCTCGACCAGTTCATCGCCTAGCTTTGAATAGTCAATAACAACTCTAGATTTACTTGCTTCCATAACAATAAATTGAATAAGATGAGAAATTAGGGTTCAGCTTTAAAATTTAGATTAAATATCTAGATAAAATTAATTTTATTTTCCAATTTTATCTATTATTCTTTGATAATTTTCGGTAAAAACATTGCTATTAGAATTATAACTCCAACATAAATAATTAAAGGTATAAGCACCATGAATGCCGAAAATAATAGTAATGCATAATAAAAATTTGCATAGGCACGAATAAAATCACTATCAATTACGCACGATTGAACTTGCATACTACCTTCATCCCATCCACTGCAATTCAGCATGGCAAGAACTGGCAAAACCAACCCAACAAAGTAGATAAAGAAGGCAAGTACTTTTCTTTTAGTCATAAGATTCTCAATTTTTTACTATAGCAATATAATTAACTTTTGGGTTTATAGTTGATCCCTTTCTATTAGATTTCAATCTTCTTTTCTCCAACCTTCATTTTCTTCGTCTCTATCCAACTCATCATTCATTCATTTAACTATAAAATCATCTTTAGGTTTATCAACATTCGAACATAGATACTCCTTGTCCACAAATTCACATTCTTTTGTAAATCCTTCAACCCATTCTGCAATCGAAACTTCGATAGAGATAAGCATTTTCAATAACAAGTAAGTATCTTGAAATTCAATCTCTTCTATTTCAGAATCTATATTCGCACAAACCTTATTTAAACTGGCTTTGATCTCTTTATTTTTTTCATTTAAGCTGTCTCCAGTAAAAACAAAATAATAACTCATGAGATTTCCATTTCCACCTAAGCCCGTAGAAATAAATCCAGATGAATGATCCTATAATTGATTCTCTAGATTTAAACGTGCGAAATTTAATGCTAGATGCCCAAATGCCTTTAATTGAACTTTTTCAGCATTCAGAATGTGCTCTAATTTTCGATAATTATGCACCTCACCTTGTTGCGCAAGAGCAACTAAAAGTAACTTCAGAGATTCAAGCGATTTATCTTCTTTCCACTTTGTTTCAATTTCATCTGGTTGAATGTTCGCATCCTTATATTGTGTCAATTTCTCGTAGTACTCTTTAAACACATTATCGTCAATCCCATCCTCTCATATTCTGAATTCCTCAGGAACATTATTGATAATGTCAAGTATTTCATCATGTTTATCATCATTCATAAAAACTCAGTTTTTCTATAAATATAAACTTAATAGCATAGATCTTTAGCTTAAAAGTCTCGATTCTTCTCAAAAATCAATTGATTCTCTCCTAGGACTAAACAAGAAAGAAACCCTTGACCAGCACGATTACCCTTGTGTACGCAACCACCATCGATGTCAAGGTATTGCTGCTTAGTCATTGTTTTCTGCATAGCGCTAATTTCATTTTTTGGTAAAGGAGTGTGTCCATGTATGATGACCCTATTCCCAAGCCAATCATAATTGATTTGATTGTACCAATTTCTTTGCCACATCATGGCATGCTCATCTTGAAGTGGATTTTGGAGGGCAAAGTTGAGGCCAGCATGCACAAATAGATAAGCATCTAACTCAATAGATGTAGGCATATCATCAATAAATTCGAAATATTTCTCTGGGATACCGCTAATGGATTGGGCATCAAAACTATATAAAGTTTGTTCGCCACCATGCTCTAGCCAACGAGTCAGGCTCTCATAGTTTCTTCTCGCCTCTAACATCATTTGATCATGATTGCCACGAAGACAGCAGACGATATGTCCTGATTTTTGTAGCTTCCATATGAGATCGATCACGCCTTTACTATTAGGACCGCGATCAATGAGATCACCCAATAAGTAAAGCTCATCATTTTTAGAAAAGTCTATAAGCTTCAGCAAAGACTCGAATGTTTTTAGGCATCCATGAATATCAGATATAGCGTAGCGATTCATTAAATCAATCTATAGTTTCTACTCAATTTTACAACCTAAAAGATACTAGTTATTTTTATCTAGTTTTTCTCTTTGTTTTTTCAGTTCTTTCTCTCTTTTCTCCCTTTCCTTTTCTAGCTCTTTCATCAATTTTTCATTCTCCATTTCTTTCTCTTCAAGGGCCTTGTCTATTTCTTTCTGCTCTTCTTTCTCCAAGTCGCTGCTATTCTTCAAACTATCGTCATCTTCTTTCAACTCTTCGATCTCTTCTTTTATTTCCTTCTTCTTTTTAAACTGAAACCATTTAAGGCTATCTTTTTGATCTTTGAGATCTTCTATCTCTCCTCCCAGAGCATCTTGATAGTCCACTTCCTCATCGATTCCCTCTCGCAAGCCTTTTATAAAGGCGTTTTTGAGGATGCTTCCAATAGTAGGCCAAGTTGACACACTCAAATTTTCAATATTTCCTTGAATTGGAGCTTTAACTGCAAAATTTTTAGTGCTGCGATTTGTCAAAATGAATTCAAAGAAGGCACCTATAGTTTCCCAAATAGTTTCTAAAAATGAATCATCCTCACTATGAAATTTCACATCTTCAAATAATACTTTAAAATAGCCCGTCAAATTTCCGTCGGCCAATGCAATTTCGGAATATGCATCAACGTCTCCAGATTCAAAATCCATTTTTGCGAATGAATTTGCAACATCATTAAAAGCTGATAAATTAGTTCTCTCTAATTTAACATTTAGATCTGCATCTGGGATTTGTTTAAGCAAGTTGGCTTTTCCATCGATGGTCAGTTTTCCATTCCCTACCGATATCCCTGATCCGGTAAATGGTGAAGGTAAAGTTCGCTCGGCCTCAATCACATTTCTTAGGTTATCGGCACTGAAGTCAAAATCTCTAACTGATAGATCAATTTTGGGATCAGCAGCCAATTCAATATAAGCAATTTTCCCATCTTCAATAACAAAATGATTTATGTCAATAGGTATTAGATCCGTTATTGCCTTTGTCCAGTCGTCATCATCTGCACCATTAGTAGTCATGTCTTCTACTACATAATTAAGCTCAGGGCCATAAAGAAAAATTTCCGCTACAACATTCCCACTAAATAAGGCTTTCCATTGTACCGAGATATCATTCCTAGGGAAATTCATCAGAGGGATTCCAGATTTTCCATTGGTATTTACCAAGTTTAGACCCTTGATGATATAGGCACCTCTATACAGTGCTATGTCAATGTCAGTAATACTACCATGATAACCTGGTATATTCGCTAGAACTTTATTTACATAATTTTTGACGATTGTTGGCAGAAAGATTCTGAAGACAATTAGTCCTATAATTAACACCAATAGAGCGATCCATCTCTTCTTCAAATTCTTGATTCTATTCCACATGGTTGTTCTTTTTACTTGTGATTTACGCTAAAAATATGCTGTATAAAATACCGATTACTTTTCATTTAGTAATTCTAATCTATACAAATCTTTCTTGGGTAAATTTCCAGAATTTAATACATATTTAAGCATGTGTATTTGGCTTAGGCCTATATATGTTTGTAACATGAAAATATCACACAAGGTTTGATTTAAAGTCGTGGACAAGATCATATCACGTATTACATATGCTTCAACATAATTCGTTTATACATATCGATTGGCATCATGCCTATTTCCCTCCGGCGGCTATCTAAGTTCTCTATCCTTTCAGTTGGAGCTAATTCTACTATTCCATTTATTGGATCTACCTTCGAAAATTGAGTACCATACAATTGCTTATCTCCTGAATTGACTTGTATTCGATCATACAAGTAAGCATATTCTTTACCATCCATATCTCCATTCTTTACAGCTCCTTCAATATTCTTTAATTGAGATTTTTGCCATTTTTTATCTCCATCAGAATGCTGGATAATAAAAAATATGCCTCTCATTGCATCTCTTCCGACTAACTCTTTCGTAGGAAATCCATGCTCATTTATTATTTCATTCAACCTAATTCTATTCCTCTCATCCGTATTCACTGCAAATGAATCAACTATAACCTGACCCTTGCTCAATTCGTATTTATCCAACACTTCAGTCATCAAATTTCCTCTGGCGTACTGATCATTAATGTACATTTTAATAATTTCTATCTGTAGAGACTCATTATTTAGCTTCGTCATAACTAAGCCATTGCAGGGAGCCAATTCTTTTAAAAGATCTCTTTCGCAGAGTTCATGGAGCATCTCTGTATCTTGACTGTTTAATAATTCAAGAACCTCCTCGTTCTTATTCAACTTTATCTTCACCTCTAACCCAATTGCCATAAATTTATGATCTATGTTCGTAGAAAAATCTAGCAAAGAGTCAAACTGAGATTCTGCTAGTTCAAAGTTTTCATCCATTGAACTATCAAAGATCCGCCAACCTAGATGCCATGACTTCTCATCAGTCATGCCTGATCTTGAGTGACTTTCACAAGAAGTACAAAATATTAATCCGAGAATTATGTATTTAAGCGTAATGTTCTTCATGATAATGATCAGTTTTTGTTATTATATTTTGGAAACGAGATAACACTTTTCTTTCGAAATAAAAGATTTCTTTAAAACGCTGGATTTTGTCAGACCTAATTAACAAGCAGCATCTTCCCCTCCATAAGTCCTGCATCAACTAAAAATTGAACAATATACATTCCGGCTTCTAGAGTAAAAATATCCACTCTTTCATCCATGGACAACTTACTTATCATCACCTTCTGCCCAATAGCATTATAAATATGAACTTCTAATATCTCTAAATCCGATTTGACTATAAAATAATTCTCCGCAGGGTTTGGATAAATCTGAATGCTAAAATCTTCACTATGACCATCCGTAGTGGAAGAAATTACATTGCAATAATCTTCTTCAAAATCATCATTGTAATGAAGATCGTAATATTCAAGAGCAACCCTTGCCAAAGAATCAATCAACACCAACCTCGTAGAATCATTAAAACGAATGTATTGATTCATCTCTATTTGAATGGCATCTATATTTCCTTGATTATCCCTCGAACCATGACGCACTGTATTATATCCGCCCGAAAAATAGGATTCTGTACCTTGTGGAAAAGGATCATCAGCGCTAGGTACAGCTGGAAAGCCTTTTTCAACTAATAGCGTCCCCATGCTAGTTTCGCCTCTCACCAATTCGGAGTGTTTACGAGATTGAATATTATCAGAAGCAAGAGTACGAATACTGCTTTCATCGGTAAATTCATCCGTATTCAAAATAGAATCTGACATCTGCAATTCTGAACGACTCAAAAGGTAACCCAACTCAATTCGCTGAATAGTATGTCCATGCCCATGCATATCTAGAAACAAGCCTCTGCTATAGTTGTCCACCAATTGGCTTTTTGCAGCGTCTATTGAATGCATGATACCCTCTCCAAGATTGCTCAACAATTAGATTCCCATTAGCAGCCTCATCAATATCTCGATTTGCGTCAAATTTACTCCTACGCAATAGGTTTATGATTGTATGAGGATAGCAACCTGTCAATTCTACGATCTTATCATATACACCTTCTGTAATTGGTTTAGTCCAAGCGTCATTTACCAAGACACAACCATCACACAACCTATCAGGAATGGATTCCGGTTCAAGATTCCCGTCATGAGGCGCAGAGAATATTAGAGGTAGATTTCCCGCACGGTATTCTACATATCCAGTTGAGTCAAAATAAACCTCTCCAGGGTTAAAGATTTGAGAATGACCACTAATATAAATAAAGACCAGCATCCCAATCAAAGAAAAACGCTGCACACTATAGCACATCATATGTAGATAATTAGTTTTTGATAATTCTAAATATTGCTTATTCTTTACGTCGGGAACGATATAACTAATTCAATTTTTTCCAGAAGATCACCTTATGGTCCCCCTCAGCCCAGAAGTCTCGTATCGTAGCTTCCAAAGTATAATTTTTCTTTAAATAGAAGTCTCTAGTCAGCTTAAAGTCCGCAGTACCCGAAGTTTCTACCAACAAGATTCGTTTACCTTTAGCTTTTAGATCAGATTCAATATGATTCATCATGGCCCCTCCTAGTCCTTGTCCATGTAAATCCGCTCTCACTCCAATCGCATAGAGATTATATGTCTGATCAGTTAGTTTTTCTGGAGCGCAATACGCAAAGCATACAGGAATCCCATCTTGCTCTAAGGTATACCAAAAATTACCTGAATCTGGCACAGTAAAATAAGTAGATATCATCTCCTCCAACATCTCAGATGGAAACAAATCAATTGAATCCAGAATTGACTTCAAGGCATATATATCCTGTCTTACTACGCTTCTTATTCTATTCATTCCTTTATCTTATGAAAATACATTTGCTATTAAATAGTAATTACGGGTAAAAATCTACACTGATTAGCCTCCTATAGCGCAGTTAAAGAGTATACATGCCATATATAGATGCTTTTTTCTCTATTCACCACGTAATAAACTCAATAATTCCTACCTTTGTCGCTAGTTGGCCGTAAGTATAACATAGCGTAATTGCTTGAATCATTGATACACTATACATATTTATGCGTGTAGAAAAACTAAATTAGAAGCAAAATAGTAAATTAAGATAGAATGAAGATCATAGAAGACGCGACACTAATCGAGAAGCACCAAATGAAGCTGAAAAGTAAATTCTTTTTTAGTGCTGATAAAAGACCGAAGCCTGCCTTGTCATGGAAATCCCCAACTGGAAAATTTCCTTATGAAGTCAACTATGTAAGTAGTCTACGAATCTGGGGCTGCTATATTCTAGATCCACAAAACTCTAAGAGACATTGGAATGGCTATGGTGTAGGTGAGCCTGCTTCTGGTAAAGCTACTACGGTTGACTTGATTATTTCATTTGCGAATGAAAAAGATGACAAAAGCCAACCAGGAATTTTTGTAGAAAATTCAAATGGAGAAATCTTAATTTGTCACTCGGGTGATATCTACAGAGGCAAAGAACTATTTTGGGAAAAATACAAAGGCGAAGTCATAGAGTGTACCTACGCAGATAATACCACCGAAAAATTCGCCTACGTTGCTAATCTAAGCTCTGGTAATTGCATGAGGGAGATAGCAGATTTTGTGAAGATGGTTAAAATCATGAGAAAAAAGAAAAAGAAGAAGTTGACCGCTTAATTCATTTTCTATCGTTGTTGTTTTCTACTTTTTGGTTTAAGTCTGTCATAAATGATCTAATGAACATTCATGATCAAACTTTGTTTAGTACTCCATATGCTATCAAGTAAGATTTTCACTTTCAGTATTAAAGATTGAGTCCGCTTCTTCTCTTTTTTATTATGGGTAATATTCTACATAAGATCTAGATTTCTCATGTCCAAATTACCTAACCGATATCAGTTTCTTGACCTTTCAGACTATGGCCGAAGCATAGCCTATCGCATAGCACTCACATTCAAGGACACTACGGTAACACCAATACAAGTAACGATTTGGTTTATCATATCGGGCGTCCTTGCTATTTTTTGCATCTTATACAATTATCATTTTGCCGCAGCATTTTTCCTGATTTTGAAGTCCATTTTAGATGCAGCAGATGGAGAGTTATCTCGACTAAAAAACACACCTTCCTATGTAGGACGTTATTTTGATTCTATCGCAGATATCATTCTCAATTTTCTATTTTTACTCGCCATTTGGTACATCACTGATGGATCATTCTTATACTTGGTCTTAGCTTTCATTGGTGTCCAGCTTCAAGGTACTTTATATAACTATTACTATGTGATCCTCCGCCAAAGTGTGGATGGCGACTCCACCAGTCGTGTGTTCGAAAACTCCACACCCAAGGCTATGCCTGGCGAATCTCAAGCTCAGGTTGATCTCTTCTATAAAATCTTCAACTCCCTTTATATTATCTTTGACAAGAGCATCTACTACCTTGACAAACAAGCCATTGATAGTAAACCTTTCCCAAAATGGTTCATGACTATGGTCTCTAGTTTTGGTCTAGGATTTCAACTCCTCATTATGGGTCTCATGCTGATTTTAAATTTAGAGTACTACATCATCCCGTTTTTCATCGCTTACTCTACACTCATTTTAGTATATATCGGCATCAGGAAAACAATTTTGAAATAATGATTTTCAATGATCTCTAAGACGACTTATTGCATATTTTAATGCTGCATGTCTTTATTGAAAATTGTAAATTTATAATTCTTTCGGGGCTACCACGATCCCTCGGTTTCGCTTCGCTTCTCTCGGGACGTGGACGCGTCATCCGCTAATATGAGATGCCAATACACCATCCAAAGGCGCATCTCATGCCGCTCCTACCGCTTATCTCTAACGCACTTTGTTTGTCGGGCTCCATCCCTGCGGGATTGCGCGAAACACTCCTGCTTTTCATATATACAGACATTGTAGAATAGGTTTTTAAAAGCAGAATTCAACAGAATTTGCTGTTTTCACAATACAGAGACAGCCGATAATTAATTCGATCGCCTTCCTGCCTCTTATATGTAGATCTGACTATATCAGGACTTATTTTTTCCTGCCAAGTGCTTTGTGTGCTGATGCAAAATGATCTTCCGCTATAGCAGCACCGATAGATAATTCACCTGCCATGGCAACTGCACAACAAACCTCTGCAAACTTATCCGCATCATCTGGAGTAGAACAACCAATCAATTCTAATGCTTCTTTTTGAGTGGGTAAACCTGTGCCTCCTCCTACTACGCCTACTATCAAGCCTGGTAAAGTAAGTGTGGCATATAGATCCCCATTATTTTTAATGTCGACCCGGCTAGTACCTACTGCTGCTTCAGCAATACAGGCAACGTCTTGTCCGCAGGCGATAAATATGGCTGTCAATGCATTCGTGACGTGACCAAGATTACCAAGGGCTCCTATCTGTACCCCACCGAGCGTTTCGGTTTGCCAGTACTTCGCTATGTTTTCCGCTGAAGATTTGAGTACATCTTTGATGATTTTATTTGGGAGTGTGACTTCAGCGACCACTTTTCTTCCTCTAGTTTGGCTGAGTGATCTGACATTCGCCTTTTTATCACCAGAAGTGTTGCCTTCTATGTAATACACAGTAGGTTGGTGGGGTGCTTGACTCAATATTTTTTTCAAAATTTGATCTGTAATGATGGTCACCATGTTTTGTCCTGCTGCTGCACCAGTTTGATAAGAAAAGGTCACATGCAGACCTCTACCTTCTTGATTGACTTCTAAATTTACCAACTTAGCAAACCGACTTGCTTGGTTAACTTCTGCAGAGATGATCGGCTGAAGAGATTTGATCCATTTACCAAATGCTATCGCTTCAATCAATGTAGCAAATTCAAAATAAGGACTTCGCTGAACTCGATTAGCAATCGTCCGTGCTACAACACCCCCACTGACAGAGCAGGCCTTGATACCACGACTGTAAGATGCAACTAGAGCACCTTCAGTAGTGGCCAGTGGTATCCAATGCTCACTTTCTCCTCCAGAGCCATGCAATAGTAGCGGACCAGCCATACCAATTGGTATTTGCGAAAAACCAATAAAATTCTCGATGTTACCCTGATATGAGTGGGAGTGATCTATTGGTGTCTGACCACTGATATATGGAAGTTTCTTGTCTTGCTGTCTAAGCATTTCAAGATACTTGTTTGGGGTATTGGTTAAGTTCATTAATTTGAATTAGTGGAAAAAAATTATTCCCTACAAAACTAATGAGTATATTAGCTAGATGGGGTATTTGAGTAAGTTTTTTTTTGGCAGTATTCTCTATTTGATTGACTTTCATTATTTAATTCTATTATGTCTTATATGGCAATAATCAAGTTACTTTGTTAGGATTTATGTAGTGTTCGTGATTTTTTGCATTTTATTGATAACGAATGGATCTTGCTAAGCAGAGGAAGCAGTGATAGTGAGTCTACTGTATTATATTTTGTTTCTACTATTTATTTTTTTGACTATCCGCATGCTGGGTTAGTATAATTTGATATTTGCTTTTAAAATCCTGAGCGCAGGGACTTCACAGTTATAGATATGGGTCGCTTCTCTCTCACTTTCTTTTTGACAGCAAAAAGAAACATGAATGAATGTTGCACAGCAATTTTGATTCCGTGGTACCACAAAATCAAAAAAATGAATGAACCGATCCCGAGTACTCGGGAGAGGCAAGAACAATCTCCTAAAAAGATCTTGCTAGCTGTCGCAAGTTTGCTCCAGTTCCTTTCCTATCCTGACTCTGGGTCAAAATTGGTACGCAACGGGCAGTCATCTCATGCTAAAAAAAGGCACTTTGCTTTAAACTCGCTCTAGACTATCTTTCAATATAACAGTCAGTAATAATGTAGTTTTATAGCTTCGCTCTAGTGCCGATTAAGCTCAAACAGTAAACCAAAGCACTCTTTTTTTTAGCATCCCTCCGCTAAACTCCCGTCTGGCTGGCTACAGCGTAGACGGACAGGCTTCAATACTGGGTGTCTTCTCCTAGGTTGAATTTTGCTATAAGAATGATTCTTCTCTTATAA
>Ga0114957_1000990_pt1 | contig 33843 bp, 37 predicted proteins | sample BantaG_FD_87175 | JGI IMG/M metagenome (GOLD analysis project Ga0114957, IMG submission 87175) | Marine algal microbial communities from Bantry Bay, Ireland - BantryBay_4 metaG | ecosystem: Host-associated > Algae > Red algae > Unclassified | place: Bantry Bay, Ireland | collected 2014-11-21
ATAATGGGTATAAGAAAACAATAACTTGAATTATTAGCAGTCAAATTTAAAAAAGTTGAAGTGAAGCAAGGTTAGTATTTAAAGAGTTTTGAGATCTTATCCACCACGAAGCGAGGACATTCGCAAGTGCTACCTATTTGACCCTTTAAATTTCGTGAGAAGAAACACCGTAGAGGCTTTTAATAAAAGCGATTCAAATGGTGCCCTCTCGCGGGCTCGAACCACGGACACAGGGATTTTCAGTCCCTTGCTCTACCAACTGAGCTAAGGGGGCATCAAATGAATCGAAATATATTCGAGATGCTAGATTAGATTCACTAACTCCTATAGTCAATTAAAAATTATAGACATATCATATATAAATGCCTCGCCCTGAATTATTGCTCGCTGCAAAACCACATTCTAATCAAGATATTCTAGTGAAAGCACACTTTCTAAAAACTCCAAAGCTTCAAGTGAACGCTTTAAGTTTTCTTCCTCCTCAAGAGTCTCGGCGTGATACTTGTGCAATCTTTACTCATGGATTTACATCATCCAAAAGCTCCATCATCAGCTGGGCACAGAAACTTTCAGAAGAAGGCATTCCATCTCTCATTTTTGACCTTCCAGGACATTTTCTAGGAAGCTACCAACCACTAAGTTCTTTTGAAGACTTTATCCAAGAAGCTCCTGACTTATTCGACTTAGGAAGACAAAAGCTTCAAGAATTTACGAAGCTAAGTTTTAGAAAGGTAGTTGTCGGAGGTCACTCCCTTGGGGCGCTTATGAGTCTCAAAGCGAATCTCAAGCAAGCAAATGTCACAAGAGTACTCGTTGGTTTTGGTCTTAATCAAAGTATTGGAACTCACTTTTTCGATACACCTTTATTTAAAAAAACAATGAACATTCGAAGGCAGCTTGTCTCTAAACATTTAGATTCCGACCAAGTTTTCTCTTGGATCAAAGGTGAAAAAAAGAACCTAGATAGTGTTCAAGAGCAAAACATTGTTTTGATTGCTGGTGAAGATGACGCTGTTATTGGCCCCAAGGGCGCTGATCTACTGTATGAAAGTCTTAAAGGTAAAAATGCAGTTGAGCTCATAAAGCCCAAACGACTCCCCCATCATCAGCCTGAACTTGCTTCAAGATATATTTTACAAGTACTTAGGAAGGAACAAGAATGAATAAAACCTCATACTCCTATGAAGAAGTTGATGCGGCCAAAGGAATTATTGTTCTTGTTCATGGATTCAATTTAAACCCGCATAAATTTCAAGACTTTATTCACTTTTTTCACCAACAAGGAGTCTCTACCTTAAACGTGACGATGGCAGGTCACGATGGATCCAATGAAGTTTATAAAGCGAGCTCTCAAAGATGGAAAGAAGATGTTGACCAAGCTTTAGACCTTGCTCAAAATATAGCACTCAAAAAAAATATCCCACTTTTTTTCCTAGGCTACTCAACAGGATCATTAGCGGCATCTTTACTCTTTATAGAAAAAAAATATGAAGTAAGAAAACAATTTCTTTTTGCCCCTGCGCTCGCCATGAGAAATTATGTTTCAGTTGGTAAGCTCTTAGCAAAAGTAAAAGTACCCAAAGCACTTATTCCGGAGATGAATTACAAAGGATATCGAGCAACAAGCTACCTTCCTTCAGTTGCCTACCAAGCTTTCTTTGGACTATATAAACAGTGGCTAGACATTAAAAATAAGGACCTTGTCGACTTCCCCACCTTCGTCTTTGCCAGAAAACAAGATGAGATTGTCTCATTTAGTGGACTCAGAAACATGATTAACAAAAATCACTTTGATAAGTGGGAAATGCATCAGCTCAATAAAGGAAATCAATTCCCGATGCAGCACGTCATGGTGGATAAGCTATCATTGTCGCCTGACTGGAACTTTGTAACCCAAAAAATTCAAATCCAAGTTAATTCCTCCTTATCCCACTAGAAAAACCGGCTTCTAAAAGCTAGAATCCTCTTACTTACATTTTAACAAGGTACAGCTTTATGATTTCATCAGATAATCCAATTGGCCTAAAAAGCGTCGACTCATTACAGTTTTGTTGCGATAACCTTCAAACTCCAACAGCAACTCACTTCAAGCGCCTGGGCTTTACTAAAATTTCCGAAAATACGAGTGAGCACCAAGAGCTTTATAATCAAGGACAAATAAACTTTCTGCTAGATGCAAACCATGATGTGAACTCCCAGTCTAGAAAATATTTTGAAGCTCACGCAGAAGGGGTTTGTAAAGTTAGCTTTAAAGTTGATTCAGTAGAAGCTTCTCTTGAAGCGGCGCTTAAAAGAGGGGCTGAATTAAAAGAAGATCTGCAAACAATTGAGACTGAATCAGGAATGATAAAAAAAGCCTCCATACAAGGCTTTGGTGATGTTCTTAATGAGTTTATAGAAAGACCTCACAATACTTTCGGAGAAAAGTTTACAGCTTGTGAGGATCAAACTGCCACTCCATTAGCAACGAGAGTCTCTAGGATTGATCACTTCACAAACAATGTCCCTAAAGGCCAAATGGATCATTGGGTAGATTTTTACAAGCGAATTTACGGTTTTGCTGAAACTCGCTACTTTGATATCAAAGGAAAAGAAACGGGTCTTTTTTCTAAAGTTGTTCAGCTTAAAGATAATTCAATTATCATCCCTATCAATGAGCCTGAAATTGATAATGGGAAATCTCAAATTCAGGAATACCTCGATCGCCACAATGGAGCTGGTGTGCAACATATCGCACTCATGACGCCAGATATTATATCAACGGTGGGAGAACTTATTGAAAGAGACTTCAAATTCTTAGATGTCCCTAATACTTATTATGAAGACATCCCAAAAAGAAATTTCAATGTCACTGAAGATATCGAAGAGTTGAGGAAAAGAAGTATCCTCGTTGACGGTGATCCTGATGGTTATCTTTTACAAATTTTTACTGACACTTATATTGGTCCACTCTTTTTTGAATTTATTCAAAGAAAGAAGCACTGGGGCTTTGGTGAAGGAAATTTCCAAGCTCTATTTGATTCAATTGAAAGAGATCAAAGGCAAAGAGGGTATCTTTAAATAGATCCTTTTAAGTACTTTCTTCTAATAACTTCAGGGTGCTTTTCAATGGCATAACGAAGCATTACTCGAGGCATATGAGAGTAATTCTTCTTTAAAAAGCTATCTGTTTTTTGAGGATCTTTTTTCCAAGCTTCTCGAAGCATCCAACCAGTTGCTTTATGCATAAGATCTTCACGATCTTTTAGCACCTGCTCACTAAGTCTATAAATAACAGAAAGATCTCCCTTTCGTATAAACCACCAATTAGAAACGATTGCAATTCTTCTAGTCCAAAGGTGCTTTGATTTGATCCAATCAAAGAGGATACTCTTGTCGTCATCGAGTAAGTGTTTTCCCACAATGTATGGACAACTAATATCTACGAGGTCCCAATTATTCCAAGATTTAAAGTTCCGGCAATAAGCTTTAAAAATTCTCCCCTGCTCTTTATCTGTTTTTGATCTATCATATTTTTGGACCAAAATTAAAGCCGCAAGAGACCTCTCTTCATGAACTTTAGATTTTGCTAATAATTGGAGGTCACCAAGAGTGATTGAGAAGTACTTTCGAGCTAAAGATCTGATATGAGGAAGCTTCACTCCAATAAAAAAATCGCCCTCGCCATACTCTCCTTGTCCCGTTTTAAAGTAACGTTGTACTTTCTTATCATAACCAGGCTCGGCAAAGGACTTAAGTTCTTTTTTGATTTGTTCCAACTCTTAAAGTCTCCTTAAGTTTCAGGCAAAAAAAAGGGCCCTAACTCTAGGGCCCGTATCCTTTTTAAGAAAAAGTAAGACTGTTTATTTTGTCTTACTCTTGATTTTCTCTAATGCAGCTTGTCCTTCTTTTATAATTTTCTTTGATCCGTCTTTAGCTTTCGCCGCAGCAGCTTCCATTTTTGCCTTTAACTCTTGTGCACTTCCGTGAGCGCCATGCCCATGTCCATCATCAGCTGAGTGTGCAGCAGCAGGTGCAGCAGGACCGATTTTTTTTAGTTCTACATCAAAAATCAGTGTTGCACCAGCAGGAATTTTCGGTGGTCTACCAGCATCTCCATAAGCTAGGTCAGAAGGGATAACAAATCTAGTTTCTCCACCTTCTTTCATTAACTGGAGACCTTCTGTCCAACCTTTAATAACCTGGTTTAGTGGAAATTGAGCTGTTTTTCCTCTGTCTTTTGATGAGTCAAATACTGTCCCATCTATAAGAGTTCCATGATAATGAACCTCAACAGTTTCAGTGGCCGAAGGAGACTTACCTGTCCCTTCCTTAATGACTTTATATGCGATTCCAGAGTCAGTTACTTTAACACCAGCTTCTTTCTTAAATGTATTGATGTATTTAGCACCTGCTTCTTTATTACCTTTTGCAAGACCTTCATTTCTAGATCTAAAAAGGTTTTGAATTTTTGGTTGATATTGCATCAACTCTTCATCTTTAATTTGAACTCCCTTACCACTTGCTGAGTCATGAAGACCACTTTTTAAAACAGTCATTTCTTTCTCAGTAAGAGCAAGTCTTGTTAAACTTCTTCCCATCATCACACCCATTGAATAAAAGATCTTATCTTCTTCTGTGTTAAGGCTTACTTTTTTTGATCCTTTGGATCCGCTTTGATTACACGAAACAAAATTAACGCATAATAATGCTAAAACTATTTTTTTCACACTATTTCCTTTTTTTAGAGGTTTTTGAGATTTTAATCACGATAACACAGATTCGAAAGTGAATTTTTCTCATTCACAATATTATTTATTGTTTTTTAACAAAATAATGACTAATCCCAGTGGTCCCAGCACAGATGTTAACATTCCTACCGACAACTCTGAGCCAGATACAGGAAAGAGAAAACTCAAAGTATCAAGAGAAGCTAATATGACTCCTCCTAAAATTGATCCTATTAATACCTCTAAATAAAGGTCATTCTTAAACCACTTAAACCTTCTAAAAATATGCGGGAAAACTAGGCCTACAAAACTAAAGACTCCAAATAAGATTGTCATCACACTCACACTATAAAATATAAGAAAAAAACTATTCTTTTCTGAATCTAAGACACTTCGATCAATACCTAATGCAAAGTCACGACCTAAGCAAAAAAGCCGCAGTTTCTTTGAGAACTTTAAGGATTGTGTGAAAAACACAATCAAACATAAAACACTGGTAATGACTTCTGGGTAGGACACAAACTTAAAATGCCCAAACCATAACTGAGAGGGGAATTGAGTTTGAGAATTAAGCATCACAAATTGCAGTAAAGAATATAGTCCTGCCACACAGAGGTTTAAACAAAGACCTACAATAATAATATTTTTAAAAAAACCGTCGTTATTATTTAAAAACTTAAAATCACTATTTCGCGTCCAAAAAAGAAGGCCAAAAAAGAGCACATGAAATGCTATTAAACTTTGAAAAATATAAATTTCTCCAAATATAAAAAATGATGCTATTTGAAATAAAAAAGCAATCGCTTGAATACCCAAAGTAGAAGGAGAGGCCAGGGGATTTCTCGAAAGTGATTGGGACATACTTCCTGAACCCGTCAAAATAACGCCTGTACTAAATGAAGCTAAAAACCTTAAAAGTACTGCTTCTAACATTCTATCATCTCTTCGATTGTTATCTTACTTTTTTGGAGTCTGGAAACGCTCCAATGACGTTGGCAAATACTGTTTAATCTTTTTTGATCATGATCTATTAATAGAACAGTTTTCTTTTCCAGTTTTTTATTTATTATTTTTTTAAACTTTTCAAAGTTATCTTCACTTAAGTGATTAAAAGGTTCATCAAAAACATAGAGGGAACTATTTAAACTCAAACAGAGAATAAATTTGAATATTTGATTCTCACCACCAGATAACAAATTGATTTCTTTCTGAAGGTGCTCTTCAAACTGAAAGGTCTTGATCAGCTCTTTAAACGTTTTATTATCAAAGTTGTTAACATGTTTACGAACAAGCTCAAATGCTTCAGTACAATTGATTTTACTCAAGCTTTTTAAAGCAAACTGATCAAAGAATGAGGCTTCTAATGAGTTTGCATGAAGCTTCATCAACTTGATGATGCTTGACTTTCCCACACCATTATCACCTTTGAGTGCATGACAAAACTGGCCATCGAGACTCCAGCCATGCGGTAGTATAAGCTCTAGGTGCTGCACTGAGCCTAAAAAATGGGGAGGAAATATTTCAATATTATTCATTTCGTTCCACTGTATAGTAAAATAACTCAAATATTCAAACTTAAGGAGCACTTATGGATAAAATAATAATTCCAAAAGAGATACAAGATCAACATACACTTCAAGAAAGACAGGCACTGTCACAGCTTGAGGTTGAGCTAGAGTATATTACTTCAACTACGATGGGACGAAGAGTTTTTCTTTCTTCACTACCTTTGTTAATTGCTTCATGTGCACAAGTTGACCAGACTAGATATAGAGAAGGTAATAATAAAGGGCAGGCAACTTCGATTACAGTGGAAGATGAAAAGAAAATGACAGCGGAGTACCTCCCTCAGCTTCGCAAAGACTATCCATTAGTACAAAACAGGACAGCTCAACAGTATATTGCAGATCTCGGTAATAAGATCGTTCGGGCCAATAATCTTGTGGGTCATCCTTATAATTACCACTTCTCACTTGTTCAATCTAAACAGATCAACGCTTTTGCCTTACCGGCAGGACAAGTTATGGTCACAGCTCCTCTTTTAGCGATGGCAAACTCTGAAGCAGAACTTGCAGGAGTTGTTGGTCATGAAATCGGACACATTGTCTCTCGTCACAGTGCGGAGAGAATCGAAGCACAAAAGAAAACTCAAAGTAAGTCGATACTCTATGGCCTCGGTGGAGCTCTCCTAGGTGGAGCAGTTGGCTTTGGTTTAGGAAAAGCTCTTTGTAAAAAATCGAGTCCTGATTATAAGTCATGTATGAGTCGAATTTCTCAATATGGCGTTATGGCCGGTGGAATGGGCGGCTTAATGATTCAAAAATTTGGATTTATGGCCAACTCTAGAGAAGATGAAATGGAAGCAGACAGAGTTGGATTTAGAACTTCAGTAAAAGCCGGCTATGATAAGGACCATGTTGGATTGTTTTATAGTAAACTTCTTCAAATGGAAGAGAAAAGAAAAGCTCAAGGAGCTGGTGTTAGCAGTCCATTAGCAGTCTTTGCCGATGCACTTAGTACTCATCCACCAAGTAAACAAAGAGTTTCGCAAATGAATCAGATGGCGAGTTCCCAACCAGCAAGCCCTAATGCTCAAGTTAGTACGAGAGCGTTTGAACAAGTTCAAAAAATAATCAAAAGTTAGTTTACAAAAAGTAACTCGCGGAGCAATTAAGTATAACGACAGGTGCCCACCTCTTATTTTTGTTTGGGTGAGTTGTAGATATAATTTTAGCTTGAAAAGTTGAAGACCAGTTTCCATAAAGCCCTTCTTGTTTAAACTTAACTGTTTGAGGAAGGGCATGCATTGATAAGAATTCATGAGTTTCATAATTAGATAGTTTTAGCGAAAAGATACCGTCACTCAACGCTTCATACGCTTCAACAGAAGCCAGGTCTGCTAAATTTTTAAATACAATTTTATTTGAATCAATGCTAAAGGATACATTGTAGCTATACTCATCGCCAGGAATATTTCCTGATAATTTAGTTCTTCCTGAGTTTGATGAACAGTCCAATTCAATATTTGTTGATCCTGCGAAAGAAGTAGTCGTAAGTATCATTAATACTATCAATAAGTTAGTTTTCATTATTTTCTCCAGAAAGTAAGTTTCAGACTTTAGTTCTAGCGTTATTTAGCATACGATGAACCCTCAGACAAGTGATCTAATGAAGGCGAGCAAACGTTGATTAACTTTTTAAATTATGAAAAGAATAGTTAAATGAAAAAAACGAACTTTATTCTCGCAACCCTCAGTGGACTAAGTGTTATAGTAAGTTATGACTGGATAAGAAGTGCTTCAACTCCTTTATTTGTAACTCACTATTCTAAAGACCTCATTCCATTTGCAAGTGCTCTTATGGTTGCAAGTATGATTTTTGTTTTATTTTTCTACAATAAACTTCTTACTAAAATAGGTCCTCGATACACGTTCCTTGTCACTTCTTTAGGGAGTACTTTTAGTTTTATCACTCTCTATTTTTTATTAAAGACAGGTGTGAAGGAAGCTGCTTTTGCTATTTATATTTTTAGATACATTTACGTCATGCTTTTAATTGAGCAAATATGGTCTTTCTTTAATACAGTTCATAAAAAGAAAGAAGCAAGAGTTCTTAGTGGTCCAATGATGGGAATTATCTCTTTGGGCTCTACTCTTTCAGGACAGTTTTTAGGCAAAACAGCTTCTGAGATTGGTAGCTTAAACGTTGTCTTAATTTCAGGCTTAATGCTCATTCCTTCAGCCATCATCATGTTTATTGCCCTAAAAGATGTTGAGATTGAAAAAAATAAAGAAGAAAAAACTGGCTTTAACATTGGTGCTTCTTACTTAAAGAACAGACCCGTTCTTATTTCATTATTCTTTGTTGTCTTACTTTCACAAATTTATGCGGCCACAACAACCTTTCGTTTTGAAATGGGAGTCAGTTCTTCGCTCATGAGTATTGATCAACAGACAGCCTTTTATGCCAATTTCTACTCTAAGGTCAACTTCTTTGCTGCAATTATGCAATTTATTGCAACACCTCTTTTACTATCCAACTTTGCTCTTGGATACATTCATATGTTCATTCCTTTAATTCATTTATCTTTAAGTCTTTTTGTTATTTTAACAGGTAACCTTGCAAGCATTGCCCTCGCTTTGAGTGCCTTTAAAGTCATTGATTACTCTGTTTATAAAGGCGCAAAAGAAATGATTTACATTCCTTTTTCAAAAACGATCAAGTACAGGGCCAAGCAATTTATTGATGTTTTTGGCTACCGCTTTGGAACAGGATTTATTGCCTTAAGCTTTGCCCTTGTGAAATTATCTGACTTGAAGATTCCTGAGAAAACTTATACTTGGGTCGCATTCATCATGAGTATTTGTTGGCTACTCGCGGCGATCCAAATTCATTTAAAGTTAAAACGTTCTCAAAAATCCAAGTAACTTTTCAATAATATAAACTTGAGAAAGACCAGGGACAAGAACACTGTCGCCATGAAGTAATATCCAATCTTTCTTTAGCTCAATTCCCAACTCACTTCTATCTTGCTTCACTCGCCACCATTGAACTTTTGGAAGCATTGAGATTTTTTTCTGAGGGATTGATGTATAGTTCAAGTTGGATTCATAAGTATTAAAATTCTTAATTTCTTTTAATGACTTCACAAATAAATCATTAGTTATTAAGTACTCTTTCTCAGGGCTAAGCTTTCTTGAGCCAGAAAGTGAAAAGTAATGAGACTGTTTTCGATTCAATTTAAAATTTAATAATTCCTCCTGAATTTTATTCACTTTTTGCACTAAATTTTTCAGCTCTAATTGACAGTTACTTACGATTGTCTCAATTAACGAAAAGACTTCTTTTGAAAAAGTAAAAGAGTCCTTCCCCCTGGATTTCACTTCGATTATTTTTTTAAAGTTCTCAAAGCTCTCACGTGCTTTCTTTAGCGTTCTCATCCCATCAATACTTTCATCACTAAAAAGAATGTAATCTTTTTTAATTTCATAAAAGACTTTAGAAGGAAGGTAAATTCCTCCATCAATTTTCTTACCCTTAAATCCTTTAAAGAATTTATGGTAACTAGATATCCCTAGGAGTTTCTTATCTGACTGAAGCCCTATTTCTTTTAACACAAAAGAGATTGGTCCAGACAAAGAAACTATGTTTTGATTTAAACGACAATTTGCATTTGCTTTAGCAAAGTTCGCGATCAAGGATAATATTACAAAGTAAATCACATCTTTCATTTTGAGGATGTCCCGAATGTCCTTTCACCCAAATAGGATGAAAAAAGAAAAGTTTTGATTTTAATTCATCTAACCTTTTCCAAAGTTCTAAGTTAGAAACTACTTTTCCATCAGCTTTCTTCCAACCTCTTTTTTTCCAATTACTCATCCATGAACTTAAGCCATCCACAACATACTTTGAATCTGTATAAAGAAATAATCTGGCGCGTTGTGTTTTGTGATCTTCAAGAAAAATTTCAATCGCTTTGATTGCTCCAGTGAGCTCCATTTTATTGTTTGTTGTCATATCATCGAAGCCACTTGATTCGTAAAGGATGTCTCCTTTAGAGTCTTGAGCGACGACTCCCCATGATCCTGGCCCAGGGTTTCCCCTACAGCCCCCATCGCTAAATAGTGCAAAATCATTTTCCCCAATAATTTCCGGTGGTAAAGGGTACTGCTCAACAAACTCAACTTCTTGAGAAGATTCTATTTCTTGAATTTTTTGAGTTAAATATTTAATTGCTCCCTGTGACTTAGCATCAGTGAGTAAGGTTGAAAGTTCTTTAAGTATTTTATTCCAGTTTTTTTGACTCATTGATTAAACCAATTTCAGAAATTTTCTCTTTCCTACCTTTATAATTTTACCTTTGTCTGCATTAGTGAAAATCAAATCTGGATTTGTCACTTTATCTCCCTCAATGATGCTCACAGCATTTTGCTTAACCATTCTCCTCACCTCTCCATTAGATTTTAATAAACCTGAAGTCACTAAAATCTGCAAGAGACTTAAATCTTCTTTTAATTCAAATTCGTCTATCTCATCTGGGACAAGTTTCTTTTTAAAGACTTGCTCAAATTGTTCTCTCATCTGTGTGCCTACTTCCTTTCCATGAAAGAGTGCCACTATGTTTGAGGCCAACTGTTTTTTTGCTTCATTTGGATGGGCTTCTCCACTTTTTAAACCTGTAGAGAAAGCTTTGTACTCATCTTCAAGAAAACTTGAGGCATAGTGAGCATACTCATCCATTGTTTCATCAGGGATACTCATCACTTTACCAAATTTATCAAATGGTTCATCTAAAATTCCAATGTAGTTATTTAATGATTTGCTCATTTTCTGGCTTCCACATGTTCCATTAATAATAGGAAGAAGTACTGCGACTTGAGGTCTTAGTCCTTTGCCTTTTTGGTAATCGCGTCCCATTAAAACATTGAACTTTTGATCGCTCCCTCCAAGCTCAACATCGGCCTTCACAAAAACTGAGTCCATCCCTTGAAGAACAGGATAAAACATTTCATGCAAACCTAGAGACTGCCCATTTTCTAAACGATTTTTAAAAGTATCGTGTGAGATAAGTTTTGCCACTGTTGTCTGATGTGCCCAATTCATAATATCAAGTAGATTCACACTCTTGAACCACTCCGATTGCTTTCGTACTTCAGTCTTTTCTTTATCTAAAAGTGTATAAACTTGTTCTAAATATTTTTGTGCATTTTTTTCAACAACTTCTGGAGTCAAACTAGGCCTTGATTCAATCTTTCCTGTTGGGTCTCCAATTTGAGCTGTGTAATCACCAATAATCACCACCCCTGTATGCCCAAGGTCTTGAAACTGTCTCATTTTTCTATAAGGAATCGAGTGTCCAAGGTGAATATCACTACCTGTAGGGTCAATCCCACACTTCACTCTAAGCCCTGCACCGGATTCGATTGACTTCGCTAACATTACAATGAACTCATCGAGAGGTGTTATTTCAGTCACTTTAAAGTTTAATAATTCTAGTTGTTTCTTGGTTTCAACCAGGGTTACTTGAGATACTTCTATCTTTCGTTCATCTAAAATTTTCTTGATTTCCATAACTTACGAACTCCAGTTATTGCCAAAATTACGAATTGATGCCACTATCCATAATAAATATTTATTACCCATTGAAGTATACGTGAGGGAGAATTTGAGCGTCAACTATTCCATTAAAGTCTATAAAGAGTATTTTAACTTTGCGAGTTCGCACTTTCTCATTTTTAACGATGGGACCAGAGAACCTCTTCATGGACATAACTATAGAGTCAAAGTTATGGGTGATGCTCCCGAGCTCAAATCTGATATGGTTTTTGACTTCTTAGATATCAAACCAATAGTCAGGCGGGTTTGCGATAGTCTCGATCATAAACTACTTTTACCTAAGAATAACACTGACCTGCAAATCCTTGATCAAGATAACGCTTGGAAAATCATTCCTCCAGATGAGTCTTGGATGATCATTCCAAAGTCTGACATTCTTTTAATTCCTATTGAAAATACAAGTGCTGAACGCCTGGCCATATATATCTGTAGTGAAATTAAAAGAATAGTGAAACTTGAGTTTGGGTTTGCTTTCTCCAGACTCGAAATTGAAGTCGAAGAAACTCCAGGTCAATCTGCTATTTACAGAGAAGAGCAGAGCCTTTCATGATTTTTGAAAAACTTAAAAGCGGACGATCTATTCTTGGACAAGAGATTCAAGCTTTCAAGTCACATAAAAAAGATAAGTCATATATTTACTTTTGTGCGGGAATTCATGGAGATAAAGTGGAGGGGATCTATGTTCTCCAAGGTCTCTACAAATGGTTAAGCAAAGTCCATGACATGCAAGACCTCCCTATTATCATTATTCCAACTCTTAATATCGATGGCTACGAAACATCAACAATATCTAATGCTAGAAATGTTGATCTTGCAGCCGATTTCAAGAACGCTTTTAAAGTTCCAATGGGTGAACCTCAACAAGAAACAAACTTCTTACTGAAACTTTTTTCCAAATATAAGCCTCGTAAATTTATCAATTTTGACAGCGGGAAGCCTCCTTGTATTCAGTTCTCAGAAGGTGGTAAGCACTTAGGAAGTTTCATTTCAAAGTTTAACTTTTATGACTTACAAAAAATTGAAGAAAAAAATTGCTTTTTCTCGCTTTCAAAATACTTAATGCAAAAATACTCCTGCCCATTTATCGATATCAAGTACCCACGTGTTATTGAAGACTTAAGCCTTAACGATATTTGGGAACATAACGAAAAAGCTCTCCAGGAACTGATTAGTGGAGACATTCTCAAGAAGTAACTGAGAATAAAGGTAAGTTTTTGCCTACAGGGGCAGTATCTCTAATATTAATGCTATTATTTTCTAGAGTTTTGATGCTTAAAGCTCCTATAATAACACTATGAATAAAAAATGGTACATTCTTAAAGACGACAAAAGTTTTGGTCCTTATTCACAAGAAGACCTTCAAACCTTCTTTGAAGATGAAAGGATTACTAAAGAAACTCTAATAAAAGAAGTTGGCTCGTCAACAATACTTCCCTTAAGTTCTTTCGTTAAAGTTCGAGAGGAAGAAAAAAAATTTTCTTTCCCTAAATTTAACACTCCTAATTTTTCGATCCCTCAGTTTGATCTTGGTAAATTTAATGTTGCTAAATTACTCAAAGTAACTTCTCTTGCAGCTTTTGTTTTTCTAGCGACAGCTTTTCTTGTTCTCAGTAAGAAAACAGAGGTTACTATTTCTTCAAAACTACACTTACACCAAGACGAAAAATCCACTCTAGAGTCTACCTTTCAAGAGGCGCTTGAAAAATCAAAACATACTTGGAGTGTCTTTCAGTCCAAGGATTTTAAAAGCCTCTACCTGGGAACAAATCTGCCCGGAAAAACATTTGTTAAAATTCATTTTAAAAGTATTCCAGGGAAATCTCTTTCAACAACTCCAATAGAGTTTTACGCCAGAGTTCCCATCAAAAACTTTGTTTCTAAGGTGCAAACGCTGAACTTTATAAAAGGTGATAGAGTTGTAAAAGGTTTTTACCAATACTTTATACAAATAGAAACTCATCGCTGGGATGGTCCTTTTCAAAAGTTTACATTTAGAGACTTTAAAATAAAGAAACAGTACAAAGGTGAAATAGCACTTGGTTCAGAAGAAGTGAGCGAGCTTAATGATAAGCTTGCAAAGTTTCATAAATTGAAAATCAAGCAACTTGAGAGCGCCGACCAAGATATTAAAATGAAATATGAAACCCTTGAAAGTATTACCAAAGGGATTATATCGGAACTGCAAAATGTCTCCCCTTCAAATAAGACTCAAATTGAAACCTTCATTAAAAGCTATGAAAGAAAGTATGGAGCCTTCTTCACTAGTTTCGTTATTGAAAATGAGTCAAAGTTCAGAGAGCTTACCAAGAATCCAAATAAGATTAATTCACAAACAATTAATCACTATAGCGACCTTTCGAAAATAGCCAAAAGATTGGGCTACCTCTCCATTGAAGCCATTGATTCTCTCAAATCTTCCGAACAAACTAAGCTGAAAGAGTCATTTGAAAACTTCGATCAAATGGTTAATTTAACTCAGAAAAAGCGTAAGATCATCTCCCAAGCCCCAAGCTCGAAAACCAGCCTATAAGCAATTATTAAGTTTATGTTAAGAGCATAAAATAGTTATCTACCTCCTTATTTTAGCCAGTATTGTGTGATAATTTCTGAGATTATACAGTTGTTTTTTTGGAGCAAAATAATGAATATTACCCAGACTAAGAATAAGAGAAACTTTCGTTTTCAAGAGATTCTTATTCAATACCTTCCAGTGATTTTTTTGCTTTTTGTTTTTCTTGTAGGAGTTCAATCTCTTTCAGCCTCATTCAAAATGATGGGCGCTGGTTTCACAAAAACTTTACTCAATAATACTGCAAACCCATTTATCGCTCTTATGTCAGGAGTGCTTGCGACTGTCGCAGTTCAAAGCTCCTCAGTAACTACTGCGATTATAGTAGGAATGGTTTCGGCTGGAACTCTCACTGTAGGAGGCGCAGTACCTATGATTATGGGAGCAAATCTCGGAACATCTGTCACTAACACACTCGTCTCACTTGGTTACGGTGGCGATAGAAAAAGCTTTGCAAGAGCATTTGCTGCAGGGACTATTCACGACTCATTTAATATTTTGGGCGTTCTCGTTATTTTACCACTAGAGTTAATGACAGGCTTCTTGGATAAGTCAGCGGCTTACATTGCAACAGCAATTTACGGTGTAGGCTCCAGTGTCCAGTTTAACAGTCCTTTAAAAGCTGCCATTAAGCCTGTTGTAAAAAGTATTAAATACTTGATAACTGATATTTTTGGGCTTAAAGCTACAATGGCCGCTGGGACAATGGCTTTTCTTTCAGCACTTATTATTCTATTCAGCCTTGCCTTCATTGTTAAAGTGACTAAAAAAATAGTAGAAAGCTCCAAAGGAGAAATCCTAGAGAGACTACTTTCTAGAAATGCCTTTACGACTATTTTTTTTGGGACCATTCTTACTTTTGCTGTTCAATCAAGCTCAATCACAACTTCACTTCTTGTTCCCCTTGCTGCAAGTGGACTTTTGTCTTTAGAGGCTATTTTCCCTGTAACTGTTGGTGCAAATATAGGAACAACAACAACAGCTTTACTTGCTTCATTAACTGGTAACGTTCATGGCTTAACGATTGCTGTAGTCCATTTGCTCTTTAATGTTCTTTCCACTCTCATATGGTACGTTCCTACTCCAATGAGACAAGTCCCTCTTGCTATGAGTCGTAAAATATCCCAATTATGTGAGAAAAAGAGACGCTATGGCTTTGCTTATGTCGCTACCGTTTTTTTCATTCTCCCTGCATTATTTGCAGTAATTGTCCCTTTGTTTAGCTAACAATTGTTTGCCATTCCAAACAATGGTATAGTATTAGTTACATTATGTTTGTATGTATTTGTAACCAAGTTTCACTAAAAGAAATTATAAGCCTTAAAAAGATCAGGCCAAAAATGCCTCTGAGCGAAGTCCTTAATGAACTAAACTTTGCCAGTGACTGTGGCACTTGTGAGCACCTTGTGGAAGAAATTGAAAGAAAAATTTCTAATTCACCAAAGCTTGCGGCGCTCAAGCTTGTAAATAGCTAAAATCCCATCTAAAATAGCCCCATCTAATTACTTTAAGGAGTCCACAATGAAAGGCGATAAAAAAGTCATCGAAGCATTAAATGATATTCTCACAGGTGAGCTTACTGCCATAAATCAATACTTTCTTCATGCTAGGATTCTTCAAGACTGGGGAATGTTCGAGCTTGGGAAAATTGAATATGAAGCTTCTATTGATGAAATGAAACATGCAGATGAGCTTATTAAACGAATTCTTTTCCTTGAAGGTCTTCCTAACGTACAAAAACTTAACCCAATAAAAGTCGGTCAAAATGTTGAAGAAATTATTGATGCTGACTTAGCTGTTGAGCATGAAGCACTTGGTAAACTAAAAACTTATATTACTCTAGCTGAAAGCGCGAAAGACTTTACTTCAAGAGACCTGTTACAAAAAATTCTAATGAGTGAAGAAGAGCATGTTGATTGGTTAGAGACACAAAAATCATTAATTGAAAAAGCTGGGCTACAAAATTATATACAAGCTCAAATTTCAATGAAAGACCAAGCACCACAGTAGGTAGAAAAGCCCTGTGATAAACAGGAAATATTTTCTACAAAAAAGTGTAGACGACTCTATTCCTATTCTTTTCCCTGGTTATCCACAAGTTCTACACAGGTCTATAAGTTTAAAGGACAATTTAATGCCATCAGCAGTAGAACGAAACCGAGAACCAATCCTTCAAGTTTTAAAACAGTACCTTTCCCCACCTGCTCGAGTACTCGAAATTGGAAGTGGAGGTGCTGGGCATGCAATTTACTTTTCTGAATTTTTTAACAATATTCAGTGGGTGACATCTGATGTAAAAGAAAATCACCCTCAAATTACAAACGCTTTAAAAAAGGCAATGATTAAAAACCTCCATGGCCCAGAAACTTTAAAAATTGGCGTTGATGATTTTCCTAAAGGAAGTTTTGACTATGTATTCAGTGCTAATACTCTTCACATTATGTCTTGGAAGCAAGGAAAAAGTTTATTCAAACTTCTTGGTAAAAGGCTTCGTGAAGGGTCTTTAGTTTTTCTCTATGGGCCATTTAACTATGATGGAAAATATACCTCTCCAAGTAATGAAGTGTTTGATAAGTGCTTAAAGGAACGTGACTCAAAGTCAGGGATTCGAAATAGCGAGGATGTATTTCAATCAATGCAAAAATATGGCTTTAAGCTGCTTAAAGATCACGAGATGCCTGCTAACAATCGCTTATTAGTATTTGAAAGACTTGCATTTCAGCCATCATAAGAAAACTCGAAATCGTTTTTTAAGAGCCTAGTAATCGATTGAGAGAGTTTGCAAACATCTCCTTATCTTTTACACCAAAGGGAGCTGGCCCTCCTGTTTGAACTCCACTATCTCTTAGTTCTTGCATGAAATTCCTCATCGAAAGTCTTTCTGAAATATTCTCCTGTGTATAAATCTCCCCTCTTGGATTAATTGCAGTCGCCCCTTTTTCTACAATGTGTCCGGCAAGAGGAATATCTGCAGTAATCACGAGGTCACTTTTTTCAACATGCTCTACAATATAAAAATCAGCAACATCGGCTCCTTTTTCGACCTGAATCAGCTTAATAAAAGGGGAATGTGGGATTGAAAGATAGCTGTTGGCCACTAAGATTACTGTAATTTTTAAGCGAGCTGATGCCTTGAAAACAACCTCTTTAACTGGTTTCGGGCAAGCATCTGCATCTATCCAAATTTTCAAACTTTAATACCTTTAAATGATTTTTATTATTTAATGTTATAATGAATCTATGGAAATTCCTACTTCAGAGTTTAAATTTACCTTTTCACGCTCAAGTGGTGCGGGCGGACAGAATGTGAACAAGGTGAACTCTAAAGTAACTTTGTGCTGGTCTATTAACGAATCTAAGTTTCTAAGCTTTGCTATCAAGAAGAGGTTTCAGCAAAAGTACTCTCATTTAATTTTAAGTAATGGAACCATTCAAGTCGTTAGCCAAAGATTTAGGACTCAGCCAAGAAACATTTCAGATTGTATTCAGAAAGTTTTTGCCATGCTTGAAGCTGTAAAAGATCCCCCTAAAAGACGTATTCCTACAAAACCAACTAAAGGTTCAATTCAAAGAAGAATCACTTCTAAAAAAATAAAATCTGATATCAAGAAAAATAGAAAGAAGGTTTTTTAAAAAGCTCCCCTCTTTAGAGAGGAGCTGCAGAAATTTAGACTTTATACTTCTTACGATAAGCTTGAAATGCTTTTGCAAGAACTGGTAGTAATAAGAAGTTTGCCAAAAGGTTTGGATAGGCAAGCATCCCAAAAAATGCATCAACGATTCGAAGGACATCTTCTGCACCAATTTGAGTTCCAAGGAATGTAATAAAAACAAATACTAACCTATAAATTAGAATACCCATTTTATTATATCCGAAGAGATAGACAATTCCTTGCTCTCCATAATATGACCAAGAAATAATTGTCGAGAATGCAAACATTAAAACAACGATTGCTAAAACCTTCCCTCCAATAGGACCAAAAACAGTACTAAAAGCAAAAGCAGTCATATCACTTCCCGCTCCTGCATCTGGATTTGCCCAAGCGCCTGTGATTAAAATAACTAGAGCAGTTAGAGTACAAACAACTAATGTATCAATAAAAGGACCAAGCAACCCAACAAAACCTTCTTGAATTGGATCAGATTTCGCAGCCGTGTGAGCAATTGCAGCAGATCCCATACCAGCTTCGTTTGAAAAAACCCCTCTTTGAAGACCTTGCTTTAAAACAATTGCAATTGTCGCTCCAGCAAAACCACCTGTTGCGGCATGACCAGTAAATGCATTACTAATAATTTGTCCAAATAAGTCTGGAAGTAAGCTAAAATTCGAAAGGATAATCCACAAAGAACCACCAAAATAAACGACAACCATTGCTGGGACAAGTTTTTCAGCAACCTTCCCAATACTTTTAATTCCTCCAACTAAAACCATGAAGGCCATACTTGCAAAAACTAAACCTGAGACCCAAGGAACTACTCCAAAGTAGTTTTGGATAATCCCAGACATTTGGTTTGACTGAAACATATTTCCTGCTCCAAAAGAGCTCAGAGTTACAAAAATTGCATATAAAGCACCAAGAACGACAAATAGATTTTTTGTGGCCCAATGAAGAGGATCATCTTTATCTGATTCATTATCATAACTTGTTTTATTCATCCAAAAGACAGTTGCGCCGGCAATGGCAATACCAATAATAAGAGAAGTCATTCCTGCAATAGCAAAAGAGGCCGCGAAAGTGATGACTCCGGTAAGAATTCCAAAAATGACAATGCTAGCTGCTTTTGTATAGTCACGATAATTTTTTGTCAGCCCTTCTCTGATTGTATACATAGGTCCACCGTGGACTTCACTACCCGACTCGTCTCTATGTAATAAAGAAAGAGAAATGGAGGTAAACTTTGTTGCCATTCCTAAGAAGCCTGCAACCCACATCCAAAAAACAGCTCCTGGACCACCGGCGGCAACCGCAAAGGCCACCCCTGCAATATTACCTAAACCAATCGTTGCTGATAAGGCAGCGCAAAGTGCTTGAAAGTGAGAGATTTCACCTGGCTTATTAGGGTCATCATAATCACCTTTCGTAATTTTAATCGCATGCCAAAAGAACTTGATCTGTGGGAAACCAAAATAAAGTGTGAAAATAACACCACAAAGCACAAGTAAAATTGCAATCACTGGTATTTGTGTAAATCCCCATTCAGCAGGAACTCCCCACCAACTGTTCAGACTTCCCCAAACCACATTTTCTATCCATTTAGAAAAAACGTGAATTAATTGTTCCATTTTTTACCCTAGTGTTTAAAGTTAATAACTAACTTTTATTTTTGCATGGCCAAGACTAGTTCGACAAATTTGTATCGAGAATTCTCATAAATTGAGCAAGGCTTTGTGATCTTAATACCTGGCTTTTTAAACTTTTTCCATTTACTAGGTCATCGAAAATATAGCGAGAAAGACTTTTGAAAAAGCTAAGAGTTTTTTCTTGAGAAATTTTTTCCTGATATACTGTTAATAATGAATGGTAATAAAAGTGAATCTGTCTCTTTAAATCATCTGGTTTTGGTTTTTGTTCACTATAATAATCTTTTGCTAGCCATGGAGTCTTCAATGCTCCTCTCGCGATCATAACTGAGTTCACCCCAGTTTCTTTATAACATCGCTCTATATCTTCGGTACTCCAAATATCCCCATTTCCTAAAATAGGGATTTTCACAATGCTTTTTGCCCTTTTGAAATAATCCCAATTAGCACGACCTTTATAAAGCTCAACTCGAGTTCTTCCATGGATGGTTATCGCATCTACACCTAATTCTTCAAACATTCTTAAGTTCGACTCAAACAAAGAGTCATCCTCAAAGCCTACTCTAATTTTAACGCTGAAAAATCGAGGGAAACTTTCACGAACCTCTGAAATAACTTTCTTTAACTCTTCAGGCTTTGATAGCAAGAAAGAGCCACCTTGTCTTTTGACTACGGTTTTTGAAGGACATCCAAGATTGAGGTCCAACCACTTAAAACCTAAAGAGGAAATACTTTGGCAGGCTTGTTTAGTATAAGCGCCGGGAGATGTTAATACCTGGTAAATCGTTTTATCTCGTATATTAGATTCGTAAAGATCTTTTCCGAAATGTTTTAAGATATGTTTTTGCGGGTAAGCTCCCCTCGATGGAATTCTTAGAAAGTCACAAGCGTAGTAATCCCATTCAGGGTAAATTTGAGCTAGAACTCCTCTATAGAGAGAGTTTGTAACTCCTTCCATAGGAGCAAATAAAATCTTCTTTTCTAAATCCATTTTTTAATAAGAAAAGTTACTCCACCTAGCAAACAGTTCCTCTTTTAAATTTAAATCAATGTCATAACAATAAACACCTTTGGATTTAGACTTTATAAGTTGATCTGCTACTAAGAACTTCTTATATTTTAGATATTTTTTATTTTTGAATAATGGGCTCGTGGTATTTTTCATTGTTAAAACATTATAAGGAATATTATTAAGACACGAGTAAAAGTTCTCGTTGGTTAGATACGCAGCAGCTAAAAGATCCCAAGGTATAAAGCCAGAAGCTCCTGGCCACAGGTTCCAGAGAAACTCCCAAGTTCTTGACTTCTTTCCGAGCCAAGAAAAACCTCCCTTTAACTTTTTCATCTTTTTAATCTCTTTCCTAGTCCATAAAAATGAGGTCATGCTCTCTACTGGAATCATCACAACTTTAACATTTAGTGAGTGGAGAACTTCAAAAGCCTCAGGGTCATCATCGACATTTGTATCCGGGAATTGAACTTGAGCTCTTCCAAATACGGGTAAAGGAGCAAGTTTTCTTCCAGCATTAACGATAACGCTATCAATTGAAGAGGCAAGATCGGGGCGTAGAGCTAAAACCGTTGCAATATTGCTTAGCCTCCCTGTTGCGAGTATTTTGATCTTCTTTTTTTCTAAAACATTTATCAAGGCAATGGAAGCTTCAGTTGTATCTCTCCTGTGCTCAATACCTTTTGCTCCATGAAAAACCTGAGGAGGGAAACGCTTAAATTTTTGATAGATTTTATAAGTCCATCTATATTGATGATTCAAATCTGATGTATTTCCATAGACAAGAGAAATACCCTCAATATTCAATTTATCCTCTGCAGATATCAGATGTGCTAAGGCATAGCCATCATCAACATCATGGAACATCTTGCCAAGCCCAAGGTCATAATCAAGCCAAACATCCTGAGAAGCAAAAACAGGACAGAAATGACCTATCAATACAAGAAAATTGAAAAGCCATTTCTTCATAAGCTTTTACTTTGAAAGAAGTGATTGTAATTTCTTTAGATTCTTTGGATTCTTCAAAACTTCCATTAAGTTCTTTTTTTGATCTCCACTCAAGGATTTAACAAGAGATGCAACTTCAGAACCAGAAGCACTTTTTTGAGCACTATCAATAGCACCGGAAAGATCACTGCTTCCATAGTCAGATCCACCACCGCCTCCACCTGAAGCAAGTAGGTTTGAACCACTGAAACTTAAAAGAAAAATAAATAAATACTTAATCATTTTTGAACTCCTTACAATTGATAATTTAATCCTATTTGGTAAATTTCATTTTCAAATTTACCACCAAGATATCCTTCTTGAAGATTATGATACTGATAACCAACATTAATATCAAAGGAAGAATTAAAAACTTTCTTTAATGTATAATTTGCAGCGTACTTTTGAATCTTATCCCTTCTTGCTTCTCTATTCTCATCTAGGGCCTGGTCATAGTCTAAGTCGATTTGTTCATATTCTAAATAAAAAACATGTTTATCTTCCATTAAAGAGAGACTGTAATTAAAACTGGCCAATGTCCCGTTATAACTCCTTCCTCCATAGTTTAGATCTTTATGCCAAATCAGACCTTGAGAGAGAGCAAAGTCTCCCAGAGGGGTTCTCAATTTAAAACCAGGCGTTATAGTTCTTTTTTCTAGCTGATCTCTTGCAACTGCTCCGCTTGTGATAAAGTATCCATCTGAACCAAGTGCCGCTCTATTCCTATAATAAGTTTTAAAATAACTTACAGGAACAAAGAAATTAAATTCTCGAGAAAAGTTAAAATTATTTTTAAGGCTTAATGAACTTTCTAAAGAGTCACTCTTTTCTCCTTTCACTTCAGTAAAACTTGAGTAATCATTTTCATAAGAAGTAATTCTCAATCCTGAATCCAAACGAGTTGTCCAAAACTTACCTACCTTGTACTGGTAAAATAAGTTTAACGCTCCAAGAACATGATCTTGGTTAATTATTTGAGCCGTCACGTCTTTGCCAATTTCTGCATTGATTTCGATACTTTGGTCTTTGACATAAGAAGCTCTGATTAGGTGTCCAAGCTGGTGCTTTGAGTTCAATGGGATAATTCCAATCAAATCATTAACGACTCGCAAGCTTGGTTTTGAAAAGTTTGAGTCAGAAAGCTCTGAGGAAAACTGAGTAACTTCCGCATCCACGCTAAAGTTATTAATCAAAATGTACTTTTCAAAAGGCTTAAATAGAAATTTTGTTTTTAACCCGAGCAACATTGAGCTTAATGTCTGATCCTTAAAGTTAATGTTCTTTATTTCAGAAAGGTTCTCTTTTGAGATATTTAGGTAATTTGACTCATAACTAGACTTTGCCTCGACACTGAAGTTCTTTACCCACTGTGGTCTTGAGAAATCAAAACCAAAACCAGATTCAGATTGCCCTTCTAGGCGCCCTTCTTGAGAAAACAAAGGTATTGAAATAAAAAAGCCAATCAATATAATTTTGAGCATTATTTTACCTCATTTAAATCCCAGTTATAATCATCTGGAATACTAATGTTATAAGAGCGATTTATTTGAAGACCACTTGGTAAGTAATGGGCAATAAAGTCATAGATATCTTCAACTTTATCAAGCCCTGGCGAACTATGGTTTAAAAAGTCTTTTCTATACCAACCGGGACTAAACAGCTCTACTAAAACATAGTTTTTAGTTTTTACTTCGATGATTCTCGGTAGCTCAAACGCCTGCTGTGTTATTGTTTCCAACTGCTTTTCTAGGATTTCTTCTTGGTAGACTTGATCAGAGAGAATTGGACAACCCATCGCTCCACAAATTAAAGCAAAGTGTAAACGAGCATCAGTTTTACCTTTCCCTTTTTTGACAAGAACATCTTTTAAAATTTCCTTTTCCAGTTGGTTTAAAGACTCTGCCTTTCCTCCCTTGAAGTTAAAGATTTCTTGATCAAAAGCACCTCCCGGAATATCGAGAATACTTTTAATTGGATATTTATCCGCAATCAGATTGATCACAAAAAAATTATAAGCATTTATTAAAAATGCTACTTTACCATCATCACTCAATGAATCGTATGCAGAAGAGCCAAAGTAAGACTCTATTTGTGCTCTTAAACCTAAGTACTCATCATTTTTATCTGCTATATCTTTCGCTATTTTCTTATAATCAACTCTTGTGTCATAAGTATCTTGTTTTAAAACAACAACATACCTATCTAGAAACTCTTGAAAAACATCATTAAATTCTTCGACACTTAATGTGGTTTCACTTTGAGTAAACTCTTTTGTTTCAACTTGAAAAACTTTAGAATTGCTTTGATACTTGCATGACAAGCAAAAAACCAGACACATCAAAAGGTATTTTGTCACTTTATTGTTCTCCTTATACTTCCTCGCTACTTCTAGCACTTGGAAATAAATGTTACAAATCTCATGAAAAAAGCGGTAATTTTATAGGTTAAAATGAATTTAAAAGAGTTTGGGATTATTATTTTTACAAAGACCCCTGGTATTTCTCCCGTAATGACGCGCCTCGGAATCTCTCAAGAGAAAGCTAACGCTACCCAAACCCTGCTTATAAAACTAATAAAAGAGAACCTTTCGTCTCAACAAGTTTCTTGGGCCATTGCTGAACAAAGAGCTAATGCTCATCCTTTATGGAAAGGAGAAAGCTTGATTTTGCAAGAAGGCGAGACCTTTGGGGAGCGACTTGTCTCAATTATTGAAAAAGCCCAATCTAAGTTTAAATCTTTTATTATTTCAAGTTCTGATTATCCCCTGCTTAACTGTAATGTCATTCAAGAGTCTCGCACTCTTTTGTCTAAAAATGACTACGTTTTTACTCCAGCTCAAGATGGGGGCTTTACCACTTTGGCCATGAACAAAAGCTCTTCACTAGAGCCTTTTAGAAATGTGATATATTCACAAGAGAGTACTTTGAGCCAGATTCTCAAAGCAATTGAGAAACCTGCTTATTCACTCCTAACGACTAGTTATGACATTGACACAATGCGAGAGCTCTTAAAGTTTATCAAAGAAACTAAAAAAACAAAGGATCACCATTTAATTATCGAAAAGTTGGAAAAGATTATCTATGAATAGCTACCTTGTGATTCCTGTTCTCAATGAAAAAGATTCAATTGGGCTTGTTTTGGAAAACCTTCCAAAAGGCTTATTTTCTAAAATTATTATAAGTGATAACGGCTCTAGCGATGGAACCCTTGAGGTTTTAAAAAAATTTGATGTTGATATACATAATGAAGTGAAAAGAGGGTATGGCAGCGCGTGTCTCGGTGCTATTAAGTTTTTAAGAAACAAGTATCGCCCACAAGAAAATGATCGCCTCTTTTTTATTGATGGAGATTTTTCTGATGATCCCAAAGAACTAACCCTTCTTGCTAAAAGCCTAGACCAAGGTTTTCAATTTTGCCTTGGAAGCAGGATGTCCGGATCAATGCAAAAAGGAGCTATGCCACCTCATGCAAGGTTTGGAAATTGGTTAGCAACAACTATACTTTCTTTTCTTTATCCACACTTTAAGTTTTCTGACCTTGGCCCTATGCGAGCGATTAACTGGGGGATCTATGAAGCTTTAGACATGAGGGATCAAAACTTCGGGTGGACAATTGAAATGCAAATGAAAGTCTTACAAATGAAATACAAATGCAGTGAAGTCCCAGTCTCTTACAAGGTTCGAATCGGTGTTTCAAAAATTAGTGGGAGTGTCTCAGGCTCAATTAAAGCTGGAGTTAAAATTCTATACTCTTTATGGAAGTACTATTAGTTGTTAAATAGTTTTCTTGAGCGAAAGCCTTCCATTCCTGAATAGAGACCGTGTATATCCCAAGATCCTGTATTCCACCAAAATGCCCTTTTTACAAGATATCCATCGTATCGATGTTGATTCTTTAAAAATTTATTAAGCTCCTTGAAATATCTAACCCTCAAACTATTCAACGCTTTATTTGCCCAAGGGTTATGATTAGCATCAAAGCCCCCTACTCCAGAGTACGGAGCACTAGCTGCTTCGTTTGGACTTTTAGCAATATCCCAACCATTGTTTTCAAGGCTTCCTCCACCAAGGGCAATTTCAGAGAACTGCAAAGGGAGGTCTTTTCTAACTAAAACACCCTCCTTGTTAAGGCCTTTAATGAACTTGTAAACCATAGAGCGAAAATGTTTTTCTTTCACTTTCACTGGTACCTGCCCGTAAGCAGAAAAACCTAAGAAATCGATAGCTTTAAAAAGTTCGTTTAAATCTTTCGAATTGTAATCCAAAAAACCTCCCGTTACTTTGTTAAAGTTTAAAGAAACACCTACATCGATTGATTTCGAGAAGTGTTTGATTAAGTTTATAATCTCTAAATATTCAAGAGGATTTGAAAAAATAGTAGCTCCCATTTCCCCTTGAAGAGAAAAGTAAGTTTTACTTTCTCTTTTGGTGATTTGCGCCAACACAGGTTTTACCAGGAAATCAAAGTATGAGTATCCCTGTATTTTTTCTAATGGATTTAAAATTAATTCATTTCGCCAGAAATGCCCTTCTCCGTCTCCATTTAAATGAAGCGTGATTCCTAGCTCAACTTCTTGTGGCACAGATTTTATACAATTTCCTATTTGTTTATAAACTCGCTTTAAAAGTTGTTTATTTAAAGCTTCACACTTCCACTGCGCATTCATATAACAAAAGTTTTTGACAGACTTATCTTTATTGAAAGTAAATCGTCCGGTGAAAAGAAGGTGAATCAGACCTTTTGAGTCTTTTAAGGCTTTCTCTACTTGCTTAGGGCAGTTTTGAATATCATACTCATGAAACATTAATACTGAAGGTGTAACACCAGCAAATAAGGTCAAAGAGCTAAGCCCGAGATAAATGATCAATTTTCGCAATATCATAGAGTCCCCAAATAAAGCACCAGTGAGTCAGCCCAGAAGCTAGCAAAGCTAACTCTTCATGACCATAGTATAAGTAAGAAATACAAGGTAGCAGTGAATATAAAATCATAGACTTACGCCTACAAAGCAGTGCTGGAAGAAGTAACCAAATGCCATACCAAGCGTTATACACGGGAGAGCAGAAAAATAGCCCTGCAAATGCAAACATTGTAAACTTCTCTATATCCATTTTTTGAAAACATAAATAGATGTAAAAGAACACAAATGCCGATAGACAAATGACCTTGATCTCTGCGTGTGAAAAATCACTAAGCTGTAAAAATAACTCATATAATCCTGCGTTCCATTTCCACATCAGAGCAAAAGCTTTAGGCCCAAAAGAGGCATCTTCAGTTAAGGTCGTATAGATCAAAACAGGCAGTCCCACTAAAAGAGGGATCAGTGAGATTGAAAATAACTTCAGTTTTTTTTTCACAAGGAAAAAAGGAATTATTAAAAGAGGGATAACCTTTGTCAAAATACTTAACCAAAGTAACGAAATTCTTTGCATCCATTTTTTCTGAGTGAAAAATAAAAGTAAGAACACGGCCCCCAGTAAGTCGACATGAACACTTTGCACATACTCTTTTAATAAAAATGGTAGAGCTGAGATTATCCAGTAGTCAGCAACTTTTAACTTTTGAAGTATCCAGATTAAGATTAAGACAAGTAAAAGGTTGATCACTTGTAAAAGTATGAGTGCTTGGTCGTAATTAAACGCGGATACGCTTGCGAAAAATAACAAAGAAATTGGTGGGTAGATACTTGTCAGCGAGTTATAAGCAATCTTACTTCTTTGCGGAAAGTTGATCTCATTAAGAAGCTGATTATCCGGCGATGTTAAATAAGGATTTATACCTTTAGCAAGAACCTTTCCCTCCCAAATGTAGCGATAATGATCATTTTCAAACAACGGCTCTGTTCCAAATAACATCACGGTCAAAGAAATTAGGATTAAGCAGAATTTCTTATAACTCCATTGAACCTTCTTTCTCTCAGATAAAAAATAGACTGCGAAAGTAATCGAGAAGAACAAAAGAACGTACTGAAAACCTAAGGCACTCTCAGAGGTTGAAAGTAGCCTTAGAAAAAAACAGAAAAGAAAAAGGAGGGTGTAGATCACTTAAATTCGTTTAAGTTCCACCCATATTCATTCCAAGAGATTTTGTACTCCTCAAGGTTTCCTAACTCTGGCTTTATTTTTTTTATAAAACCTACGAAACTCCCATATTTTTTATCAAAGTCACTTCCATACCATTTAAATATTCGAGAGGCTTTAAATACTTTCTTTGAGGTATCAAAAGAATTTTTCTCAGTGTTGTTTACAAAACTCTTTGCGGTTTTATCTAAAAGAGTTTCTAGGTTTGCAGCATTAAACGCTTCATTTCCTAAAGACGGGCACCCCATTGATGCACAGTTCACAGCAAAATGTATTCGAGGTTCAGAGAAATCTTTTCTTATAATACCATGCTCAATATTATCCAAAGAGTGCTTTTTTCCTAAAAGTTTGATGAATTTTATTTTCCAAGGGCTTGCCCCTGGATTTAGACGAGAAAACCAAGAGCTTTCTTTCTTATCATAGTGCTTTATATCCTTAATACTTTTAACAGGGTAGTTTTGAACAACGAGTTTAATCGTAAAAGCATTATAAGCATTGATCCAGAAACTTAGCTTTTGCTCTTGTGAAAAATTAGAGAACTGATCTTTTTTCACAGTCTCTAGCCCTTTTAAGTAATTATTTAGCTTCGTTGGATTTTTCTTTAATGCTTTATAGTTAACAAGTGAACTTACTTTACCAGGCTTTACATTCTCTTTAAGCACTTCATTTAAGAGAGTGTGACTATGGTCAAACTTATTTAAGTTCTCCGAGCCAACACTTACTAAATTAAAACTTAAAGCCAATAATACTAAAATTTTTCTCATGATCTTCTCCATGTATGAAATTTTTCTAAAATTTTCATCTGCCAATCTTTCACCTGAGATCTTTTCCACTCACCCGCTGCATATTTGTTACCTTCACCGAAGCTTGGATAAGCATGAATTGTTCCTAGGATTTTATTTAAACCAATATCATACTTAATCGCCGTGACAAACTCAATGAGCATAGTACTGGCTTGTGTTCCAACGATTGTTGCTCCAATAATTTTGTCTTTACCCTTTACGGTCAGCACTTTTACAAAACCATAGTCTTCACTTTCGGCAATAGCTCTATCTAAATCATCTAAGGTATACTTCGTCACGTCGTACTCAAGGCCTGCCTCTTTAGCACTCAGCTCATTATATCCAACCGTGGCAACTTCAGGGTCTGTATAAGTGGCCCAAGGAGTTGCCTGATAATGAACTTTAAATTTTTTAAATGTTCCAAACAATCCATTCACAGCACAAAACCATGCTTGGTGAGCTGCCATATGAGTCAGTTGGTAAGGACCTGCAACATCTCCACAAGCAAATATATTTTTATACTTAGAAGTTCTTAAATATTGATCAACTTTTATTGTTCCATTCTTATTGAGTTCAACCCCAAGCTCTTCAAGTCCAAACCCCTTAACATTTGGTCTCCTTCCTATTGCAAGTAAAACACAGCTAAACTCTAAATATTCTTCTCCTGAAGAAGTTTTTAAATAAGCGATATTTTCATCACCTTTTTTCTCAAACTTCTCTAAACTAGTTGAAGTTAAAACTCGGATTCCATCTTTCTCCAGATGTTTTAAAACTTCGAGTGACACATCTTCATCCTCTCGACTCATTACACGTTCAGACCTTTCAACAATTGTAACTTCACTACCTAAACGTTGAAATGCTTGTGCCATTTCTAAGCCAATAGGCCCTGCGCCTATTATTAGAAACTTTCCAGGTAATTCTTTAAGTTCCCAAAGGTTGTCAGAGATAACGAAAGGGATGTCATTCAAACCTGGGATCGGTGGTACAAAAGGTCTAGCTCCAGTAGAAACAGTGATATTTTTAGTAGTAATAACCTTTCCATTCACTTCTACTTCCCAAGGCGATAAGATTTTCGCCTCACCTTTAATACAATCTACTCCTAATGCAGAGTACCTCTCAACCGAGTCGTGTGGTTCAATTTTATCGATAACTTCATGGACACGGCTCATCACTTCTTGAAAGTTAACCTCATATCCTTTGTGATGAACTCCAAACTTTGATGACTCCTTTAATATTTTACTCACTTTCGCCGACTTCAAAATAGCTTTAGAAGGAACACATCCTGTATTAAGGCAATCACCTCCCATTTTGTGTTTTTCTATCAAAGCGCACTTTGCTTTAACTGCAGCTCCAATATAACTTGTAACAAGGCCCCCTGCCCCTGCTCCAATCGAAATCATATTATAATCAAAATTTTTAGGCTTACTATAATCTCCCATAATTCATCCTCGTTTATCTTTAATTATTTTAATCATATTTTTTACTATTAATGGAAAAAGCCCTAATAGAACAAAAGAGAATATGACTCCTGGTGAAAGGATTCCACTAAGACTATCAATATTTGCAAGTTGCGAGCCTGCATTTACATAAACAAATGTTCCCGGGAGCATACCTAGTTGGCTTATAAGGTAAAAAAGTGAAACCTTAATAGGCGTTAATCCCATAAGAAGATTTATTAAGAAAAAGGGAAAGACAGGTAAAAGCCTTAAGCTAAAGAGGTAACTTGCTCCATCGTTTTCAACTCCTTTGTTTATTGTTTTTAACTTCTCTCCATATCTTGACTGAATTGAATCTCGAAGTAAGTATCTAGAAGCTAGGAAAGCAAGAGTGGCTCCGATTGTACTCGAAAATGAAACGATCAAGACCCCTTTTACCAGTCCAAAGATCGCTCCTGACGTAAGCGTTAAAATAGTTGCCCCTGGAATAGAAAGAGCGGTTGCTAAGATATAGATCCCCGAAAAGCCTAAAGCACACGTCCAAGGGTTTTGGTTATAATAGTTTTTAAATACATCGAGGTTTGATTTCACATATTCAAGGTTTAAGTATTGCGTCAAATCATAGAAATAAATCGCTCCAAATAATGACCCAATCAACAGCACTATGACTATTTTTTTCATTTTTATTTATCCTTAATCCAAATTATTTAAAAGATGGGATTATAATCACTATGAAGCAGGTTCCAGGTTTTACCGTAGACATGCACGCTTTTAGTTTTTTGTTTTCCTCGAAAGAACTCACGTTTATCATGACTCCAAGCGAGGACCCCTCCCTTTAAATTAAAAGCCTTAAAGTTCTTATCAATTAACTTTTGTGAATACCTTCCACTTCTATAGCCAATAGTACAATACACAACTATAATGTGATTTTTGTAATTTTCTCTATTCTTCTCAAACTCTTTTTGTGTCAGAGCGCCTTCAATCATAGAGACTTCAGTTTCTCGAGACTCACGAACATCAACGTAAACTATTTCCTTCGAATTCAATGCATCTAACTCAGAAACCAAGATATTTTTAGCTCGAGGAAAAAAGAAAGCATACTTAGAAAATAACCTATCTATTTTTTGCATTTTAACTATGTTAGGGTTTATTTGTTCTTTAGATGAGGACATTTTCTGTTCACTTTTAACTTCAGCTGCCTTTATTGGATTTTGATAAGCCTCACAACTTAGTAATAAAAAAGCAACCAGCATTGTCTCTTTCATATAAATAATCTCCTTAGGAGGTAAACAGTAGTCCTAATTTTAAGCATAGAGTTATCATCACTTTAGAGTTTAATTTAAAAAGCCAAACCTAAAGTACACAACAGAAAAAATTAAAATTCTTATAATCAGTATTTACTTTGGTCCTCTAATAAGCTACTTAAACTTTCATTATTCTACTTAAAAAAGCAAGGAGCACAATGAGAACCTTTATATTATTAACTTTAATTCCCTCATTTTTGTTTGCCTCGATAGTTCCACTAACTAATATCGATTTAAGGTTTGATTACTTAAAACTTACCAAGGTTGGAGATCCTGGAAAAATGTATGTAGAGTCATGTAACTTTAAAACGAAAGGTAAGCCTAAGAAACTTAATATCGATAGCCATGAGTACACAAGAAGATTTGTGCCTAGAGACCCTAAAGGAGCTTTAGAGTGCAAACCAATCAATGAGAATAAAAAGAATTCTTGTTATGATTTTGTACCGAAGTCTAAGGGAGTCGACATACTATCTAAGGATTCAAATCATGCAATGCTTGCAGGTATAGTCTTCTTTCCTTTTTTATTCTTGGGAATTGCTGACCATAATCACTATGAATTCTTGGCCCAAGTAAGACGAGATGTTAAGAACTCTTTTGCTGATCAAATTTATATTGGAGTTAACGCAGAAAACTTTGATAACCTTGTGTTCAATTCTTTTAAAGAAGATCAGTATCTCAAAACAGCTGACAAGTTTTTATATTGGAATCCATTCAAGATGGGATGGCCATACTCTGAATCAAAATTCGTAAGAAAAGTTCGTAGAATTTTGAATAGAGAATTTACTAAAGAAATGGATAAGAAAGACCTTAATGGGAAACAACTCTACGCTGAGGATGGTAGCAAATTAACCCAGCGCATTCTTGTCTACAAAGCAGATATGACTTGTCCTAACTAGCCTTCTCTTTTTCCTCTATAGATCTCTCCGCACATTAGTATTACTTCTTGAGAGCTTCTTAATAACAGAGAAAGAGCCACACCTTGGCAGCTCCCATATTTTTTGAATTACTTTATATACTCAATACCCTTTAGTTTAAATCCATAATCATTGTCTGTTTGGTCTGAGGAGAATGTGATTTTTAACGTGTCACCTTTTGTATACTCAGTCTTATAATTTTTATGCTCGCCTGTTATAAAATCAATCTTTGTTTTTTTAGTGTTGTAAACAGATAAACTATCATAACGCTTTTCTACTTTAACCTTTTCAAATACAGCTCGAATATACTTAGCGCCAGAAACATTGAACGTTCTTGTCTCACTTTCATTAGTATCATAAGGGTGCCTTGACTCCCATTTATGGCTATTGTCTGAAATCCAAGCACTTTTTTTTGGTGTTTCTGGTCGTTTTTGAGCAATATCTTCTAAAAACTGATACGCATCAACTCTTCCTCTCGATTTAACTCGATTGTAAGTTTCACCATAAACACTTGTTTCCATCAACCTTCTTCTCACTTCAGATGGCTTTGTTGTTCCAAAATGACTCACATAAAGTCCAACAATCCCAGAAACATGAGGAGTGGCCATTGATGTACCAGATTTCATTGCATATTTTTTTCCTGGAACAGTTGAGTGAATGAGACTTCCCGGTGCAGCAACGTGTACAGATGAATTCCCGTGACAGCTAAAATCAGACAAGCTGTCTGTTGAATCATGCGAAGCAACTGAAATAACATTATCTACTTTATAACTAGATGGATAGTGAGGCACATTATCATTATCATCACTGGTGTTACCTGCTGCTGCAATAAAAACGATGTCTTTATCGCTTGCTCTTTCAATGGCTTCCTTTAAGAGCTTAGAGTGACCTCCCCCTCCCCAAGAATTTGAAAGAATATCAACTCCCTTATCAACGGCATAATCGATAGCCTTAATAGCTCCGACTGTAGTACCAGAACCATCTTTACTTAAAAACTTTAAGCCCATCATTTTAACATTTGCCATAACTCCCGTTACACCTTTCTTATTATTATGAGTAGCTCCTATCGTTCCTGCACAATGAGTTCCATGTCCATTATCATCCATTGGATCTCCATCGTTATTGAAAAAATCATAACCATAAATATCATCGACATACCCATTGTTATCATCATCAACTCCAGTAGTTCCATTTTTCTCTTTCTCGTTAACCCAAATATTTGATTTTAAATCAGGGTGCTTATAATCAATTCCAGAGTCTATAACACCAATGATGACTTCATTGCTTCCCTTTGTTATTTCCCAAGCTTTTTTTGCATTAATATCAACTCCTGGAATTGAATTTCTTCCAGGCTTGTTTGATCCATTTTTTCCTGTATTTTCAAGGCCCCAGAGTTTACCAAAGTCTCTATCATTAATATTTCCACTCTTATCGTTCTCGATTGCTTTCCAAGTGTAGTTTGGTTCAATCAATTCGATATTGCTCTTACCTTCTAAAGACTTATAGTCTTTCATTTGAGAATTTAACCTTATGATCGAATAGTTTTCACCTAAGGCACTAAAATTTTCTAATACTTCATAGTGGCTCTCTTTCTCAATAAGCTCACTAGTTCCTTTCTCTAGTTTGATAATAAAC
>Ga0114957_1000992_pt1 | contig 33754 bp, 24 predicted proteins | sample BantaG_FD_87175 | JGI IMG/M metagenome (GOLD analysis project Ga0114957, IMG submission 87175) | Marine algal microbial communities from Bantry Bay, Ireland - BantryBay_4 metaG | ecosystem: Host-associated > Algae > Red algae > Unclassified | place: Bantry Bay, Ireland | collected 2014-11-21
CAAACTTTTACAAGTACGTAGTACTGAATATTTACACATTTAGTAACAGTTCAGCAGGATCTGCTTTAAGACGGAAGACCGAAGACCGAAGTTTCCCGCTAGCGCAGGCCCGCAGTCGTTTTAAGTTATAAGGAAACTTCGGTCTTCGGTCTCCCGTCTTCGGTCTAACTGAATAGTTACCACATTTATTAAATTCTTCCAGATAGATTTAAGCGTAAATATACAAAAGCCTTTTGTAAAATACATCAAAAACACAATTCGCAATTAACTGAATATCAGTTTGTTATGATTTATTTTTCAAAAAAATGTGACAAAAACGTTTTTCGGACGTTATAAATAGGTACGAATTGTTTTTTGGTAGTAATGTTTCCTATCCTAATTTTTATCTCCGGGTTCTTTTCCCATTCAAGCAGATAGCGTTTACCAATTAGTTTTTTCAGAGTTGATTAAGATTTAGTTCAAAGTCAACTTCACTTTATTATTTCTGAACGAAGCTCGTAAGATGCTTTGTATCAGATGTTCTCTATTATGAATTACAGGTCGGGGACGACTGTCGTAATTCAACAGATATATCCGTGTTTAGGTGGACCTAAAAACCCCTTACAACATGCGTCTATCTTTTTTAAATTTTTTATTTTGAATAAACTAGTTAAACTAAAAGCAAAAGAAACCGCAGCAACCAACTCGGATTTCTATAATCTTTTTCGTCCAATTGCACCAAGTATTGATGTAATTGGAAAAGTCGCTCAAGTCATCAGTGGCTTGACAGAAGCCATCACCATTTGGTATATCACACAAAGTGAAATGGCCGGTGCTTCAAAATTTGTTTCCATCCTGGTTTCTATTTTCGCGATGATTCTTGTCGTCTCGCTCTTGGAATTTGGTGGACGTAAATTCCTTCAGGTACTCACGCGTGCCGTTGTATGGAACCGTTTGAAAAATGCCTGGTACATCGGACTATTTGCCATTGTACTAGTCATCACGATTGGAATGGGTGTACTCTCATTTCGAATGTCAACCAATGGCATCAACCATGCCTTTGTGTCAAGCGTACCTGTCGGAAATCTATTTGATGACTCCACCTTGAAAGCGGAATACCGCAACAATGTACAAGACATCTACACCCGACTCGATGCCGATTTACAAGTCATAAAAGACAACCAACAATCGGTTATTGCTGGTACCAACGCACAATTTGATTCACGTATCAACGCAGCTTATATTAAAGTAGCCGAGTACGAGGGCAAATTTAAGAAAGGTTTGAAATGGGCCAAAAGCCAAGGTGACAAATACCGTAAAAAAGCAGCTACCCTGGAAACAGAGAAAGCAAGTGCTGTGGTAGCTTTGCAAGCTTCCTACAGCAAACAACTAGACAAATGGCAGAGCCAAAAAAGCAAAGCCATTGCTTCAGAAAAAGCTAGTCTAAGTTCTGCAGTCGCAAAAGGAGAATCAGCCCTTTCCGAAGTACAAGATTCTAAATTCAAAAACGCCACTTTTTGGGGCGGACTGTTTTCTTTCTTTGTTGGATTTAGTGTGATCCTTGCCTTTGTCTGCATTATCAGTGTTGAAGTATATCGAAGAGGTGCCGGCATACAAGTTGAATACGAAGAGGAAGAACATGACGAATCGGTATTAACCATTTTTTGGAATGGTTTGATTGGAAGATTCGAATCGTTTTTTAGACGGCGTGCAGAAAATTTTGCGAACATACCCGCTGGCAAAAGGGGCGTGAGTACACCAATTGGATTTGACTATCCTAGCGCCATACCGACGAATACGCTTCCTTCGAATGAAGTGGATGCATAACAATGATACGTTGCATGATAAGCCATTTGTTTCTAACGAGATACTTGCTTAAGTAGAACGGACACCTCCTTCCTTTTGGTTGGGGGTGTTTTTTTATGGTGCGCTCAAGGGACTTTTTATGTTCATTTTACCTTTCATTTTAATTAAAGTCATCACCTCATCACAGTAATACCACCACTGTCAACCACATTTTTAAGTAGCCCATCCTGTTCGACAAGCATTTTGACCAGATAGGTATAAGTGCCAAGTCCGACTGGTTCACCATCAATATTACCGTCCCATGAATTCTTGTCCGTTTTAAGAAGGAAGCCACCCCAACGATCGAAAATAAAGATTTCTATTTCAACGAGGGAACAAATTCTGTCTCCAAAATAGACTTGAAAAATATCATTATGGGTATCGCCTTGTGGCGAAAAAGCATTGGGTATAAAATATTCACAAGGCCGTTCGCAGGCAGAGGTGCTCATGACAATTGAATCTGAATCAAACAGACAGTCTAAGGTGGAAATATTTGCCTGATAAGTTCCGGGTTCCGTGACTGAAATGTTAGGTCCTGTCTCTCCGTTGTTCCAAACGATGTCATAAGTTTCATCTAAATCAATGTTAAGTGCCAACTCATCTTCCAGACAGATCGTGGTATCATTCCCCAAAAACAATTCATTTTGAACCGCCAATTGAACGTAAATGCAAGTATCGCAGGGTACTGTTTCTAAATTAAAAACAGAGGTAGGCCATTCACAATCCTGATAAAAAACAGTGGCTTCATACACTCCGGGTTGGTTGACGGTAATTGGATTACCAGTTTGGCCAGTATTCCATACCAGGTCGACATCAATAGACAGATCAATGCCCAATTCTATTGCATGGAAATCGCAAATCGTGGTATCAGGACGTAGCTTTAAATCATCTTTTAGCTGGTTATACAACAAAGCGCAAGGGCCACAATCTTCAACGACCACCTGAATGGTGTCCGACGTGTATATACAGTTAAATATAAAAATATCTGCCCAGTAGGAGCCCTCCTCTGTGATATTAACGGTGTTTCCGGTCTGGCCGTCGTTCCAGGTGATAATCGCACCAAGTACATTAATTGTTGCAGAAAGGGTTTCTCCGTTACAAAGGACGGTGTCGATATTGAGATGGTAATAAAGATCAATATATCCAAAATCAAGTCCAACGATTGGTGCTCCGTTGTATTCGGTTGTCGGGTGTGTTTCATCTATGTAACTCAATGTATTAGATCCGGTATCCAATCTATAAAAACCACGATCAGAACTCGTGATGTAGAGCTGGTCGCCGAGGGCTGACATGTCCTGATTTCCGATGTAAGGATTCGATGAAATTGAGGAAGCGGTCATGGTCGCTCCGGCAGTTCCAAAATTGGAGACATAGAAATTAGACGTGTTGTTTCCATCAATATCTGCATCATTAAAATAGAGTGAATTGCCTATAAAAACCATATCGTCGATATCTGTCTCAATGCTACCGGCCAAAGTAGTTTTGAAAAAAGCTTCTCCATTTGTTGAATTAATTCCGACAATTGATTCTGAAGTATTCTCACCAGGCCCAATATCATCATTCAAACTTACTGCCGCGTAAATTGTGTTATCCGTGTCATTATAAGCCAATGCTTTGCAGGAGTGAACCGTTTCGGAAGGCACAATGATCTGACCTATTTCGTAATAATTTCCACCCCAACTAATACTGACCAGCGTTGGTGTTGTGTTTTCATTAATGATACCATAAAAAAGACAACTGACGGGGGCAAAAGCTAGATTACTAACGTCTACCCCAGACGGAATATTGGTAGCTGCAATCAAAGTTAAGCCACCTGTTGACGGATCTATTTCTACCAGATTGTTGTCAACCAGGCCAACCATTCGACCTGCCTGTGCTTGCAGATTGACGCAAAGCAGGCAGCTAATCAGGCAAATTAAACAGCTATATATTGAATGACTTTTTACTTTCATTTTAGAATTTATTGAAGCAACTTCAATGTTTTGTGTTTGAAAAAGACAGCTTGGTTGTTAAAGGTAAATAAAAAGGCAGCCGATTGCCGAACTGGGCTCCAGCAAATAGCCTATTCGCCTTTTTTACGACTTTACAGAGGGCAGTGAGGTCACCTCAATCTTTGAGGAAGTCAAAATTTGCACCTGTCAAATCTGCGCTGTGCCTGGTGATTTTTTCGATATCCCAATCCCACCAGGCTGTTTTTAACAACTGATCAATTTGATCTTCTGTGAATCGCTTTCTGATAACCTGTGCCGGATTACCTCCTACAATTGTGTAAGGTGCAACATCTTTCGTTACAACAGCATGAGAAGCGACGATAGCTCCATGCCCAATATTGACACCCGGCATGATGCAGGATTTGTATCCTAACCAAACGTCATTCCCAATCAGCGTATTTCCTTTAAACGGATAGGATTTTCCTTCCATCGCATTTTCCCAGCCATCGCCAAAAATAGCAAATGGATAAGCACTGATCGATGCACTAAGGTGGTTTGCACCATTCATAATAAAAGTGACATCAGAAGCGATCATACAAAACTTTCCAATGATCAATTTGTCACCCGTAAAATCGAAATGATATTTGACATTCTTTTCAAAATTGGCGACATCTTCGAAGTCATCGTAATAGGTGTAATCTCCAATTATGATGTTTGGATTGGTGATTATGTTTTTTAGGAAACACAACCTGTTGTAATCTTTAAACGGGATTTTATATTTTTATCGGGGCCATTCATCTGAGATATTTTGTTAATCGTAAACGTTCATCCTAATTATATCCAAACATAAATTTCATCCCATATTCATCAGCAATAAGCTCTAGTTTTTCATCTACCTCAACACGGCCGATTCCAAACTTCTTCCGATCAGAATTTACAAGTTCAAGATCTTCTACTTTTTTCTTGAAAGGCAAGTTGAAATGATATTCAGGAAGTGGCTCAAAGGTTTTTAATGACTTTTTATAAAGTACCGATACCTTTGATTTCTCGTAATTATAAATCGCTGCAAATTCACGGGGATGCAAATTACCCTGGCGAATAGCATTAATAAAAAGTGAATCCCCAAGTTCTGCAATCGGGTGATCGTAATGTAAAAATGTAACTATAACTTTTGAGTTTCCCAAATCACAGTCCTCACATTTTGGAGCTAACTGCTCATAATCAAGTCCAATCAAACGTTCTCCCGGAAAACCTTTTTCCTCAGTAATTTCTACTATCCGCTTGAAATTATCGTAGACAGTTAATTGATAATACTCTGTCTTTTTTTGTTCCTGTTCTTGCTGGTATCTCTTACTAAATTCTTCCAGTAAATTAATGTCGATTGACTTAAGGTAGCTTTTACGAAGCTCTATTTCTTTAGTGAGCAAAGTATTCCAGACAGATAAACTTTTCAACTCATTAAAAACGCCAATATCCTGCGTACAATCCAAAAGGCAACCTCCTTGAAGAGCCTTCTCTAAGTACTTAATTGCGTTTACATAATCTTTATCCTTAGCAAAAAGCTGTGCCGCGATCAGGTAGTCTTTTGCAAAAACAAAATCGAATTGATTAAAAGTGCGTTCCATTTTCTGACGGGCAGCAGAAAAGTCTTCTTCTGAAAGCAATTCAAAAGCTTCATTCATTTGCTGGTGATAATCAAAGTAATCTAAATCGGGAGGAGCGCTTACAAAAGTCAGGCAATAGACAAGAAGTAGGGTAGAAGTGAATAGTTCCATGTCTTTTTATAACGAAGACTAGTCAAAAAAGAAACAGTTAGAGCCTATTAATTATTTTTAAAAGTATCGCAACCATTCAGACAAAAAGAAAGCCCCTATAAAAATATAGAGGCTTTCTTAGCGCAACAAAAAAAGATGCAGAATAATTAAATCCTAGTATCTTCTATTGTATCCGCCGCCACCGCCACCGCCACCGTATCCGCCGCCACCGCCACGGCGATCATCTCTTCTTTCTCTTGGCTCAGCTTTCTTAACTACAATTGTTCTTCCGTCCATCTCCTGATCGTTCAATGCGTTGATTGCATTCTGAGCTTCTTCGTCATTTGGCATTTCTACAAAACCGAAACCTTTCGATTTACCTGAAAACTTATCAGTGATAATCTTGGCAGATTCTACTTCACCGTGTTCTTCAAATGCTGCTTTGAGGTCGTCTTCACGAGTGTCAAAGTTTAACTTTGCTACAAAAATATTCATACAAAAAAATTTAAAAGATAAAAAAATACAAGTCAACGAAGAACGATTTCTACAGAGACTCAATGTAAATCTAAAAGAAAAAGTTTACTTTTTTAATGAATAATCTATAAATGTTTGAAATTCTTTATGATATGTATTATTTCCAAGGACAACCGTTACCGAATGGATATCACGAAAAGGCAGAATTTTAGCTGCCTTTTCAGGCAAATACCCCAATTTAAAAACGGGACAGATCTGTGGAATAAACGCTCTTTTAAGCTTATTCTGTGATTGAGGATGAGGAATTTTGAATAGGCCTTCTAACGCGGATCGCTAAAGCGATCTTGATGGGACACGGATTGAACGGATAAGGACGGATTTTCCCTCTGTCGTGTTTTTTTACGATCGCAGAAAAAATCCGTCAAATCAGTTAGATCCGTTCAATCCGTGTCCCATCAAAAAAAGATCGCTTGCGATCCGCGTAAGAGGGCTCATTCAAAATTGAAAATTGAAATCCCTAAACAGCCGCCGCCGCTTCCAAGGCCTCCCGCTGCTGCTGAATGCGATCCGCCTTCAAATATTCATCATAGCTAAGCAAGCTGTCAATCATTCCATTGGGACTAATCTCGATAATTCTATTGGCAACAGTCTGCATGATCTGGTGATCGTGGGTGGTGAAGATCATATTTCCCGTAAATTCAGTCATGGCTGTATTTAAGGTGGTGATCGACTCAAGGTCAAGGTGACCAGTTGGCTCATCCAAAAGAAGGAAGTTTGGATGTTGCAACATAATTTTTGACAACATACAACGCACTTTCTCACCTCCTGACAAAACGGACGATTTTTTATGCACTTCCTCTCCCGAAAACAACATACGCCCCAGGAAGCCCCGAATAAACTGCTCATCCTTCTCCTCTGAATACTGACGTAGCCAATTGATTAGGTCGAGATCGTTTTCACCTTTGAAAAATGCCTCATTATCATTTGGCAAATAGCCGTGGGTAATCGTTTGTCCATATTCAATCGTTCCTGTATCTGGTTCAACTTCACCAGCCAGTACGTCGTAAAACATATTTACAATAGACGAATCCCGACTGATTAAGCCGATTTTTTCTCCTGCATTCATGGTAAAGGAAACGTCTTTGAAATAGTAAGTTCCATCGGGCGTTTTTTTACTTAAATTCGTCACCTTCAATATCTGATCTCCCGGATCACGTTCTGATTTGAAATTGATAAACGGGTATTTTCTACTCGACGGCTGGATCTCATCAATGTTGATTTTCTCCAATGCCTTTTTACGGGAAGTGGCTTGTTTCGACTTAGAGGCGTTGGCACTAAAGCGCGCAATAAAGGCCATTAACTCGGCCCGCTTAGCCTCATTCTTCTTGTTCTTATTCGCCATCTGACGAGACATCAACTGACTGGTCTCATACCAGAAGGTGTAGTTACCCGAAGTGATTCTAATTTTCTTAAAATCAATATCTACAATGTGCGTACAAACCATATCCAAAAAGTAACGATCGTGAGAAACCACAATCACCGTATTTTTAAAGTCTGCTAAGAAGTCTGACAACCAGGTTACCGTCAATGCGTCCAGGTCGTTAGTAGGCTCATCCAATAGCAGAAAGTCAGGTTCACCAAACAAGGCTTGTCCCAAAAGTACCTTCACCTTTTCAGATCCACTGAGATCCTTCATCAACTTGTCATGTAAATGTTCTTTGACACCCATGTTGGATAATAATTCCGCAGCATCACTTTCAGCCGTCCAGCCGCCCATTTCCCCAAACGTGTTTTCCAGATCAGCCGCCCGTAAGCCTTCTTCGTCTGTCGCTTCTGGGTTCATGTAAATAGCGTTCTTCTCCACCATGATGTCATACATCTCCTTGTGTCCCATGATCACTACGTCCAAAACCCGGTGCTCCTCGTAAGCAAAGTGATCCTGCTTCAATACCGCCATTCTATTACCTGGCTCCAAGGTAACCGAACCATTATTTGGTTCAATTTCACCTGATAATATTTTTACAAAAGTGGACTTACCAGCCCCATTCGCCCCAATAACACCATAGCAGTTTCCCTTAGTAAACTTCAGGCTCACATCATCAAACAAAATCCGCTTGCCATATTGAAGTCTTAAATCGTTAGTACTTAACATCTTATAAGTTTTTACAGTTTATCAAACCCTTCTTACAAATTCCCCTTCTAAAAAGGCCACAAAGGTACGGTTTTATCTTCTGATTCCGCAATTTAGGTCGGGAGTCAGGTGTCGGGATTTAGTTTCACTTAGTTCTAGGGCCCGGCACCCGACACCTGACCACCAACACCTAGGTACAATCTAACGAATTAAAGTTGCGGCATTTTTTTAGGTGCAGCGCACCGGCACCGTTTGGTAAATACTACAAATATTTCTACTCAACCGGCACATTATGCAGGATGACGGTGCCGGTGCGCTGCACCTAGGTCTGGTAGGATTTCCTGCCGAAGGCATGGCAGAAACTGCCGCAACTTTGCCCCAGCAAGCTGTACACCCTACCACCAACACCTCAATTAACAATACCTTAAGTTTTAGCACTATTATTTCACGAAAAAAAGCGATAAATTGCATTTGGTACACTCAATTGAGAAAGATTGTATCGTATTGGGTGTATAGGCACTCTTTCAAAAACTAAACAGATTCACAAAGACAATCCACATGAAATTAAAATCAACCCATATCATGGCTGTATTCGCCTGTTTATGCCTCTTTGCCTGTCAGCAAAACAAGCCGGCAGAAAGTACCACCTATGATGCAAAGCACGAGCCCTACGACCTTGCCTCTCTCCAACGCGCTTATCCAAACCAGACTTTTGACACCAGAGCCTACAAAAAAGCCTTTGAAGGGGCTATTGCCCAAAATCAAAGTAGAACCACTGCGCCAAGTGGATTTGATACGGACTGGACTATTCAGGGACCTGGAGATGCCGGAGCAAGAATCAATACTATCGAGATTGATCCTGCAAATGACGATATCGTCTACATCGGATACAGTGGAGGTGGCGTTTGGAAAACAACCGACAAGGGAGTAAGCTGGAATCCAATTTTTGACGACAGTCCATACCTCGCTATTGGCTCTATAGAAATTGACCCTGGTGATTCTGACATAGTTTATGTTGGTACCGGTGACCCAAACATCACGGGCTACCCGTACATCGGAAATGGCATTTACAAAAGTACCGATGCCGGCGCCACCTGGACAGAAATGGGCTTGCAGGGAATGGGTACTATTTCAAAAATAATCGTTGATCCTGCCAATAGTCAAATTGTCTATGCATCGAGTATGGGTTCACCTTTCGAACAAAGTCCAGATCGGGGACTTTTTAAAAGTATTGATGGTGGAAGTGTCTGGACAAAAGTGCTTTACATCAGTACGCATACCGGCATCATTGACTTTGTAGTGGACCCCGTCAACACCAATCGGATATATGCCTGTGGCTGGGACCGAATCCGATCCGCCACGCACTCTTATGCCGCTGGGGGCGGAGGCCGAATTTTCAGGTCTGTAAATGGTGGAAATTCCTGGACGCTGATGGACAACGGACTACCTACCAGTACGGCATTGAGTCGGTCCAGCTTAGCTATGTCGGCAACCGATCCTAATACGATTTACGCAAGTATAATTGACTCTACGTTTCGACTAAAAGGCGTTTATAAAACAACCAATGGAGGTGACTCCTGGATCACTGTGACGGATGGTGAGACGAACGGTTTTTCCAATCCTGTCAGCAGTTTTGGCTGGTACTTCGGACGCATTTATGTAAATCCAAATGATGATAACCATATCTTTCTTTGTGGGGTCCGGCTTTGGAACTCCGGAACGGGCGGTGCTGGCTGGAATCTGGCTACACCTGGGTCGGGTGCACTTGCGCCGCATGTCGACAATCACTTCATGGCTTTTGACAGTCAGGGGGATACCTATGTCGCCACGGATGGCGGCCTCTATCGACGCGATAGTGGCGGTACTGTTTGGAATGATATAGAAGATATTCCAACGACTCAGTTTTACAGAGTTGCCTACAATCCGCATGAGCCGGATCACTATTATGGTGGTGCTCAGGACAATGGAACACAAGCCGGAAATGCCAGTATCATTACAAATTGGGATCGGGTATTTGGAGCGGATGGATTTGAACTCGTTTTTGATCCGATTGATGATGATAAGTTTTTTGTGGAAACGCAGAACGGTGACATTTGGGTAAGCTTTGACAGCACCGGATTTACCGTGGCTACATTTGGCATCAATACACAGGATCGAATCCATTGGGATATGCAGTACATCATGAGTTCGAATAACCGGGAATTGATGTATTGCGGGACTTACAGAGTTTATAAATCTGATACGGGTGGCAATCCGTTTTGGACGGCGGTGAGTGGTGATTTGACAAATGGGATTATTCCGGGACAGATTTCACCTACGATTTCTACCGTGTCGGAAGCGCCTATGGATAGTCTGGCTGTTTATTGTGGAACGACGGATGCCAACGTTTGGCGAAGCCTTGATGCTGGCTCGACCTGGACTGACATATCTGCCGGATTACCAAATCGTTATGTTACTTGTGTAAAAGGAGCGCCGCATCTGGCGACTGGGGTTTATGTCTCTCATTCTGGTTATCTGTCTGCTGACAATACGTCGCATATTCATTATTCTACGGACAATGGGAATAGCTGGACTGACATCAGCGGCGACTTACCCGACTTAGCCATCAACCACATCGAAGTGATGCCGAATAATAATGGGAATGTCATTTTTGTAGCAACTGATGGAGGCGTGTATGCCACCTTAAATAGCGGACAAAACTGGGATCGCCTGGGCGGAAACATGCCTTTCATCATCACCTATGATCTGGCCATAAATCTGGCCAAGAATGAATTGGTAGCGGGTACATTTGGACGTTCCATTCAATCGTTTCCACTGGACTCGATTGGTGTCTCTTTGACGCCGTCGGCAGTGGCGGATGTTGGTGGCCATATCACGACACCTTCCGGGCAAGATGTTCATAATGTGAACCTGGTTTTAGATAATGGTTCTAGCCTAAATACCTTATCCAATGCAAACGGGCTATATGCATTTGACAATATACCTGTTGGAAATACGACGACCGTTACACCATCCAAAAATGTAGATGCGGATAATGGCGTCACCACTTTTGATGTACTGCTCATCAAGAAACATATTCTCTTTATTGATACGCTGGACAGTCCGTATAAGCTGATAGCAGCTGATGTCAATAGAAGTGGTACGATATCGGGATTTGACATTCTTTTATTGAGTAAGGTCATCCTGAATATTGATACTGTATTCACAACGACTGAATCCTGGCGATTTGTGCAAAGCGATTATACTTTTCCAGACCCTATGGATCCATTTACACCAGCTTTCATGGAGGATCATGAATTTGCTCCTTTGACGAATAACCAGACCGCTACCGACTTTATTGCCATCAAAACCGGTGACGTAACTGGCAATGCCAATCCTGCTGGTTTTGCAGGAGCTGATGACCGTACTTTTGTGGGTGAGCTGCCGCTAAATGTTGCTGATCAGCAATTTGATAAGGGCGAGCGGGTAGAGGTGGCTTTTCAGTCGGAGGACTTTCGTCAAATGCTGGGGTATCAGTTTACGATTGGCTTTGATAATTCTGTGCTGGAGTATCAGGATATTCGCCAATCGAGACTTAAAGATATTGGTTTGCAGGACTTTGGTAAAACTCGTGTGAGTCAGGGACTTATAACGACTAACTGGATGCATACTTCTGCTACTGACCTGACTCAGGAGGATAGTTTGTTTGTTGTCAGCTTTTTAGCAAAAGCGGATGGTCAGCTCAGTGAAATATTGAGACTGGAGCCGGGGTATACTTCGAAGGAGGCTTATCAAAATGAGGCGGACTTTCTGGATATTATTTTGCGGTTTGATGGGTTGGAAGAATCTGAAACTGCTGAGGAATCAGTTAGTTTGGAGCTTTATCAAAATACGCCAAATCCGTTTAGAGAGGACAGGACGACTGTTGAGTTTTATCTTCCGGTTGAGGAGGTGGTTACTTTGGAATTGATGAGCTTTGAAGGCAAGGTAATTCATAAGCAGGTGGCGTCTTTTCCGAAAGGGAAATCTTCTGTTGAGTTGGAGGCTGGTTTGTTTCCGGGGCCTGGAGTTTATGTTTATCGGATGATCACTAAAACGGAGCAGAAGACGATTAGGATATTAAAGTTATAGCTTTGTTTTATAACTTAATAAACTTAGGGATTTAATAGTCTTTAATCCGTTACATTACGACTATGGCGCATACTTCAATCGCCGTTTTGAAACACATAGGGACAATAGAAACATAGCCCGCTAACGAAGAAGACACAATAGGGTTTGCTTGCGCGCAGACTTGTCCCGAGTTCTCGAGGACAGGTTTTGCTGTTCGCAAACCATAGCTCGCAATAGTTGTACAATAAATCTATACGGTCTTTGGATTATGCGTAAGCAAAATTGACTCTGTGGGCTCTACGAAAGAAGGCTATGTCCGATGGGACACGGATTTGACGGATTGAACGGATTTGGACGGATTTTTTTCTTAGGACTAGGACGCGAAAGTCGCGTAGCTATATATCTATGTGTTTCAAACCTACGTTAGAGGGAAAACATGATTCCTTTTTCAGCTCTTTAAGTCCTTTGGGCCAAGCACTTGAGTCTTGCAATTACGCTTAAATCAAATTAGAAAACACCAACATGCACCTACTCAAAGACCACAAACTTCAATTAGGCTTCATCGCCTCCTTGCTTCTAATCCTATCCTGCGCATCCACCAAACTAAACTACCCAGCAGCAGCAGATTTTAATCCATCCGACTCCGATCCAAAAGCGATTGCACTAGCCAACGAAACCATGCAAGCCATGGGCGGTTATAAAAACTGGCAAAAGACCCGCTACATTGGCTGGAACTTCTTCGGTGCCCGAACTTTACTATGGGATATGCACAGCGGACTGGTCAGGATCGAATCCGAAAAAGACAAGTACAAAGTCATCGTCAACATCAATGACAACACAGGAAAAGTCATGCTCGACAACAGCATCCAATCACATCCCGACACGCTAAGTAAGTACCTCGACATGGCAAAGAATATCTGGATCAATGATTCTTATTGGTTGGTCATGCCTTTCAAGTTGAAAGACTCTGGTGTTGCGCTAAAGTATGTCGAATCAGGAAAAACAAAAGAAGGAAACGAAGCGGATGTCCTGTCTTTGACGTTTCAATCCGTAGGGAAGACGCCTAACAACAAATACCACGTTTATATTGATAAGCAAACAAAGTTGGTGAGGCAATGGGATTTCTATACAAATGCAGATGATGAATCGCCCCGGTTTACTACGCCTTGGGAGGGGTATGAGACTTATGGAAGTATTTTGTTGTCGGGGAGAGGGGTATGATTTGAGCGATATTGAGGTGTTTCAGACGGTTGATGCTAGACTTTTTGAGGAGCTTTAGCAACTGTTATTTGGCGGTTAAGAGACGCACGTTCTTGGCCGGCCTGTAAATTCCTGCGGGCCGAATAGAACACAGAACCAAAAACCAATTAATTTACATCATGAGAAAAAGAACCATCTTATTTCTGCTCTTTTGTAATGTAATATTCATCAACATATTCAGACTAATCATTGGAGCAATTGGCTATTATGATATTGGTAGGATGCCGGCATTCACAGATGGGCATAAATTTCCAAAGGCTGTGATTTTTACGCATAGCTTTGATGAATTTATGCTATTTTATGGCCACTTTTTGAATCCAATTTTTTTACTTGTTTGTGTTTTGTTGTCTCTCATTATTTGTTTTAGAAGTGAGTGGGACAAGTGGTATATTTTTGTCTTTATTTTATTTAGTCTTTTGCTTTTTTTAGAATTTTATGTTAGGGATACCGCTGTGTATGAGTATGTGATGTTTAGTGTTTGAGTGAATGCGGTATCTGGTGAGTTTTGACTTAATCCCTTATATACGCGATAGCGGGCTATTCAAAATTCAATCATTCAGCCATTCAAAATTAAGTACACTGCTTAGCTCCACTACATTGCTCAATCTCCCCATTGATCCTCAAAACCCACTCCCTGGTCTAACTACCCACACAATTTAGTCCATCATACTCTCTACAAAAAGAACAAAGTTGTACCTTTGAGTCTCATTTTAAATAATATAAGGAGGGGTCCTCATAATCAGGAATTAACATAAATGGATAAAAATAATATAATTGGGATTACGCTGATTTTCATGCTTTTCTTCGCGTGGTCATACTTAAATTCGCCGGGTGCTGAAGAAATTGCTGAAGAAAAACGGGTACAAGACTCGATTGCTTACGAACAACATAAGCTGGACAGTCTGGCGCTATTGGGCACTTCACCAGTCGCCACCACGGAAACAATCGAACCAGATTCAGTAAAACAAGCCAGACTAGCGGGTTCTTATGGCTCATTTGCAGCTAGTGCCGCTGGTACAGAGTCACTATATACGCTTGAAAACGACCTGGTTAAACTCGAGTTCTCCAACAAAGGTGGCCGCATAGTAAAGGCAGAGCTCAAAAAATACAACAAACTCTACAATGACGAGAATGGGGTAGAGCAGAGCAAACTAGTCGAACTACTTAATGATCCGAAAAATAAGTTCGAATACATACTCCCCACCAATACCGGAACCATCAGCACACAGAATCTTTTCTTTGATGCGACGGTGGTTGATAGCACCATCACTTTCCGCGCAAACGCAGGAGCTGGCTACTTCGAACAAAAATATACCTTAGGCTCAGGTGGTTATAAAATCGACTATTCCATCACAACTAATGGTCTTGAGAATACACTCAACACATCTTCAGGAGCCGTCAAGCTGAACTGGAATACCTATCTGGATAAAATTGAAAAAAATACTTACTACGAACGCATTTATTCCTCCGTTTACTACAAGCCAACAGATGACGATTCGAACTACTGCACCTGTACTTCTGATGATGAGGAAGAACTAAAAGAACGGGTCAAATGGATTTCACAATCTAATCAGTTTTTCAATACATCTATCGTTGCGGACCATTCATTTAATAGTGGTCGGGTAGCGACTGTTATGATAGACGATGAAGAGAGTGAAGACCTTAAAAAAATAGAAACAGAACTCATGGTTCCGCTTGGTGGAGCCAATCCAAATACCTTCAGCATGCGCATGTATGTTGGACCGAATGAGTTCAATCGTTTGGCGGCATTTGACACCAGCTTGGAAGATGTCATTCCATACGGATGGAGTTTCTTTGGTACGATCAATCGTTGGATAATCCGACCTTTGTTCAACTTCCTGTCCACTTTTATCGGAAGTGCGGGTATTGTTATTTTAGTGCTGACCTTTTTGGTAAAACTGGCTTTGTATCCGTTGACCTATAAAATGCTTCATTCTCAATCAAAAATGGCAGCTCTTAAGCCACGGATTGCAGATATGAAAGAAAAGTTTGGAGATGACGCACAGAAGGCGCAGATGGAAACCATGAAAATGTATCGGGAATACGGTGTGAATCCGCTCGGTGGCTGTTTTCCTATCTTTTTGCAGATGCCTATTTGGTTTGCCTTATATCGCTTCTTTCCCGCGTCAATTGACTTCCGTCAAGAAGGCTTCCTATGGGCAACCGACCTGTCCTCTTATGATGCTTTTATACATCTGGGTTTTGCCTTACCTTTCAATATGGGTAGCCATATCAGTTTGTTCACCGTACTTTGGGCAATTACGACCTTGATTTATACCTATTACAACTCTAAGCACATGGACATGTCGGCTAACCCTGCCATGAAATACATGCAGTATCTGATGCCGGTGATGTTCCTTGGATTCTTCAATAGTTATGCCTCCGGTTTGACTTGTTATCTGTTGTTTTCCAACATCTTTAACATCGCACAAACCGTCATCACCAAGAACTTCATCATCAATCAGGACAAGCTTGAAAAAGAGTTGGTCGCCTATCAAAAGAAGCCCAAAAAGAAAAAGAGTGGCTTTCAGGCAAAGCTGGAGTCAGCTCTTAAAGAGCAGCAAAAAATCAAAGAACAAAAAGAAAAGGATTTAAAATCCAAGAAAAAGAAATAACCGTTGACGATAACTAATATTATAATTATTCAGTCGTTTACTGAACAGACCAAAGATGGGAGACCGGGGACCAAAGCTCCCGCGAACGTAAAACGATTACGGGTCTACGATAGAGGGGAACTTCCGTCCCCGGGTTTTCGGGGCAGGCTTTCGGCCTTCGGTCCCCGAGTTTTCGGGGCAGGCTTTCGGTCTTTCATCTTCCCTACTAGTCTAAAATTTACGCTTAACAAAAGCATACTGCCAGCTGGCTTTATGCTTTTGCTGTTTTTTGTTGCGACTTCTTGTACACCAAAGACCGGTAGCAAGACGACGGCTACCGAACCCGCTCCCGTACTCGAAGAAACGCCGGAAGTAACGGTTAAAACAGATAGCTTCCCAATCACTGATGTGGTTTTGGTAGAACCAGAGGAAGTTATAGCACCTCCTCACTTAGCCCTCCGACTGGAAAAGACTTCCTGTTTTGGTAACTGTCCTTCATTCGAAATCAAATTATTTTCTGACGGAAGAGCGCAATGGAATGGGAAACACCATACTGAACGATTAGGGATGTACGAATCACATGTTGACGAAGATTTTGTTCAAACCATTTTTGCGAAAGCACTCCAAATCAACTATTTTTCTTTATCCGACCACTATCCCATAAATGGTAAATATCTCTCCGACTTGCCAAACACGATTACTTACCTCAATGACTCTTACATAGAAAAGTCGATTCTTCGCAATCACAACGGACCTAAGCCACTTCGCAATTTTGAGGCGTTTATTATTGAGCGTTTTGAGGAGCTTAGTTGGGAGAAATTGGCTTCTGAGTAGGAACCTTTACTCAGGCTCACCGATCTCACCGATCTGGACGGACCTTCGGCCGGTAGCTCAATGATTCCTTAGGGCACAAAAATACCTTAACGTACACAAAACCAAACTTTAGGCTGATTTCTTGCGTAAAACGAATGAGATTTATTTATATTTAGAGCCTTATTTCTCGAATACACCATAACGCTCCTCAATTATGAAAACTCTTGCAAAATTATCCATTCTTCCTTGTTTGCTTTTTATGTCAAGCCAGATATGGAGTCAGGTTTCTTTTACCAACCAGAACGTTTTACTCAACGGAGGTGACCATTTTAGTGGTGTTGCCATGTCGGTGACGGATGTTAATGGTGACAACCTGGATGACATCGTCCGGCTAAATCAGGGCCATGTTTTAAATGTACAATATCAAACGCCGGGTGGTGGACCATTCACCGAATACGTTTTTGGTAGCATCGACAACAATAGTCAGTGGATGCTGGCTGCGGCAGATTGCAATAATAATGGTTTTGCAGATTTCATGGCAGGTGACGCCGGTTCCAGTCAATACTTTCTGTCGGATGCAACTGGACAAACCTACACCGCTTTTGATTTTCCGGGGCCCGGTTTTTTTGCGCAAGCTTCCAACTTTGTAGACATCAACAATGATGGCATGCTCGATGCTTTTATTTGTAACGATGATGCTGAAAGCTTTATTTATGAAAATGATAGCAACGGTTTTATTCTGGCGAATGAATGGATTGATATGAGCATCAATGGTTCTTCTGGTGAAGAAGCTTCCGGTAATTACGGATCAGTTTGGACGGACTTTGATAATGATGGTGACTTAGATTTGCATATAGCAAAATGCCGTCAGGGAGTATCTAGTCAAACAGATGAACGACGAATCAATAAACTTTTTGTCAATGATGGTGATAATAATTTCACAGAAATGGCCGGAGAATATGGATTGCGTATTGGCTACCAATCATGGACCGGTCAATTTCAAGACATTGACAATGATGGCGACTTAGATGCCTTCATTACCAACCATGATCACGAAAATCAATTGCTTGAAAATGATGGAACCGGACACTTTACAGAAATAACTGCCGGTGCCGGACTCGAATACGATGGTACTGCAATACAGGGAATGATGCGTGATTTTGACAATGACGGATGGATGGACATTATTGTAACGGGTACTACTCACACCCTTTACCTCAACAATGGGAACAAAACATTTACAGTAGTTGAAAATATTTTTGATGACAATCAAATCGAGTCTTTAGCATTGGGTGATCTAAACTGCGATGGTTTTGTTGATATTTATGCCGGATACGCTGGAATTTATACCAACCCAAGCAACATACCTGATGTACTTTGGATGAATGATGGAAATTCTAACAACCATATTTCGGTTCATCTTACCGGAACTACAAGTAACAGAGATGGAGTAGGGGCTCGTATCGAAATTTATGGCGACTGGGGCGTACAAGTACGTGAAGTACGCGCAGGAGAAAGTTATGGGATTTCCAATTCGGTAACTTCACAATTTGGTTTAGGTCAGGCCACTGAGATCGATCACATGATTATAAAATGGCCTTCTGGAATTGTTGATGTCATTGATAATCCAACCATCAACCAATGTATGGAAGTGGTAGAAGGAGCCTGCCTTCCGGGTGACATAGACATAACCTATACCGGATCTACGATAATATGTTCTGGTGAGTCTTTCTCCATGTCAGCTCCTGATGGCGTAAATTACTATTGGTCAAATGGAGAAAATACGCAGGAAATAAGCGTAAGTAATTCTGGCAACTATTCAGTGGTTGTTGAAAATGCAAATGGTTGTTTTGACCTTTCTCAGGTGCTTAGCCTTGAAGTAGACCCTGACGAAACGCCAACTATTGAAGCGCTTGGAAGTACTTCTTTTTGTGAAGGTGGTTCGGTAATGCTAACGGCATCTGAGGCCAGTAGTTATTTGTGGAGTAATGGAATGACGGAGCAAACCATTGAAGTCAGCACCTCTGGAAATTATTCCGTGGAGATACAAGGGCTTTGTAGTGCTTTCTCTTCCCAGGAAATTGCCGTTACATTAATTCCTACTGCCGCATTACCAGTTGCAGATGACGTAGAGGTTTTAGCTGGTGAAGATGTCACGCTGACCGCTACAGGAACAAATCTTACCTGGTATGATGCTGCTGTTGACGGTAACTTATTGGAAACCGGACCAAGTTATACCATTACTAATGTGACAGCTCCTGCAACTTTCTATGTTGAAAATTCAGAAGCGACTTCCGTAAAACACGGTCCTGAAGATCATGCAGGAAACAGTAACTATAGTGGAAACGAATTCAATGGTGAAATCATTTTTGATTGTATGACCGAGTTTAAATTAAAGTCGGTAAAAGTAATCACTGATACGGAAGGAACCAGAATGGTTGAATTGGTAGACGCAGGTGGTCAGGTCGTTGCCAGTATATCAGCAGAGGTGCCAGTTGGAGAGAGTAGAATTGATCTCGGCTTTATTGTTGAGCCCGGAACCGATTATAAGCTAACAACAAACTTGGCCAGTAATCTTGCGGAATTCGGATATGAATCGGCACGTTTCCAAAGAACGAGTAACGGCGGTATCAATTATCCTTACGTACTGGATAATGTGGTCAGTCTCAACAATTCAAACTTTGGTCCGAATCGTTACTACTACTTCTACGACTGGGATGTTCAAACGCCTCCAAGTGATTGTATTAGTGACAGAGTGGCTGTTGAGGTTTCGCTTGCACTGGCTGTTGTGGATATTAATGACACCGATGCAGTCAATGTATTTCCTAACCCAGGAAACGGCTTGTTCAACATTGAGTTGGATTTAAAGGCGGATGATGTGAAGCTGATGGTCAGTAGTATTGCGGGTAAGCAGCTGTTGCAAAATGACTTGGGTGCTGTTTCCGGAAAGATTAATGAGCAACTTGATTTGACTAAATTTGCGAAAGGTACTTATCTGCTTCAGGTTCAGACGGAGGGGAATACTTATTTTACTAAGTTGGTGTTGCAATAGGATTGTTTTTTGCTTTGGCAAAATGAAAGAACCGAGCTTGGGTAATTCCTGGTTCGGTTTTTTTATTGAAGTTGCTTATGCTTTGGTATGTCGCGAGGCTGTGAGAGGATTGTTTGATTTGTGCGCAGAGTGATTGACAGGAAAAATAGTATTTTTTAACTTTTTTACTGCTTAAAAATATAGCCAATTCCAATACGCAATATTCTTTCATTTCCAACGTCAAGATCAAACCCTCCCTGCTTTTGTTGCCTGATTGGTAAAACAGGATGGTGAACTCTTTCAAAATCTACTGAAATTGTACCTCCAATGACACTTGCGCTTAGCTCAATATAAAATCGTTTACCTATGTCATACTGGAAGTTGGTGAACAGTGCTGCATTTACTCCTGCTGCTGTATTTTCAACAAAATACTGTGGGTTTTTAGAATTTGCATTTAGTTATTTTTGTTTTGGAGGTGGTGAGGCGTTACCTGCTATCGCGTTAGGAGGAAATGACTTACATCAAACTCCTCATACCCCTCCGGCTTACCATAAAAATGAACAATATCAATAAAGCCAGAAGTAGACATCCCTCCAGGATTCAACCCAGGCTCACCCTCCGGAATAGGAACATTCAAATCTTGAAAATATTTTTCCCAAATCGGAAAAGTTGCCTTAGTATCAGGATCTTTGTAAGTCATTTTTTGCAACTTGAATATTGGTTGATGGTCATTCGCATAATTGAAAGATTCATAAAGCAACTCAGAGCAATAATATTTATGGTTTGAAATATCAAATACATCATCGTAGGGCAAACCCAATTTTGTTTTTGCAAAATCAATGGCTTTGGGAATAAGGTATTGATGCTCCTGCTTCAATCTTCCAACAACAACTTTACTATTGTTACTTTCATCAAAAGATCGCATAAAAAAACTATCCAAAGGTGTCACTACCACACCAGCAGTGATCGCCTCTATAACTTGCAATTGATTTTCTCCTTTAGGAATAACCAATCCAACGTGTGATAATTTGGAGCCGCCTACTCCAAATGTTACCTTTTCAATGGATTCGCAAAAAGGGCCACAGTCACTATCCTGGAATAGTATATCTCCTGATTTTAATTGGAATTTTGAATAATCGAAAGCAATTTTTGATTTAGCTGGAATGTCTTTGACTTGTGTTTTGTCTGGGCTGCAGGAGAAGTAGAAGAGTAATAAAAGGAGGTAGAGTGTTATTTTTTGCATGTTTTGTTTTTTTGTTTATTTTATCTATTCAAACCAATACTCCGTGCTAGCTTATTTGTCAGATTCCTACCGGTGATCTATTACTAATTCAATCTAAAACTTTTTCAATTGCTTCAATCCATTTCTTTGTACCATTTTCTTTATCTCTATAGTCATGATTTACTCTTACTAAGCTTTCTGGTTTTTCTTTTAAATACAAAGTCTTACCTCCGTCTTTAATCTCTCCAATTATCTCATTAATTTTATTTAAATTTTCCTTAAGTACAGCTGTACTTTTAGGAGTAACTTTCCAAATATAGGTAGCTTCCGAAGTATTTAAAGTTTCCCAAATAATGAAATAGTTTTCTTGATTTTCGAGTAAAAAGATAAACGAGAATGGCTTTAGAATGAAGCGGAGGTTCATAATTTTGGACAAATGCTTTTTTGACAGATATCTTAATTGCTCATAGTGTTTGCTTGATTTAATACTAATTAAGTCTTCCATTAATTCTTCCGGAGAAGCGTGAAACGTGCTTGATTTAGTTTTATTTTTAGGCAGTTCGTTGTACAGATCTTTTAAAGAATACAAATGCTTATTCGATTCTTCATCAGGTTGTGCCTTCAAGAAAGTCCGATTTGTAAAGTCGAATTTCACCGACTGGATTGCTGACTCATCAATACTAGAAATTTCGTTTGAGTTTGCTTTACAAGAAGTTATTTCTTTATTTGTAAATACAATTTTGGCATTAATTAGTATTCGCTTTTTTCTTAAAAAATTTTCAAAGTAATTTTTGATGGAGTCAAATTCTGCTTTTATACTTGGATTATGAATTTCAAAATTTACGTCCCTATTTGCTTCGGGAATAAATTTCTTAAATTCAACAAGACCATCTGAAAACGTAAGCCGTTTAACAAGGAAAGTAAAGGATAAATCAATTTCTTTAATGCCATCTATTTCTTTAATATTATCAACTGGCTTAGGTTTAGCTACTGACGAAATAATTATATTATTTCTCGACCTTGAAGATTTCAATAACCCATAAGTATCAATTCGCTTAAAATTTATTTTGTCTATTTCGATTCCATTTATTTTTTTATTCTGTTCAGCAGAAAAGTTGCTTTCTCTACATTGATAGTCAATTATTTTAGCAAATATTCTTTTCTCATTTGGAATAAAATTAATGACCGAAATTTTCCATATCACCCCTTCATTCACTACTCTAATAGGCCCTACATCAACCATAGATTTATCTATAGATTTTGAACCACTTATCTTTACCTTTTCGTGATCAAATATTAGTATGAATTCATCTCCTGATTCAACTTTCATTTTTAGTGTTGTTGGTTTTGGTTTTGAATTTATATCAAATAGAAATTGTCTAATATGAATAACAAGATACTTTTTTTATCAAAAAAAAGTGTAACTATTCAGCATATAACCACAAAGACACAAATATTTCTTTAGTAAAGGATCAATTTTTTTAACATTAATTCGTAAAAAAATTTGTGTCTTCGTGGCCAATCTGAACAATTATAAAAAAGTATTTCTGTATTGGTGCATACCTTATCGTGAATCCTACCATCTTCTAATCCTAAAAATCCTAATTTAGACAGTTTGGAAGTTAGCGAATATACTACTATCCAACAATTAAATTACCAAAAAATACCCCCTCATCATTCATGAAAGTACCATCCTTCTTATTCAAATCCAATCTGCCACCCGCATAATTCGTAGCTGTCAAACCTAACTCCTGAAATATACAAGCCGTAGCTGCAAAGTCCCATATGCTCCCGCCACCTTTTTCTTTTTTTGGAAGCTTTAACATACAGGCCGGACCATTTTCCAGTACAAGGATACCATTCAATACGGAACCCCCTCCTGCAATTTCTTTGATACCATTCAAATTAAATTGTGCGACTTTTTCATTTAGCAACGTTTCTATTTTAACAATATGAGGGGTATCCTTTAATTTGCGATCGGTCACGTAGCTTAGATGTTTGTTGGTATGCTTAATGTTCCAAAGGCTACCATTCTTAAAAGCTCCTTTTCCTTTTATCGCATGGTATATCGTATCCGTACTGGGATCAAAAACGACTCCTATATATGGCGTCCCGTCTTTTGCGATTAATGCTATTGATACAGAAAAGCCTGGATGTTTATTTATAAAAGCCAGTGTTCCATCCATCGGATCTATGCACCAAAAAAAGTCTTCTTTAAAGCGACTTCCATCATCTTCTGTCTCTTCCGATAAAAGGGCTATATCAAATTCTTCACAGGTCGGAATCAGGTGTGCAAGAATGACTGTTTCGCAAGCTTTGTCTACTGCGGTTACGACTTGTGAAGCGTGACTTGTTCCTTCTTTCTTCTGCTTTACTACGACGTCTTCATGCATATTCTGCTGAATGACTTTTCCTGCAGCAAAGGCTGCTTTGATGGCGATGTTGCTAAGTTGTAGTAGGTTCATTTTTATAATTTTTTGAGCATCAAAAAAATTTTCTGTCGATCGGTTACATTGAACGAGCCATCCTGTTCATCCTGTCAATCCTGTCAAAAAAATACCTTAGCTTTTCAAAGCGTTACTTACCCCAATCAAATGAATCAAGCGCATCAATAACTTCTGCCGTAACACGCTCACTATAGCTATTAATCTTCCAATGACCAGGACTCCAGCCTTTTAAAAAGCGATGAAAGTCCGCCCAGGCCACCCGATACAAAGACCGCCATTCTTTTTCCAACCCTTCATTTCTTTCCTCCAATGCACTTTGTAAAAACCCGAAATAGGTATCCAGTATTTGCGCCTCCAAACGTTCACATTCTTTTTCGTTCAGACAACTTCCTATAAAATAGGCCACATCTTTCATTCCACAGCCACCACCCACATATTGAAAGTCTACCCCCGCTACCTGACCATCTTTAGCAAAACAAAAATTGGCCAACTTCGCATCTCCATGTACAAAGGTTTTGTACTTACAGCTATTCAATTTTTTATCAATGGCAGCAGCAGCATTCTTCAACTTTTGATCATCTAATATAGCTAACTCCTGAGGTCTGGTCGCCAAATGCCAATAGGTTCCCACCTCCCAAAGTTCATCCGGAACTTGCCCCAGATAACTTGCGTGAAATTTCGCCAGCCATTTCAGGCAGGAAACTATCTCCTCCCAATTAACAGTCCGCTTTCGCAAAGAGAAACCCGCTTCATCTAAATCCTCCAATACCATTAGCACCTCTTCATCATACGTCTCAATAGCTAAACATTTTGGCAGACGAGCAGCACTGTTCTTGCTATAGGTTTCATACCATTTGGTTTCTACTTTGTAGGATTGCACCTTTCGTTGATGGCCGATATCCGTATGCCATCCTCGGGGGTGGTTTTTGTTTTTAGGTAACTGAACGTGCTTTACTACTATGTTTTTGATGGAAGCATTTTCCAGCTCGATTCGCATGATTTTTCCGTAGCCGCTCCATAGTTGTTGGATTAACTCTTTTTCTGTTAGGGAGGAGGCTCCTGTTGCTTTTAGAATGGTTGATTTGAAGTGTAGATTCATTGGGAGCAAAGATAGGAAATTGTTGATGGTGACGGGCTGAGTTTTCCTACTAAAGTGATCAGGTGGGATAGACACAGATTTATAGATGAAAGGTGTAGCGTAGGAATAGGCGTTTTGCGAAAGAAAACGGTGAAAGAAATTAAAATTATTCTTTTACAACTTTCCTGCTAAAGGAGCCATTAGAAGATTTCACAGTGATCAAATAAAGGCCAGTCGTATAATTATTGAAATCCAGGTTTATTTGATTATCTCCATTGGGAAGAAGAAGACGTTCTTGTTTGATTTGCTGACCCAAAAGATTTTCCACCTCAATGGTAAGTTCTTCCTTTTTCAATAAATTGAAATTCAATTGAACCACATCACTAGTAGGGTTAGGGAACAAACTAATGGACTGAGCGAAACCAGGCGAAGTTGTACTCGTAGTGTGCGTCGGAGGAGATTGATACGCATCACCTGCATCAATAGATTGGCAAAACTCACAAATAACATTATAAGGATCACTAATGATATAGGTTTGCATGCAAACAGTATATTGACCAAAAGTAGGGTAGTGGACAAGAGGTGTTTCGGTAGCATCACCTGAAAAATCCACGGCACCTAAAAAAGCCCACTCGTAAAAATAGTCTTGATTGTTTGGGTTTATGGCTTCAAAATAAAAAGGAATGCCATCGGAGTCAGCTTCACCAAAAGTGTAAGAAAAAGAAGCGTCACAGTTATAGTCATAATTGCAATTAAAGTTAAAGTTGATTTCTTCACTGTTTTCGGAAAAAGAAAATAGATCAACACTCTGAAAGACTCCTCCGCAATATGCTATAACCAAGACAGTTTCATCATCACATATATCCATCCAAAGTTCATAATAGCCATTTTCATCTGAGGTACTTTCTACCAGGATTTCCTGATAGGTGTCATCGTTGCAATCATAGTAGCGTGCTTCTACATTTTTGTCTGCCAGTGCTTCCCCTGCTTGATTGGTGACCAGGCCTTTGATTACTCTTAAGGTGTTTTGAGCCTGTAGATTGATGGTGAATAGTAGGGCGCAGAGTAGAAGTATTCTTTTTTTCATGAGTTCTTTTCTTAATTGGGAATTGATTTGTTGATTGATGGTGTCTGCTTATTTATACGTTGTTTTTTGGTGGAGGGTTGGCTTGGGAAGAAAAGGAAAGATTTTATGTTATCAATTCACGTAACTCACTACCAAGTCCATCATTCAATCTTTATTCTAATCTTTTTGTAATGATGACAACCAGAAGAAACCACTAAGTACTCACCTGTTTCAACTGGACTTAATGTCAGAAATAAAAACTCCAACGCCTTACAAACTGTAGAATCTATTGCAATTGACACTCCATTTTCAATTTTATTTAACTCCGCAAAGTTATAAGTATTAATTCCATTCAATACAAAAATGGCTTCTTCGTTTTGAAATACTTCTTTTTTGAAGCTGTATTCTTTTATTTCGGCGATGAACTTTTTGACACTTACGTAGTCTCTTTTTGGTTCACCTCTTTCGAGATAAGTGTACTTTTTATTCTTTTTATAATAGCTTATTTTTTCCTGATTCTTTTTTTGGTAGGAATAGGCTAGGTTTGATGATCTGTTGCAGGAGAGAGTAAAGATTACTAAAAGGAATGGGAGGAGGTATTTTTTATTCATTTTCAATATTAATGAAAGTTGACTTGGAATTTATAATTTCTAATTCCATCAATCTATCGTCTTCAAAATCAAAGGTTTAATGATTTTAAAATTGATAACGTATATATTGCAGCAGTCAAATAGTATTATTACTTTCTCTTGTTACAAATAATTATCCTTAGGTAAAACCTTGACTTTAGATACCACATTATCCAAGGTGATAGCCGTATTTCCATTCTACTGCGTTCTATAGTTTGCGACCAGCAAAACCTGTCCTCGAGAACTCGGGACAAGTTTGCGCACAAGCAAACCCTATGCGTTCTCTTCGTTAGAAGGCTATGTTCCTATATCTCTATGCGTTTCAACCCTGCGGTAGAAGGCAACCATATCTGCACGAGTTTAGAAAAACCCACTACAAACGCAAAACCCGCAAAACAACCACCCCAACATCCGTCCGAACCTCCACAAAATAAGCACCACTCAAACCCGGCAACTCAAAACGAACCTCATCCGCACTACCCATCAAACGCCCGCTAACATCAAAAACACGGACACCAACCAATTTAGCCCCAGCTGGCAACTCAACATGAACCCAACCATCAGCCGTAGGATTCGGATAACAATTAATACCCAAATTAGCTTCCTGCTCAGAAGTACCAACACCAAACGGCACAAAAACACTATCAATATGTACAGAAGCCATTAAAACGGGAGACTGATCCGCCACATCGTACATGTCCCGGAAAAGGTTGATGTCAGGCGTATCCTCCTCAAACATTGGCGCCAGCCAACGCGGAGGCAACGACTGATAATATACATGGGCCTGCACATTCGCATAACCGCCAAAGTAATCTTCTCTCGAAATATGATATTGAATCAAATCCCTCGCAGCACCTTCCACGCCATTTTCAATATTAAAATCAGGATCATTTAACGCATTTCCAGCAATGAGCGTCGTGTCATAAACTTCGTGAGAAGTAGTAAAACCAAGAGGCGGCAAACGGTTGTCTTTTAACGAAACAGCAGCGCGCTCCAATAGGGTAGTGAAGTTGTTGTCAACATCACCCGTCACCATTTCATAGATCTGAACCTGCTCTTCACTATTGATGACCTGATAGTGGGGCTCAAAAGTTGGATCTTGCCCAATAACTTCATAATTGTCATCCATCGTTCCGGATTGAAAAATCGTATCGCCTTCTGTATCAATCAAAAGAAATTGAATGTAAGCTCTACGACTTGGATAACCAGATGGAAATTTATGTCCGGCCTTATTAAAAAGATCTAATTCAAAAAACAAAGAATCTGTAGTCTGATTAAGAAAATCGATTTCTAAATCCAGCGTATTTTGTTGCAGAAGTTTGAGCGTCGCCGCAATGGTTTCATCAAAATGTTCTTCGTTAGCATCGATGCCCAAAGCCACTCTATTGTCGCGCATCAATTTCAACATCATGGTATTGGCACCCACTAATTCGTGAAGACCATAAGGAGTCCTTCCCTCTAAAAAGTTGTAGTTGTCTGAAATAATAATACTGTCCAATATCTGCGGCATGTGGCAGGCCTGGCAACTTACGCTATCCACATTGTAAGTTGAGTTCAGCCATTCATGATAAGTGGCTTGCTCGACAAATGTTTCGCCCGTATATGCTCCATTTAGGTCCACCGTACTGGTCACCAGACTATGGCAAGATGCACAAACCCCGGCATCAAGAATATGAACGCTATGCACCGGTTCAAAACCCACAAAATTGGTCATCGGTGGTGCAAAGGGAAACAGGTAAGGACCATATAATACCCGACTGGTGTCAAACGTTATAATCCCCGAAAAGGTATTCCCCAGGTTTTCCGCACTGATCTGATGACAGGCACCACAAGAGACACCATCAAGACCTATCGTATCCACCAGCAGGTCGTTCATAGTGTAGTGATCCATACCGTTATAATGAGCGGTGTAATTGCCCATCGGAGCATGACAACTGGTACATTTATCCTGAATATCAAGGCTATGCGCTGGATTAATCGTGATTTCATGGCTTACTTTGGCTCGCCAGAATGGATCTTTAGCTGAGTTGGCCATCATGGAAGATCGCCAGTCATCATGTATATTGACGTCCTGGCCATTATCATCGAACATAGCAAAACCATCAATATCATAACCGTGGCAACCTGAGCACAGAGCGGCAGTAGGGAAATATTGAGAAGAATCGATAGTTGCCACAGCTGCCATATGGGTTTTAAATGACTCGATTTCGGCAGGAGAGTGAAAGGCAGTTACTTCATTATTCGTAGGAAATATCGCCATTCCCAGAATAACGGCTAGTACGCCAATGCCTAATGATGCTTGTTTGAGATGAAATTTCATATTCTAATTTTAACAATATAAAAAGGCCGCTGTGCAGGCAGTCGAGGAGAAGCTAAAGACGATCTGACCATGCAGTGATCTGACAGCAAAGCGGTCTATTTGAAATCTAAAGTCCAAAAATTTAAAAGGTTAGACAAGGTTTTGGCTCTTCATAGAATTTACATTAATTCTGTCAGAAATATTTTTTTTTTATAAACTAAAAATAGCGCTAAAACTACCATTTATAAATTAGTCAGAAAATTATATTAAAATATTGATTTGAGATTCGCCATGAAGACTGAAAAAGTGTATCTTTAGTTGAGCAATCCTACAGGAAATAGATTTTCCGGCTTAAATGTTGATGTATTAATATCGACTAGACAATTCACAATGGCTTAACCTAAACAACTGAATTACAGTTGTTTATATCGAATTTTTTTAAACGAATTGTTAAACTTCAACAGTCATGAACAAGCGGGAAGCCTTAAACATATTAGAAAAAATATCAGACGAAGGGTATTATCAAATTATTTGGGAAGGATACGATTGGTACAAAAACCATCTGGAGCCTGCCCTCAAATTAGTTGGTCATTACGCTGACGAACATGAGTCACTGCTTGCCGAAAGTTGGTTTGCACTGGGCTGGTCATTCTACGAATTGGATGCACCTCTAAAAGCTATTGCTTGTTACCACAAAGCGATAGAATACGACACGGCGCACAGTGAATCCTATCGCGAACTAGCCAACTGTCTACACAAAGTTGGTCAATACGAGCAGGCACTTAATTATGTGCTTAAAGCTCGCGAACTGGATCCGGATGACGATTTTGCCATAGAGCAGCAAGAGGAGATTGAAAGCAGCATGGAACAGGACGAGGAGCCTTACTACATGGAAGATGATTTGGGATGGGCCTGTTCTGAACTAATGGCCGAAGATAAATTAACTAAAGTCAACAAACTCATTAAAGGTCGTAGAAAAACCGAGTTTCTTGTTATCCGAGCCAGATGCTATTCTGCTCAAAAAGAGAATAAGAAATATCTGAATACGTTGAAGAGTGTTATAAACAGAGGTACCTATTTTGAATGGACGTATCAGGAATGGTTTTACTTAAACGCTCGCTTGTACAACGATCTGAGCTTTTGGAAAACTTTGCTGGAAATAGTGCCTTTACTTGGTTCTGAAAGTGTTTTCGAAACGTATCAATCGCTTTCAGACAACCATCACGGCAATAGCTCGACACGCATCAAGCGAGAAGCCGTTTGTCTGTTTCACATTTATAGATTGGAACAAAATGTAGATGGTATTTTGCAATTACATCAAAACTACCCGGATTGGAAAGAGCTAAAAGATGTGGCCAACGAATTGATGCCTCCCGGAATTAGTGGAACTTCTATGCCAGGATGAACGGAGAATTAATAAACTCTAATACTACTTTAAAAGATAGCCATTGTAAGAGAAAAATCCGCATGCTTTGTTTAGTGTGCGGTTTTTCTAATTTTGTTCGAGACCGCTTTGTTCTAAGACTTCGCAGGCTAGCCAGGAACGTGAGTCCCGTAACCGCCAAATTTATGTCATGCGACATTCAAGTTGCTGGTCAACCTGTTCACCCCACCGTGGCTCCTCATTAGCGTGAAACCTGACAGCAAAGTAATCTGACAACACAGCGGTCAGCGGTCTCATCACAACTGTTTATGATCTCAAACTGGATGTTAGATGTTGGATGTTATTTTACGAGCGCTTTGTGCTCCTACGCTCAAGCTTCGCCAGCCTCTGGCTGGTCGAAGTAACATCTAACATCCATCCATATTTCATTTTTTAAGCCACCCAATTTGGACGTTCTTAAAAAAGATCAGCTGAATAGTTACACTAACTTTTAATTTTTGCAAAAGTAATTTGTTTCTTAGAGTTTATGTACAGAGATTTTGTAGGGGAATCAAATTGGGCTGTTGAAAAAAACCGACGAACGCCCGGAACTTAATTGCCTTAGCTATTAAGGGGAGCCTGTCCGGTGGCCAGACGGGGACGAAACGAAAGCTTTTTTTGACTACATTTGCCCTAAATCAATTTCCATGAAGTTAAACTTCGTTTTTCTACTACTCTCCATTTCCCTTTCTTCCAGCTTTGCGCAAAAGCCAGAAGCAGTCACCGCCGCAAACATTCATGAAGGGATCCAGAAACTAAACTTCCTAGGCTCAGTCCTCTATCTGGCAGCACATCCCGACGATGAAAACAACAGAATGATCACCTACCTTGCCAATCATGTAAAAGCAAAAACAACTTACCTCTCACTCACAAGAGGAGATGGCGGACAAAATATTATTGGCGCTGAAATCCGCGAACTTCTGGGCGTCATCCGTACACATGAAATGCTGGAAGCCCGCAAAATTGACGGAGGCCATCAACTCTTTTCCCGGGCCAATGATTTTGGGTATTCCAAAACCCCCGACGAGACTTTTACCATTTGGAACAAAGAGGAAGTCTTACACGATGTAGTCTGGGCCATCCGAAAATTACAACCCGACATTATCATCAATCGTTTTGACCACAGAACACCGGGCACCACCCACGGACACCATACCGCTTCTGCCATTTTATCAAAAGAAGCATTCTCTCTTAGTGCCAACAACAATATTTTTCCAGAGCAATTAAAGCAGGTAAATGCCTATCAACCCAATCGGTTATTTTACAACGTACTGAGCCACTATAAGACCTTCCAGCATTCAGATAAGAGCAAATATTATCCAATCGATACTGGAACTTACTATCCACTAAAAGGAAAATCCAACAATGAAATTGCAGCTGAATCTAGAAGTAAGCATCAATGCCAGGGCATGGGAACCACCGCATCCCGCGGAACCAAAATGGAGTACATGGAACTTCTCGATGGATCTGTTCCCGACAATAAAAACAACATCTTCTCCGGCATCAATACCACCTGGTCTCGACTGAAAAATGGAGAAGCTATTGGAAAACTACTTTCAAAAGTAGAAAAGGATTTCGACTACAGAAACCCAGCAGCAAGTATTCCTGATTTAATAAAAGCGCATCAGCTGATTGCCGAATTAGAAGATGGCTATTGGAAAAAAGAGAAAAAAGCGGCCATTGAAAATATAATTTTGAATTGTGCTGGTTTGTTTATGGAAGCAACAACAAAAGAAGGAAAGCTGGTCGTCGGAGAAAGGATTGAGGTGCATTTCGAAGCGATCAATCGTTCTGACGCAAATGTAAGGCTCTCTTCCATACAACTTACTTCATCAGATTATGATTCTGTTTTTCAGGTAAGATTGCCACCGAACGAAGCCCTCGTATTCAATCAGACGATTCCATTAAACAACTCACTGAGAAATAGTAATGCCTATTGGTTAAACCAAAAAGCAAGCCTGGGAATGTACAAAGTGGACGATTTAAGTTTGTTGGGTTTACCCGAAACGCCTAGAGCATTGCGAGCTGTGTTTAATTTAAAAATTGAGGGGCAAGCATTTCGCTACGAAACGGACATAATGCAAAAGGTTACCGACCCCGTAAAAGGAGAAGTGTACCAACCCTTGGAAATCACACCTCCAGTTTTTGTAAACCTCCAGGAATCCGTCTACTTGTTTCCTGACCATACATCCAAAGAAATTGAAATAAAAGTAACGGCCGGCAAAGCCCATGTCTCAGGCACCTTGCATCCTGCAGTAGGAGAGGACTGGCGAATTTCTCCAAAGCAAATTGATTTCAATCTGCCACAAAAAGGGGAGGAGCAGGTTTTTAAATTCGAACTGACACCACCAGTTGCACAAAGCGAAGCCTTCCTGGAACCACGGGTTTCTATGGGCAATCAAACATACACGCAGTCGGTCAATGAGATCAATTATCCGCATATTTCACGTCAGGTCGTTTTGCTTCCAGCTAAAGCTAAAATTGTAAAAGTCGATTTAAAAACAGTGCCCTTGAAAATCGGATATATTGAAGGCACTGGCGACGCTGTTCCTGTTTGTTTACAACAAATTGGGTATACCGTCACTCTTTTTGACGACAGCCAGTTAACTGCTGAACAGTTGAAACCCTTCGACGCTATTGTCGTAGGTATTCGTGCATACAATGTTAGAGAAAAGCTAAAATTTCAGCAAAATCAATTAATGACCTACGTTGAGAATGGCGGAACTGTCATTGTGCAATACAACACCAATCACCGTTTGTTACTTGAAAGCCCAGGGCCATTTCCATTCTCGCCTTCCAGAGATCGGGTCACCGTAGAAGAAGCTCCAGTTAGAATATTGCAATCCGATCATAGCTTAATGAATTTCCCAAATGCAATCACCAACAAAGATTTCGACAACTGGGTACAAGAAAGAGGTTTGTATTTTCCAAACGAATGGGACGAGCGATATGTGCCAATACTTAGTAGCCATGATCCCGGAGAATCGGAGAAAGAAGGTGGTCTGCTTTATGCAAAATATGGGAAAGGGCATTTTATTTACACTGGTTTTTCGTGGTTTCGGCAGTTGCCAGCAGGTGTACCGGGCGCTTATCGGATCTTTGCTAATATGTTGGGGGTGGGGAAGGTGCCGAGGCCTTGAAGAATGGCAATCGAAGTTATTTAGGCCGCGTCCCTTAAATAATTTTGAATAACGAATCGTTGAATTTTGAAAATACTGCGCTTGATTTTTTTATAAACACATCAAAGCACCTTATTAAGGTATAACTCACTGTATTAACTTAGAACGTAATGAACGGCCGAATTGAATGACTCTAAACATGCAGCCCGAACTCATCAATTGAGTCACTGAACAGTTACCTTAGAACAACCTAGAGTTTTTTCCTGATTTTTTGATTCTGCTTTTTTTAAAGTTAAAGTTCAAACTCAAATACAAACTCAAATTGCCCACTATCGTAAAATACAATGAGCTCCGCGTTCGCTTTTGATCTTGAGTTTGAACTTGCACTTGAGTTTTTAAAAAACATCGATAAAGCTATGAGCCTATTGCATTTCATTAAATTTACATAGAATTATTTCTCAATTTCTCAACTTTATTTTTTAAAGTTCAAGTTCAAGTGCAAGTTCGAACTCAAATTGCCCGATAACGTAAAATACAATGAGCTCCGCG
>Ga0114957_1000994_pt1 | contig 33737 bp, 35 predicted proteins | sample BantaG_FD_87175 | JGI IMG/M metagenome (GOLD analysis project Ga0114957, IMG submission 87175) | Marine algal microbial communities from Bantry Bay, Ireland - BantryBay_4 metaG | ecosystem: Host-associated > Algae > Red algae > Unclassified | place: Bantry Bay, Ireland | collected 2014-11-21
ATTATTCCATAATTCAAAGTGATGAGTTGAAAAAAAATATGATTTTAATATTAGACAAACAAGAATATGAGATGCAACAACTACAATCTATAATCGACACAATATCTACTAGATATGAGATTAATGTGATTAATGTGATTAATGAATCTAACAAACGTATTATTGAAATCATAAGAAAATAAAACGTTGCCTAACAACGTTTATAAGCAATAGCGGTTTAAGTGCAAGCTTGAACCGCTTTTCATTTTATTCAAGTAAATTGTAATCCTAAAAGTAGTTGCGTAAAATCCGCTACTGCTCATACACAAGTCCGATATCTTTACTTATGGCTCTTAATTCTTGTTTCTTGATTCTTCGCTCTTGATTCTTGTCTTAGCTATTAATTCTTGGCTCTTGGTTCTTGATATTATATCCGCTATCGAATATGACTACCTGCATTTACATCTATAGTTGCCCCCGTTGCGTGATCCATACCGCCACTACACATTAAGGCGATCAATGGCGCCAAATCTTCTGGTGTGGTCAGTTTATTTAAGGCAATTTCATTAAGTACACGCTCTTCTCCGTACACTGCAATAAAGCTCTCGGCCATTTGGGTTCGGGTAAAGCCCGGGGAAACGATAAAGGCTTTGATATTTTGCTTGCCAAAAGATCGCGCAACACTCCGCGCCAAAGAGGTCAAGCCTCCTTTTGAGGCAGCATAAGCCAAATACTCGGCTGTTTCCCCTCTAAATACTGCTCTACTCCCAATATACACGAATCGCCCCTCCCCTTGTTCTTTGAAATGGTCAAGCCCTAATTTTGTCAGTAGTCCGACCGCGTCTAAATTTATCGCCATGGTTTTTTTCCAGATTTTCAGCCAATCTTCCGTGTTTAAAGATGAAGCATGTGGTAAAAAAACTCCGGCGTTCAAAACAATCGTATCTAGTTTTCCAAAATAAGTTACCACGCTCTCAAAAAGCGAGCATACTTCATTTTCCTGTGATAAGTCTGCCTGAAAAGCTTTAGCACTGTGTTGAAACTTTGCAACTAGTTTTTGAGCCGAAGCCGCATTGCTATTATAGTGCACGGCCACCTGTGCACCCATCTCTAATACGTAAGAGGCGACCCCCTTCCCTATTCCATCGGAGGCGCCTGTAACTAAAACCGTATTGCCGGTCAAATCTATCTTCGTCATTTCTTATTTTTGTCATCCAACAAAATACATAGCGCATTTGAATAATTCTATTTTGTGCTATTGTTTATTTAAGTATTTCAATTTTTCTTTTGCCGTGCGGGCTGCACTACTATCCGGTTCGATATCAATAATCTTTTTATAGTTTGTTTTTGCGTGATCAAATTTCTTTATCTGTTCTTGTGCCGAAGCCAAATTTAATAGTGCTCCAGCAGATTCAGGATATAAATCGACTACCAGTTGCAAAATATAAATTCCGCTTTCTGTATCGCCCTGTTGGAAACAAGCGGTATCCCGCTCTTCCAAATTCTTCTTGAAAATCATAATATTTATAAGCGGGATTTTGGGCAATTTTCGCACCTTCGGTTTTTAATAAATCAAGCTCCCCCGCAATAAACAATTGGGTAAGATACTCCATAGGGTTTAAAATAAAACCTGTCTCCGTATAGTTCAAAGCCGCGGCTAATACGCCATCTTGATTGGTCATGTACTCGTTAAACGTCAACTCTCTTGCAATATGGGGCGCAGTCCAATCTTTGCCCTCCCATTGTGGTTTATCTTGCCACCATGCAAAAGACAAATAGGCGTTGATACCAGAGTTTGGTAAGGACACTTTTTTAGCATCTCCATAAAAATTCTGATTTTCGGAGGTAGGTTCTCCCACAAGAATTGCTTCGGTATAATTTTCTATTTCGTTGGTCAAATTTTGACATGCAGAAAATGTATTTCGACCAATAATAAAGAAGAATTTACCTCGTGTATTAATTTTAGGACGTGCCATTATTCCCTTAATTAAGGGTTTGTTATTGTAATTGTTTCCTCCTCCATTAAGCCTGACATCGTATACCAATTTTTCAATCTGATTATTGTCTATAAATTCAAATAATCTTTTGTAAAAATCCTGTAAGGTTTCTTCGGCATCATTGAACACAGAACTTTGCCTTACGTATACGGTTTTTGAGTCTTCCAAATATTCAAAAAAGTAACGCTTATCATTCAAATGTTTTAAATATAATGGTGTTTTCTCTTGTTCTCGGGCACTCACCCACTGCTCATTGGGCATAGTGAAGCCATAATCTCTCGACATTTCAGCTAAGGGGATGCTCGTAAAGCCTTGCTCAAAAAGAGTTCCGTTTTTATCGAGTGTAAGCGTTAAGGCATTTCTTAATTCGGGAATTATCCCTTGCGCGTGTAATATCGCAGGCACTGTTAAAAATCGCAATCCGTAGCCTTTTAAGTAGCTTTCATTCTCCACCGGTACAACTGGTCGTATTGCTTTCAGGGCTTCTTCTGCGGGAATGCCTTCAATCGCGACCAATTTAGCCCCCAAGGCTTTTTCATTTCCTTTCTGAACCCCTTCTATAAATATGCCGTCTTCGAAGTGATACAAGTTAATAGGTAGCACGGCATCTTCTACTAGTGCATGAAACGGTATTTGAGTGTGTCCATACTCAAAAAAGGAGACCATACGTGCTAGTCCCACTTTAATTTCGTACGGTTGCATAGTCGGAATTGTGGCATATAATTTCTCTACTTCCTTATCAAAATCCGTTGCTGTAACCTTTTTGAATAAAAAGGCGTATTTGCTGTGCACCGTTTTCTGCAAAAATCGTAAATCTTCTTGCCATTCTGCCGCGGTCAATACTTCTTGCGCTATACTTTGCGATATTGAAAGAAAGAATACCACACTTGTAAGTGTAATGTTCAGGTATATGGATAGGCTTTTCATAATGGTATTTTTAATTATTATGATTTAAAGCAAAGATGTTGCACCAGTTTGGATATTGCACTTAAAAACTACTCAGCGGTAGAATTTGTCTTCTGATATACGAGAATCAACAACTGAATTTTTAAATGAACCTGATTTTATATCAGACGCTGTACAAAAAAGAACATACCTAAATGCTACATTTACCCCTTTAAACCCTTCTTGTTAAACACAATGTTCTATTCCCTCAGGTAATTATCGGTACCGTCCAACCAATCTTCCCGTATTGGTGCCCAGGTATCAATTTCTTCCACATCGCCGATCATTAGTGCTTCATGAGGTACATTCGGCGGAATGACCACTACCTCTCCCGCGTTTAAATCAAATGTCTGATCTTTATCTTTTCCGAACCAAAAGCGAATCGTACCAGAAATAACGCTGGTTACCTGTTCATTTTCATGATGGTGTAAAGGCACTTTAAAGCCATCTTTGAATTTCATTCTGGCAATCATTATCTTTTCACCATAAACCATTGTACGTTGCATTTTTGGCGTTACTTGCTCTGAAGGAACATCGTCCCAATGTATTTTTTTTATCATAATATGCTATTTGAATCGAATGGAAATACGCGTTATTTTACAGATATTTTTGAAGATTCGCTTTAAAGTAGGCAGCGCTATCGGTTATACTTTGCATCGAATTCTGAGCGAAATTGCCACCTTGCTCTAGGTAGTAATAGTCTAGGTCGCTGTTATCTAGTTGGGAAAGCATCGTAATGTAGTCTATGGATCCATTACCCAATTCGGTATAGTCTCTTGTACGCTTATCCATATCTTTAATATGCCACATCACATAACGTCCAGGTTGTTTGGCAATCCATTCAGCGGGACTCAATTTAGAGGCGTGTTTGATCCAATACATATCCAGTTGAAGTTTAACCAACTCCGCATCTGTTTCATTTAATATAATGTCATACCCAATTTCTCCGTTATGGTCTGTAAATTCAAAATCATGGTTGTGGTATGCGAAACCTAGTCCCGCTGCATTGACCTGTTCCCCTATTTCGTTCAACTGCACGGCCAATTTCTTAAAATGAGAAATTGTGCGGTATTCCGGTGCCAACCACGGCCAAGTAATGTATTTTTTATCCAAAGCCTTGGCACCTAAAATACACTTGTCCACAAAACGTTTCCGTTCTTCGGCCGATGCCTCAAAATAATCTGAAAAGTTGTAATGTCCGCTCGTAGCGCTTAGGTTCAAGTCATTTAAAATTGATTTGAATTCGCTAGCGTCATAACCATAATAAGAATTTTTTACCGCGTCATACCCATAGGTCTCCAAATCTTGATACCCTAACGCAGCTACTTTTTGTAAACTTCCCAAAGGGTCCTTTTCCATAGCATCACGAATGCTAAAAAGTTGCAATCCCATTTTAAATTTTCCGGTCTTTGTCGCAAACATATTACATGAACTTAGCATTGTTGCCGATACCAGCAAAGCTGACTGTTTTAAAAAGGTACGGCGGTTAATACTGTTTGATTTACTCATATAGGGCTTTGGTCTTTCTCTCAAAAATAAGCTTTTTACACGCTGTGCGATACTTGTTCAATGCAGTAATTCGGTAGTTTTCGCCAATTGAACTATGTTTTTAAATAAAATGCACTTTCTATTTCTTTAATTGATAGCGATTTTGGTATCTATAGTAAAAACTATTTGGGAAAACCCATTAACTATTGTACTTTAAAGAGTTCAAAACGCAACACACCATTTATGAATATTAATTTTGAATATGACGGCGTAACTGCCAGCAACCGGTTAGAAATTTTGGCAGCTCAACGTATTGAAAAGCTTTTTGACAAGTTTGATTTTATTATACGGGCAGATGTCTTTTTTAAGACTGAAAATACTTCTAGTCCTGACACGGGCATGATTTGCAATATTCGGCTAAGTATTCCCGGACCTCGCTTATTCGCCGAGGCAAGCCATAGTTCGTACGAAGCTTCGATAGCAGAATCTACCGATGATTTACAACGACAATTGCAAAAACGTAAAGACAAAATGAAGGCCCGCTAATATTAGCAGGCCTTTGTATCTAAAAATAAATATATCCTTTACTCCTTATCGATTCCGTCGTCATCCTCAAAACTAATTTCTGCTAGAGCCTGATTTACCCTATCGGAATAAGGTTTGTTGATTAGGTCATCTAATATTAGTCTTTTCTTACGACGAGAAATATCCATCGTATCCAAGGCTTTTTTTAGTTTTTCTATTTCGACCAAATGGGCGATTTTCATTTGTCTGCGTTCTTCTGCCGAACGAATCATTTCAGCCCCGAACTTATCCATAACGGTATGGCGTTGTACGTTTATATCTTTATCATTCGTTTTTGGGGCAGCCTCCTGAGCGGAAAGTTGAAAAGTTCCAAACAGACTAATTGCTAATAAACAAGCAACTTTTTTAGATATTTTCATAACAATATTCATATAGTTCTACTTTAAAGATATACATTCCGATGTTCTAAATCACAATATTAATACCAAATGTTGATTACGACCGAATTTGTTGACCGACTGTCGTTTTTTTGGCTGCAACGCAGCTATTAATCCACGATGTCTTCGTACTTCGTATCCGCATACAGGGTTTTAGAAAGTCGTTCTGAAACTCCGTTTTTGTACAGGTCTTTTAGCAATTTTCTACGACGGCGTTCCGAAATATCTAAAGTGTCTAAAATTTTTCGGGCATGATCTATACGCGCCTTTCGTTGTTCGGCAGTAGCCAAGAAATTAGGTTCGAACTTAAACATGGCAGGGCCTTCTTCCTCTTCCGCAACAGTTTTTATGTTGGGGTTTTCTTTTTGCTCTTGTTGCTGTGCCTGTAGGGTATGACTACAACAAAATAGCAAACATCCGAAAAAAGATAATAGAAGTGTTTTTTTCATTTTAAAGTATAGGTTCTCACCGCAATATAGTTTTTTTCTGTCGTCCTCCCTTATATTGGGACTATTCAGTACAGTCATCTTTTTTACGCTGCATTTCAACGAAATTTATAATTCGGTAACTTTGATATGCAATTTACTATATAGTATACAACAATATTTCGACCTGTCCAATAAGTTTTGAAAAATATCAACACGATTAACTTGCAAAGTAAAATGACTTTTTTAATGCTATTCCTGCTGTTCACATTACCAATTTCTGCGAACGCTCAGGAAAGCACTGTTATTTCATCTGCAAAAATAACATTTGTCTATACCTCAAACGATACTGAAGGTAGTATTGCAGGTTTTAGCTCCTCCACTTCTCTAAATTTAGAAAATCCCGAGCGTTCTGTTTTTAAAGGAAAGGTCCAAACCGAAACCATTGAAACTGGAAACTTTTTAAGAAATTGGTCCCTAAGGGGAAGTAAATATTTTGATGTAGATACCTACCCTACTATTTCTTTTAATAGTACTTCGGTAACGGTAACCGACCGAGGTTATACCGTAAAAGGAGATTTGACTATTAAGAAAACTACAAAAGCTATTACTATTACCTTTATACGGAATGGAAAAAAGCTTACCGGTACCACTACCCTATATTCCTCTGATTATGGTATCGATATAAAAAAGAATCGCGCTGACAATAAAGTAACTGTTCAAATGGTATTCTCCTTAAAATAAAGCCCTATTCACTTGATAATAAGTTTACTATTATGGTAACTTTGCGGCTTAAAATAAATTTCAAATGTGGGTATGGATTCTTTTTTTGGCCCTGGTCACGGTGTTTTTGGCCCTCGATTTAGGGGTGTTCAATAAAAAAGACCATGTTATAAAAAGCAAGGAAGCAGGTATTTGGACCGCCGTCTGGGTCTCCGTCGCTATGGCATTTAGCGGGGTCATTTATTGGTTGTTCTCAAGTGGTATGGTCGATAACCCAACTGGCCTTACTCCCAATAATGCGGTATTAAAATACATTACCGGCTATTTGATCGAGCTCTCACTCAGTATAGATAATGTTTTTGTTATCGCAGTTATTTTTTCTGCATTCAAGATTCCAGCAAAATACCAACACCGCGTACTTTTCTGGGGAATTTTGGGTGCTATTGTCTTTCGAGGCTTGACGATACTCTTTGGTGTTGCTTTAATCACGAAGTTCGAGTGGATTATCTACGTATTCGGAATCTTTCTTTTATGGACCGCTTTTAAAATGCTAAAGGGAGAAGATGATGATTTTGACCCTAAAAAATCATTTGTCTTTCGGCAGGTAAAAAAGATTTATCCGATAACGGGGAACATACATGGCAATCAGTTTTTCGTAAAGAGAATGGGCATTAAAATGGCCACTCCCCTTTTTATCGCATTAATTATAATCGAATTGACCGATATTTTGTTCGCACTGGATAGTATTCCGGCTATATTGGCAATTACCGCAGACCCATTTATCGTGTTCAGCTCAAATATCCTAGCGATATTAGGCTTACGGTCAATGTACTTTTTGGTATCTAGAATGTTAGAGAAATTTCGTTTTATCAACTACAGTCTTGTAGTTATTTTGGCATTTGTTGGATTAAAGATGTTGTTCTCGCATCAAATTGAATTACCAGAATGGCTTTCCTTGGTGGTAATTTCAATTTCTCTTGTTGCAGGAATAGTAGCATCGCTGGTTATCTCGGAAAAAGATAACTAAACCCCTGCACTAGAGAAAAGTGCAGGGGCTTGGATGCGCAATGTAATTGCTTTTTTTAACAGTCAATCATTACTAGAATCATTAACTTTTAAGTAACCCATTTCGTGAATAAATTTTTCGGAAATACTATAAAGTGCTGCATAAATTGCAGGGTTTTAAACTCCAATCATAAGACCAATAAAGGCAAAAATCGCCTACTATTTCGAATATGCGCTATTTTTAATTAAGAAGTACGGTAATGCAATTGATTCAGAATGTTGCTGTACTCCATGAAATCATTACGGAATGCATCAAAGTCAGATAGTTGATTCAGCACAAGGGCATTGAAGTTTTCAAATACCTGATTGGAAGTTTTGCCCGAAGAAATAATTTCTTCGTTTCGCTGCCTTAAGTTCGTTAATTTTTCCTTTAGCGCCTTTGATTTTTCGAACAGCACCTCGGTGTAGGGTTCAAAGGTATAACAGTGCAACTTGTGTCCCATTTGAACAAGTTTTTGATTTGCGCGTTGAAGTTTTTGAATTTTACTGATTTTGGTGTGGGCTCCACCAACATGGTTTTCTGTTAGGATACTCATACAATTGGTTTTGAAATTAATAAAAAACACGCCGCAGTAAAACCGCGGAAGGGATCGCAAACGTTTCAATTTCAATTGTAATTATAAATTGAGTATTCATCCGAAGATTATGGTTGACTCAATTACCAATCCAAAAAAAGTTTTCTCGTAGTTGTCAAATTAAAATAACTCGACAGTCATAAAGGTATGAATAATATTTCTAAAAAATACGACGAATGACCTAAAATCGATGATTAACAGCAACATTGCGTACACGGGGTTGATTTTTTTTAACTAAAATACAACGCCGCAAGGCTAAAATACCCTGTATTGGAAACCACTAAGTTTCTTTTAAAAAACAGGACTCAGCACGATAGCAACTTATTAAAAAATTTTTTGGTAAAGCTTGTTCACCGCCCAATTCCCCAAAGGAAAATAAAATGCAAAAAATAATGCCATACCCAAACTAAAATTTCGAATATCGAAAAACTGATCTATCAGATTGTTGGGGTATGCATAAGATGACCCTAGTGCATAACCACCAAACTCCAATGCGCACATTGCTATTAATCCGTAGGCGTATTGCCGATGAAATGGAAAATCGCGTAGTAAAAGTGAAACAGGAACCATATAAATGATGTAACAGGTGATGACCTGCCACCAGTAGGTAAAACGTGCTAGCTCCATTTGAGTTCCGAACCAGTCCATCAACATTCCCCAACAGAAATACACCACGCAATACAGGGCAATCAGTTTTCTATCTACATTAAGTCTTTGCTTTGCAAATTGAAAAAAATTCTTCATGCTAAGTAGTTCGCTTATCTCTAACTCCGGCTTTTAAGCTATTCGGATAATTTCCTTTCAATGATAGCGAGGGCATCATTTACAGTTTGCATTTTTTCCATATCCTCGTTTTCCAAGCGGATGTTGAATTTATCTTCAACGTCCAAAACAATATCCACTAAATTGGCAGAATTAATGTTCAGCTCGTTTATAAAATTACTTTCTGGAGAGATCTCATCGACCGACACATCTTCTGGAAGATATATTTTTATAATCGTTCGGAGTATCTGATAACGTTCTTCTTGCTTCATTGCTGCTGTCAAATTTGGAAAGCACATCTACATTATATATAAGATGTTTCGTTGCTTGGCACTTCAGTCGTTAAAAGCCCCAAAAATAACACAAGCATTTACATCACCAAATCCAAAACTAGCCTTTGCCAAGATTCGGGGTGCGTGTAAGATAGTTTTTTGAGGGATTTTCGAAGGATGCACTTTTTCCACTATTCCGAGATCTATATCTGAACAATTCACATTGCCGAATACCTGTCCCTTATGAAATTGCAGGATAGCCCCAACACATTCCACACTACCAGCCGCCGCCAAACAGTGACCGAACAAGCCCTTAAATGAATTCACATACGGAAAATCCAAACCAGACACCCCCAAAGCGCTACTCCAATTTTCTATTTCCAAGGCATCTTTACTAGTTGCGGTTAGGTGGCCATTTATAGCATCGATTTGTGAAGCGTCGATACCGGAATTTTCTATTGCCGCCTTTATACAACGCACAACAGCTTCGCTATTCGGGGAGGTCATACTGCCTTCGCCACGTTGGCCTCCACTATTTACTTCCCCTCCCAGTATTTCTGCATAAATCTTGGCACCGCGCTGCTGAGCGCTCTCCAATGATTCCAACACCAAAGCACCTGCACCACTACCGGGAATAAAACCTGAGGCTGTCGCACTCATTGGCCTACTGGCTTCCGTCGGGTTGTCGTTATAGGCTCTTGGAAGAATGCGCATGCTATCAAAACCGGCCCACAAATACGGACCGCTATCACTGCAACTTCCTACAAGCATGCGCTCCGCTTTTCCGCTTGCGATACGTTCATATCCCATAAGTACACCTTCGGTTCCTGTAGTGCAGGCAGAGGAGTTTGTAGTTACCTGATTACCGCAGCCGAGCATACCGCCTAAATACGCACTTATACCGCTGGCCATAACCTGCATTACCGAGCCACTGCCAAGACGGCGAACATTTTTTGCATCTATCTGATAAATAGATTCCCGAAACTTGTCGGCTCCTAGGATTCCCGTTCCGAAGAGAATACCACTACCCCAATCTGGCGTTTCTTTTTCGGCAATTGGCAAACCGGCGTCATTCCATGCATCTTTACCAGCAATAACGCCATAGACCAAACCACTTGAGTTGAGACCACGCAATTGCAAAGGGGTAAAATAGTTTTGAAGCAGATTGTCATTAAGCAATGGTTCCCCTGCGATTTGACATGAAAAATTAAGCTCTTTAAGCTTCGGCTGAAAACGTATACCACTTTTACCCTGCTGCAGCGCCTCTATAAAAGCGGCTATTCCTACCCCATTAGGAGCACAAACACCCAATCCTGTTATGACAACCCTTCTCTTATTCATTCGTAATTTTTAACATTCCAGAAAGTGTTCCTTTACAGACCAACTTTCCATCTGCATTGTGCATGTTCACTTTACATTTTAATTTAGAAAACCTAAAATAGACTTTTTCCGAAGTAACCGTAACGGTTTCATTCGGCAGAACAGGCAATAAAAATTCCATTTCATAACTACTCATGCCAATTTGTAGTCCGTGTGTCGAAATACTTTGCTTGTTCAATAGATATATACCTAAACACACCACCCCGATTTGGGCGCAGCACTCTGTCAAAACAACTCCTGGGGTAATTGGAAAATTTTTAAAATGTCCCTTGTAAAAATCAGAATCTTCATGAAATTTATAGCTTCCGGTTACTCCGGTTTCATCGATACAACTTATTGTGTCTACAAAAAGAAAGGGGTCACAATATGGTAGAGCGGATATGATTATATTTCGATTCATTAATATAAATAGTCTTAGATACTATTATTATCTGCATAAGCACCTTCTAAAAAATTTCGAATTACACGAAAGTCTTAAAATGAAATGTGTTTCATACGAAGCATTAAAAATACTCCATAATAACACATTTGCGTAATATGAAAATGTGATAAGCAATAAGTGTATTGAAAAAAACACCTATAAAAAAATTTATGTTAAAGCTATTTAGGACTATTTAAAGGGCTTAGACAGCTAATAATCAATTAACAACAAGTATTGATGTTCGAAATCCCAACAGGTCATAGCGATAACTCACCGGTTCATGATATGATTGACAATCTAGCTTTCAACTACAATTAAATAATAGCAGTAGCATGCTAATAAATCAGGTATTGCTAATTTTTTTACAATTTTAGAGAATTATTTTCGTTGTAACATTATTCCAGTTTTAATATTTTAACTCTACTGCTACTTTGGAGACTATATCAGCAAATTTTCTCATCAAATATTCCCCTTCTTCGATTGCTATTCTGGATAAGGAAATGCGTTTTGCCGCACATTCCAATGTCTGGCTCGAAGAATTTGGCGGTTCTTTTGATTCGATTATCGGTAAGTCGTATTATGAAGTACTTCCCGACACACCATTAGAACTCAAAGAGATACATTTGGACTGTTTAGGCGGTGCCATAAATAAAAACAATGGAAAAAAAATCATTTCCTCAAACGGTACTATTCAATGGCTAAAATGGAAAATAAATGCATGGAAAGACCACAACGAAGAAATTGGTGGGCTAATAATAGTGCAAGAAGACATTACCGAAGCCAAACGTCGTGAGGAATTATTGCTCAGAGCTGAAAAGGTAGCGCGAATAGGTGGTTGGGAAATTGATATGACTAGCAACCGGGTATTTTGGACACAGGTTACCAAAGAAATACATGAAGTTCCTGAAGATTTTGTTCCCGACTTAGAAGGAGGAATCAATTTTTACAAAAAAGGGAAGTCACGAGATGAAATTACACGTTTGGTCAGTCAAGCGTTGGAAGATGGTACGCCATGGGATACAGAGCTCATTCTTGTGACTGCTAAAAACAATGAATTATGGGTTCGAGCCAAGGGAGAAACGGAGATTGTTAATGGTAAATGTGTTCGTATCTATGGTACTTTTCAGGATATTGATAAACAAAAAAAAATAGAATTAAAATTTGCGGAGGCCAAAGAAAGACTGGAGGTTGCGACAAAAGGCGCTAACATAGGGATATGGGAATACGATATAGAAACCAATGCCTTGGTGTGGGACGATAATATGTACGCCCTTTATGGTATTCAGAAAAGTGATTTTAATGGCGAATATGAGGCATGGCAAGCAGGTCTTTTACCCGCCGACAAAGCGCGCGGCGACAAAGAAATAGAATTGGCTATTTCTGGTGAAAAAGAATTCAATACCATGTTTCGTGTAGTTTGGCCAAATGGCGAGATACGGCATATTCGCGCCATAGCGGTCTCACAATTTAATAACGAAGGTAAAGTAGTTAAGTTAATCGGTACGAACTGGGATATTACAGAATTAAAAACCACGCAACTTCAATTATTGCGAAATAGAATAGCGCTTAAAGAAACATTCCAAAATTCTGCTGTTGGCTTGGCTATGGTTGACCTAGATGGCACGTTTAAAGAGGTGAATCAAAGTTTATGCGATACTCTTGGATACACCGAGAGTGAGTTTTACAGCATGTCTTTTGTAGACATTACACACCCCGAAGACCTTGCAAAAGATTTGGTGCTATTGCAAAAAATAATAGATAGGAAGCAGGATACCTATCAAACCGAAAAACGCTACTATCATAAAAATAAAAGTATTGTTTACAGCGTACTTACCGTAACCGCAGGTAAAAATCTTAATGGAGAACTTTCATATTTCAACGCTCAAATAATAAATATTTCCAACAGAAAAGCAATAGAGAAAGAACTTATTCGAGCGGTAGCAATAGCTAAAGACCAAAACGAAAGTTTATTGAATTTTGCGCATATCGTATCTCACAATCTTAGGTCACACTCCAGCAATATGACCATGATTTCGGGTTTTTTGGATAAGGAGGAGAATGCAGACGAGCAAAAAGCTTTACTAGCTATGCTCAGAGATGCTGCGAACGGTCTAATGGATACGGTAACTCATTTGAATGAAGTAGTTCACGTTAAGTTAGGTACCCCTGAGATAATGAAAAGTATTAATCTTTTCGAAACGATAAAAAACGTAGAAAAGAACCTGAACCAGTTATTGGAAGAAAAAAACGCAGTCTGCCATATTCATCTTTCTGAAGATATCAATATCCAAGGTGTGCAAGCCTATTTAGATAGTATTTTCTTAAATCTTTTTACCAATAGCATAAGATATAGCAGTCCCGAGAGAAACCCCGTTATAACGATCAGCGCCTTTGAAGAAGACAATTCATTGATATTGTTATTCAGCGATAACGGCCTTGGCATCAATCTGGACAGACATCGTAAAAAGATTTTTGGAATGTATAAGACCTTTCATAAAAATAAAGATGCAAAAGGTATAGGTCTTTATATGACAAAAAATCAATTGGAAGCTATGGACGGGAAAATATCGGTAGAAAGCACCGAAGGTTCTGGTACTACCTTCAAATTGATTTTTAAATTAACAGCGTAGATTATTCACCTAAAACATAAAACAATAAAAACATTAACACATGGAAAGAGTAAAGACAACTTGTATTATCGACGATGATCCAATATACATTTATGGTACAAAACGTATTATCGAAGAATTGGATTTTTGTGATAAGTTAATAGAATACCATAATGGCCAAGATGCCATAGATGGCATGGCTCAAATGGTGAAAGAGGGCAAAGATATTCCATCAATGATATTTCTCGATTTGAATATGCCGGTAATGAACGGGTGGGATTTTTTAGAAGAATTTATAAATATACCTTACAATAATAAGGAAGATGTTACTATCTACATTATAAGTTCCTCAATAGACCCTCGTGATTTGGTAAAAGTGAAAGACTATAATATCGTTCACAATTATGTGCTAAAGCCTGTTTCGCCGGATGAACTGAGAACCATGATCGAACAAGCAGTTATTAAGGTCTAGGTTTCACTTACTATAATTCCAGAACAGCGAAATAGAGAATATAATTCAATTCTAATATTTCGCTGTTCTGGGTTAGTCTATAAGTTTAAATCACCACTGCAACAATACGCGCTGTGCAGAAAAACCAGGGCCGAAACTGAGCATAAGTCCTTGTTCCCCTGATGCTATATTTTGATTTAAAAAGCGCTCCAAGACGTATAGTACGGTGGCACTGCTCATATTACCATATAGTTTAAGTACCCCTCGGGTATCATCAATATTTTTGCCCAATTCTCCAAATAGTTCTTCTACCGTCTGAACGATTTTTTTTCCTCCAGGATGAAAAATCAGGTGGTTTACCTTTTCAATAGAACTTCCCATTTTTTCAAGAAAGGGATGCACAATCTGTGAAAAATTATCAGATATCGCCTTTGGTACGTTCGGATCTAGAATCATTTTAAGTCCAAAATTTGTTAGGTCGAATCCCATTAAACCTGTGGAATCGGGAAAATGGAACATCTCACTTCCTATAATCTTTGGTCCTTTTGCATCTTCCTCTGAAGATAATAGAACGCAGGCGGCACCATCACCAAAAATAGCGGCACTCACCATATTGGCCATTGAATAATCGTTTAGTTGAAATGTAGCGGTCGGACTCTCAACTGCAACTACTGCGGCCCTTTTTCCAGGATTGGCTTTCAAAAAGTGCTGTGCGTAGATTAAACCTGAAATTCCCGCTGCACAGCCCATTTCGGTGACCGGCAGGCGAACAGTATCTCTTCGCAACTGTAATTCATTAATCAAATAGGCGTCCAAAGAAGGAATCATAATACCCGTGCAACTAACGGTTATGATAAAATCTATGGAATCAGCCTCCCAATCGGCATTGGTCAAGGCCTTTTGTAAAACTTGGGAACCCAGTTTTTTGATTTCCCTAGCATAAATTGCATTTTTTTGCTCGAAAGATGTTGCGGTAAATACTTCTTCCGGAGCCATAATACTATAGCGTTTATCAACAGCGGCTCCTTCAAAAATTTTAATGACTTTTCGTTGAAAGCGTTTATCTTGTTCGGTAAGCCAAGTCTCGACAAACGGAAGAATATCTGCAGTAGCTCGCGAGTATTTCGGCAATTGCTTGGCAACGGTTGCTATTCTGATATTATTCATGTGCTTTTTGGTCGATTAGGTTGCATAATCCATACATATCGGAATGCCCATTTCCATTTTATTTTGTGATGCATCTGCGGTAACTGTTTTGATAATTCAATTAACTCTCTCTTTTTAAATCCACTACAGATAGAAATGAGTCCGTCTATCTTAGCGATTTTACTTTTGATAAAAACTCTCCTAAAGAGTTTAAAAAGAACAACCGCAATTGGGCTCCGATGCAAATCATTATTCACAAAACCAATTTTGGAGAGCCTTGCAAACTGTGTCAACATAGTCGGCAGTTGTTCGTTCGTAAAATGGTGCGTAGTTAAGGTCGAAATCAGAATATCACAATCAAGGTCGGTTTCAGTTAGTTTCAGTACATCTTGCAATTCAAATCTTATTTCGTGATAGTTTACAGATGCTTTCCTAGCAATTTCTAAAGCATCTTCATTTAAATCAATGCCAATCAACGCTACATTTATGCTATGTGTTCTGCAGTAATCGGCAATCGCACGTAACATAGTGCCGTCTCCGCAACCGACATCCATTAGTGTATAGCTGTTTTTCGGGTTCAGGTCAATTAGTTTTGCAACAGCTTCGATGGTAATTTTATTGCCACCCAATAAGCGATTAACACGATTGATATCGTCAAATATAATTTTCAATTCTGATTCGCTACCACTAAAATCATCCATTAACTCTGGCTCCCTGCTTCTTTCTTTCAACTGTCTTAACATTCAATTGGTTTTCCGTGAGTTTGTGTGATAATATTTTTCAGTAACCAAGAAGATTTTGCAACCGTCGCCATGGCTAACTTGGAAAGTGATTTATTCAATAAAATAGATTGTAGTTGTCTTCCCCGTTTTAAGCGTTTTTCAAAGTTGTATTTCCAAGCCAAACGATAATCAGCTTCCAGCTGCTGTCGACTATAGTTTTCATTTTCGAAATACTGCAAAATACTTTCTGTAGCTATTTTAGCACTATGAATCGCCATTGCCATCCCATTTCCGCAAAGCGGGTGTATCAACCCTGCAGAATCCCCACACATTAAAATATGGTTTTCTACAGCATCTTTCTCTTCAAATGAAATTTGTGCTATGGCCAAAGGTTGTTCAAAAGTGGGTGTCGCATCCTTTAAAAAATCACGCAAGAACGGATTTTCGCATACCACTTCTCGATTAAAGTCATTAATACCTTTAAACCTTTTAAATGATTGGTATGAGGCTAAGTAGCAAAAATTTACTTGTCCATTTTCAATTTTTGAAAGCCCACCGTAGCCTCCGTTAAAATTATGTAGCGCGACTTTGTTTTCTGGAAAATTCGCACATTCATAATGGCATTTGACACCAAGCCAAGACGATTTTTGATTGATGAAATTTCTGTTTAGCTGCTTGTCTATATTCGACCGCTTCCCATAGGCACCAATAGCAATTTCACCATAATAAATAGTCTCATCGCCAGTTTTGCATTCGAAAGAATCAGCACTATAACTTATGGCTGTTACTGTCTTTAAAACGAATGTTACTCCTAAATCTAAAGCTTTTTGATATAGCAAGTCGTCAAATAAATACCTACTTATGCCGATACCACCTACGGGAAGTTTTAATTCAAGATCTTGGCCTTTTACCATACTAAGTTGTAAAGTATCTATTGCTACCGATGCATTGGTGAGAGATACTCCTAGAGATTCTAAATAGGGAACTATTTCATTTGAAACGTATTCACCACAGACTTTATGGTGTGGGTAGTTCTCTTTTTCAAAAACGCACACCGAGCGGCTTTCTTGTGCCAAGTGAATTGCAGCGGTAAGGCCAGCAAGACCACCACCGATAACAATTACATCATATTTCTTCATCATCTCTGGTGAAGATACCAATTTAAACGCATTTTACACTGGCTTTTTATTAATGATGACAACTATTAAGTGGTTTATTCTAATATGCCAGTAACGCTAACAAGGCTTGTTTAAAACGGGCTTTGGGCAAGTAGTTGTCTTCTAATTTTTTAGCAAAAGGAATAGGGGTTTCCAAGCTAGCAACTCTTGTAATAGGAGCATCGAGCATTTCAAAACAATTTTCCATTACCAAAGCCGAGATATCACTGGCGATTCCCCCGAATAGGCTATCTTCTTGAAGTATAATTAATTTTCCCGTTTTACGAACCGAATTATAAATCGTCTCAACATCCAAGGGCATTAAGGTGCGCAAATCTACAAGGTCGGCACTGATGGTGGTATGCTCCTCTAATGTTGCTAAGGCCCAATGCACCCCTGCACCGTAGGTAACGATGCTAATGTCATTTCCTTGGCGAAGCAAAGTGGCTTTGCCCAGCGGTAAGGTATAATAATCCTTAGGCACATCTTGATAAATGCTTCTGTATAATGCCTTGTGCTCAAAAAACAGAACGGGATTAGGGTCTTCGATTGCTGTGGCTAGGAGTCCTTTCGCATCATACGGAAAAGCGGGATAAACAACTTTAAGCCCCGGGGTTTTAGTAAACCAGGCCTCATTGGTCTGCGAATGAAAAGGTCCCGCCCCAACATCTCCCCCGCAGGGCATGCGAATGACCACATCGGCATTTTCGCCCCATCGATAATGACTTTTAGCTAAATAATTGACCACAGGATTAAAACCTGTGCTCACGAAATCGGCAAATTGCATTTCGACAACGGCTTTCATTCCATTTATGGAAAGTCCCATTGCAGCAGAAACTATAGCGGATTCACAAATCGGTGTATTTCGCACTCTTTCGGCCCCAAAGCTTTTCACAAAGCCATCGGTAATTTTAAAGACCCCACCATAGGCAGCAACATCTTGACCCATAATTACAAGGTTGTCGTTTTTTTCCATTGCCTGTTTTAAACCTTGCGAAATGGCATCGACCAAACGAATATTTTCTATTTCAATATTTGATTTAACTTCTTTATAATCAAATGATTTAAATACATCATTTAATTCTTTACTATGATTTAATTCGATTTCATTTTCATCAAAAGCTAATTGCAATTCGGCATCAATTTCTTTTAAAATACCCTGTTTGATTAGGTCTATTTTTTCTGTAGATACTATATTTTGCTGCACTAAAAAAGCTTCATAGTTACTGATAGGGTCTTTATCGGCCCACTTCTCCATAAGTTCTTGTGGTACATATTTGGTACCACTCGCCTCTTCGTGACCACGCATACGAAAGGTTTTGAACTCCAATAAGATTGGCCTTGGCATTTTTCGAAGACTTTCTGCAAGTTTTTTAATCAATGAATACACTTCAAGAATATTGTTGCCGTCGACCATGTGGGCCTCCATTCCGTATCCTACGCCTCTATCCACCAAATGTTTGCAGCGGTACTGCTCATTTGTGGGCGTTGAAAGGCCATAGCCATTGTTCTCGATACAGAACAACACTGGTAAATCCCAGACAGCGGCAATATTGAGCGCTTCATGAAAATCGCCTTCGCTAGTGCCTCCTTCCCCAGTAAATACAGCAGTTACCTTCTTATTTTTTTGTAAAACATTGGCCAATGCAATACCGTCGGCAACGCCCATTTGGGGACCTAGATGAGATATCATTCCCACAATTTTGTACTCCTGCGTACCAAAGTGAAAACTACGGTCACGACCATTTGTGAATCCGTTTGCCTTGCCTTGCCATTGGGAAAAAAGACGGTGCAAGGGTATGTTCCTAGTCGTAAAAACCCCTAGGTTTCGATGCATAGGCAGTATATAATCGTCATCGTTCATCGCACTGGTAAGTCCGACTGAAATAGCCTCTTGCCCTATACCGCTAAACCATTTTGAAATCTTGCCTTGCCGTAATAAAATCAGCATTTTCTCCTCGACCATTCGAGGTTTGAGCATTTGCTCATATAGCTTTAGTTGAACTGCTTCGGAAACGCCTTTATTTTGGTATTTCATGTTATAAAAATGCGAGAATGATTCGTTGTAGAGAATAAATGTAACGAAAAACTAAATAGTAGTTGTAGAAAAGTAGCTGGACCGACTTTGCGATTTCCTTACAATATTTACTAACTTCGTTTTAACTTTTATGCATTCACATGAATAGTATTCCAAGTGTAGATTTACAAGATTTTCTTTCTGGAGACGAACAACGCAAAAGCGTATTTATTTCAGATATCGGTAATGCTTTTGGCGACATAGGTTTTGTCGCGTTAAGTGGTCATTTTCTTTCCGAAGACTTGGTCAAAGGGTTGTACGCCGAGATAAAGAGGTTTTTTGAGCTTCCGCAGCACATTAAAGATTCTTATGAGATCGAAGGAATTGGAGGTCAAAGAGGTTATACTTCTTTTGGGAAAGAACATGCCAAAGGTCGTAAAGTGGGCGATTTAAAGGAATTTTGGCATTTTGGCCAGTATGTAGAGAATGATGCAAAGCTCAAACAAGAATACCACGATAATATTATAGTTAGTGAGCTGCCAACTTTTAATGAGGTAGGAAAAGAGACGTATAAAATGCTTGAAAAGACGGCAAAATATGTTTTACGGGCGCTAGCATTGCATTTGGGTTTAGAAGAAACTTATTTTGACCGGTATATCAAAAATGGGAATTCAATATTGCGACCTATTCATTACCCGCCTATAACCGAGGAGCCTAAAAATGCGGAGCGTGCAGCGGCCCATGGCGATATTAATTTGATTACCCTTCTCATGGGTGCCCATGGTCGCGGATTGCAGGTGCAAAACCACAAGGGGGAATGGATAGATGCGATTGCTCGGCCAGATGAGTTGATGATCAATGTGGGTGATATGCTTTCTCGCTTAACCAATAACAAATTAAAATCCACCATACATCGGGTTGTGAACCCACCAAAAGAATCTTGGGGTTCGTCGCGATATTCCATTCCGTTTTTTATGCACCCCATAAGCGAGATGTCGCTAAATTGCCTAAAGGAATGTGTTGATGACCATAACCCGAAGCAATTTGAGGATACTACTGCAGGAAAATTTTTGCATGAACGTTTGGTTGAACTAGGATTGATAAAAAAGTAGCAATGAGCCTAGAAGATCAATTAAAGAATTTGTTTCCAGACCATGTGCAACAGGAGAAAGCCCCCGAGAAACCAAAAAGCAACATTTGGATGCAAGACGAACCCATCATCTGCAAATATGAAAAGCGAAAAGGAAAACCGATTACCATTTTAGAAGGTTATAACGGCAAGGAAAGCGATTTGAAAATGCTTGCTAAAGAACTGAAGACAAAATTAAGCGTTGGCGGAACGGTGAAAAACAAAACCATAATCATTCAGGGTAATTTTAGAGATAGAATAATGAAATTACTAGAAGAAAAAGGTTTTAAAGCAAAAAGAGTAGGAGGATAAATATAATGCTCAATACAATAAACCTAGTAATAATGGTGTTTGATTAAAAATAATTGAATTTTTCTGTTAATTTTTTTCATCCCTTTCGATTAAATAGTATTTTTATTCAAATTAAACTAACAACCCAAGCATGAGTTCCCTACTACATATTACCAATGGAGACAGCTTTACTAAAAGACTGAAATCCCTAAAGCTTAAAGGAGATATCATCACTTGGCGAGAAATGTTATGTGAGGGTAAAACATTGACCAGCGTCGGAAGTGAATCATTTTGGAAAACGCGATTCGAATTCCTGAATAAGAATTACAAAGTTTCCAAATCTAGTTTTATAGAGAAAACGCTAAAAGAATACCGTTCGCTGTGTAACCATAAACAGCAAGACCAAATCGTTTTATGGTTCGAATATGACCTTTTCTGCCAGGTTAATATGATTGCAGTACTTAGCTGGTTAAAAACGCATAGAAAATATGCGCAAATTTCTTTGGTTTGTAGTGGCAAAGAAGACGAATCTGATAAATTGTACGCCTTAAATGCGCTAAGCGACGAAAAGGTTCGTGAGTTGTACAAGAATAAAACCGAGCTCGGTCAAGATGATATTGAATACGCCGACTATGTTTGGCAGTTGTATTGTAGTGATAATCCCATTCGACTAGAAAATTTATCCGATTTTGGCAATTACCAGTTCAATTATCTTTCGGAGGCTATTAAAAGTCATCTACATCGTTTTCCATCCATACGAAACGGCTTAAATGCTATGGAAAATAATATTTTACAGCAGGCTGTCGAGAAAAAATCCGAGAACAAAAAGAAGTTTTTGGGAACGATTTTACAAAACCAAGGTTTGCTAGGTTTTGGCGATAGTCAGTATGAAAGGGCAATCAACAGGTTAAAACCTTTGTTTACAGGATTTAAGCCCGTTCGCCTTTCCAAAAAAGGAAAAGAAATACTAGACGGACGTACAAGCTACTATTCTTGTATTCAAGATAATGATGTGTACTTGGGCGGCGCCTTAAAATACAATTATCTCTACAACGACGCCAACAATAGAATTCTTAAATTATAGCATGGCAATAGGTTCTACCGAGCTTATTCTTAATGCGGATGGCAGTATTTATCATTTAAACCTTCTTCCTGAAGATATCGCTAGTACGATTATCACAGTCGGTGACCCCGATAGGGTTCACGAAGTTTCCCAGCATTTTGATTTGATTGAAGTAAAAAAGGGGAAACGAGAGTTCCAAACCCATACAGGTATTTTAAGAGGAAAACGTATCTCCGTAATTTCAACAGGAATAGGTACCGACAATATCGATATCGTTCTAAATGAATTAGATGCTTTGGTAAACGTTGATTTCTCGACAAGAACAATCAAAAAAGATTTTACGCAATTGACAATTGTGCGCATAGGTACTTCGGGTGCCATTCAGCCAGAAATCGAGGTAGACTCTTTTCTGTTAAGTGAATTCGCCTTGGGATTTGATGGTCTAGCACACTTTTACAAAAGAGATGACCACTCGATGGACGACTTTATTAAAGCTTTTGTGTCGCATACGCAGTGGTCCAGTAAAAAAGCACTACCCTATTTGGTCAAAGGTAATGATGAGCTAGCTGCTAAGTTTTCATCTAATCGTATACGATTTGGGCTAACCGTAACGAATCCAGGTTTTTACGGGGTACAAGGCCGAAAGATTCGTTTAGAACCTGACGACTCAGAATTCAATCAAAAACTATTGAGTTTTAGACATGATAGGCTACAAATAACCAACCTTGAGATGGAAACAGCCGGAATTTATACACTCTCGAAACTGCTAGGTCATTGTGCCGTTTCTTTAAATTGCATTCTTGCCAATAGAACCACCCAAACTTTTAGTGAGCGGCCTAATGAGGCCATTGAAAACTTAATTGAATTCACTTTAGAACGTATTATCAGATGAAATCAATTCGAATAGTAGGAGTACCCGAACACTTTAATCTTCCGTGGCACTTGGCTATTGAGGAAGGCGCTTTTGAATCAAGAGGCATTGATTTGCAATGGACGGATATTCCCGAAGGTACGGGAAGAATGTGCCATATGCTTAAAGATGACGAAACGGATTTGGCAATAATTTTGACAGAAGGACTCATCAAAAGCATTTCAGAAGGAAATGCAGCCAAAATTGTTCAAGAATATATCGCTACGCCATTACAATGGGGAATACATGTTGCTTCACAAAGCGATTACAGCACGCTAGCGGAGCTCAAAGAAACCAATACGGCAATTAGTCGTTTCGGCAGCGGAAGCCATCTTATGGCCTATGTAAACGCTCAGAATCAAAGCTGGGATACTGCTGACCTCAACTTCAAAATCATTGATAATCTTCAAGGGGCGATTGAAGCACTAACTAACGGTCAGGCCGATTACTTTATGTGGGAACATTTCACTACCAAACCCTTGGTAGATAACGGTACATTTAGAAGATTAGGAGACTGCCCTACCCCATGGCCCTGTTTTGTAATTGCCGCTTCTGATAAATTTATTTCTGAAGAACCTGGTTTGCTAAATCATGTTTTAGAAACGATTAATGCGTATAGCTCGGAATTTAAATCGATTCCTAGCATTGACAGAACCCTTGCGAATCGGTATGAACAGAAATTAGATGATATTAAATCATGGCTTTCTATTACACGTTGGAGCCAGCAGCAAGTATCACACGATGTCTTGACAAATACTCAGAAAACCCTTTTGGAGTTAGATTTGATTACTAAAATAATGCCATGGGAAAAGATGCTATGGATTCCCTAAACGCTAACTTGTAAATTTTAAATATGAAGCGAAATTATTATTTGTATTTCTTCGTTGCCAGCTTTAGTGCTTTAAGTATTTTTAGTTGCAGCAAAGACGACAACAAAGGTACTTTTACTATTGAATTGGATGAGCTGCTCAGTGTCGATGATGACCAAAGAACATATGCAATCGGTGAGGTAATATGGTTTAATATTAACATTCCCAATACCATGACCGATGTTCAAGGAAAGGAACGAAACGTCAGAGACCTTAGCGGAGCCACAACGGCATTAACGAACATCAAATTTTTCAAAGAGACAGGATTTTCCCTTCCCTCCCAATTAAGACTTTCAGAGTCTGATTTCATTGTTGAATTAGGACAGATGGAACTTTTTCCGTTTGAAACATTGATGCGAACTAGAGCTGTTTTTGAGGAAGAGGGTTATCGATTTCGTTTTGGTGTAACTCTAGCGGAAGCAGGTAATTACTTTATTTCAACCCCATCAGGTGAAGGTGATTTCGAAACCTTTTTCGATGTTGGTAATGGTAACGATACCGATTTTAATTTAAAAACCACTCTAAGAGGTGGTGATGTCAATAATCGGTATTTATTTAGCGTAACGGAATAGTAAACTTAAAAGAACTTCTTTATCAGTTTTTTAAACTTGAGGTCTGATAAAGGTTTTTGGACAAAATGCCTTACATACTCATTTTTCCTTGCTTTAGAGGCATCAGCTTTATCTCCACTGATGGTGATGATAACAATGACTATTTGATCTTTTATTTCTTGTGAAACCGTCTTCTCATAAGCTTCTAAGAACTGCCAACCGTTCATAATAGGCATACGAATGTCTAAAATAAGTAAACAAGGGCCTATAAATGAGCTTTTTATATGATCTAGGGCTTCTTGACCGTTAAGCGCAATATCGACCTCAACGTCCATGTCGAGCTGTCCAATGAATATCTTATTCAAAAAATTGTTCGAATGATCGTCATCTACCAAGAGGATGGATTGAAGTGGAGTTGGTTTCGTTTTCAAAGAAGTTGGTTTAGCACTGGCCTTAAAGAGCAAGTACGTATTTTCTTATAACATAACTAAGAAAAAAGGGCTTTATTGTAATTACCAATCTATCGCAAGAAATTTTTGCTGAATTAACAATTCATTGGTTTTACTAAAGTGTTTGTTACCAAACCAATACCCTCTATTTGCGCTTAGCGGCGAAGGGTGACCTGAAGTTAGTATGTGGTGTGTACCAGTGTCAATAAGTTTTATCTTTTTCTTGGCGAATCCGCCCCATAAAAGGAATACAATTCCTTTTCTTTCGGTTGAAAGTTTTTGTATAACCGCATCTGTAAATTGTTCCCAACCCTTTCTTTGGTGGCTCCCGGCTTGGTGCGCCCTAACGGTTAAGGTTGCGTTTAGCAATAGAACACCTTGTTTTGCCCACCGTTCCAGATTGCCGCTTTCGGGATATGGCAGGCCCAAATCGGTTGCTATTTCCTTAAAAATATTACGGAGCGAAGGTGGATGCGGAATACCGTCTTGCACCGAAAAACAAAGTCCATTAGCCTGTCCCATCCCATGATAAGGGTCCTGCCCTATTAGTACGACCTTTGTATTTTCAAAAGGACAATGTTCAAAAGCGGCAAAAATATCTTTAGCTTTTGGGTAGCATGTGTGATCCGCATACTCACTCTTAACAAAATCGACCAAATTGCTGAAATAGTCTTTCTGAAATTCTTGGGACAACTGGGATTTCCAGCTTTCATGTATTGATACTTTCATTGCAGCTTATATAAACTGCCTAAAATTATGGATTTCGCAAACCCGACACAATCATTATCGAATAAAATCAGGAATCGCTATTCAAGAAAATTAATTTCTGCGAGCTGTTTTTCCAACAAGGGTTGTTTGTCTATACGTTTTTGGAGGATATTCAAATACTCCAATTGTGCTTTGTCTCCATTGGCTTCAAAAGCCAGAGTGGCCCAAGCCAAAGCTTTATTGAGGTTTTGAGCTTTTTCACTAGCTACGGCAAGGTTATGACATGCCCTCCTCTTAATTTTCAAATTGGGGTTTTCAATTTCTTCTTCCCAAAGTACTATAGCATTTTCCCAGTCTCCTGAGCTCGCGTTTATAGCGGCTAAAACTAGTTTCTCAGAACCTTTGGTGTAATATTGCCTTGACACCGTATTTTGATATGGCAACAACCGTTGGCCATAATTAGCACCATTGTTTTTGCTCTTGGCCAACATAGTTTCTCTTCTATTTTCAATAGATTGGTATGCTAAAACGGGGGTTTCGCCCTTACCTTTAGAAATTATTTGTTCATTAAACGTGATTTCATCTATTAGCTTTTGGTTCATTGGATCATATATTCTCCAGCCATTTTCAATAAAGGTTTCCAAAGTCAATTCTTGTGCTGAGATAGTTTTTTGTTGTCGCATCATATCCGATTGCGTCATTTTGGTTTTTTTCAATGATACTTTGGTGTCCGCATCAAAATAAGCCAATGAGAAAATAGCGTCAATATTATTTGTAGCGCATAGCTCTTTAATCGATAACCATTGTTTTGCGTTAGGAGCTGTTCCTATATCTTGCATACCTTCAGGAATATTCGGTAATACTTTGATAACTTCGAAACGCCCATCTTTCAGTAGTTCATCAAATAGACCGGTTATTGCGGCATCGGTCGCATTTTCATCGAGCCAGCGTTCTTCCGCTGCAAGAATACGGTCTATTTTCATCGGACCGTCAATGGTACTTACTTGGCCAGTTCGGTCGATGATTCCGATTTTTTTAATGGTCGTAGAAATGCTTACAGGCGAAGGTTCCAAAGTATATAAAACCAATTGCTCGGTGGCACCGCAACCGGATAGCAATAAAACAACGGCCAATATTAAGAAGTTTTTATAATTTTTCATCACAAACTAGTTTAAATTGTCACAATAGTACTAGTAAACAGACAATTAGGGTGTTTTATTGCACAAATACATAAAACTCAATAATTGGTAAAACTTAAAGTATGTAGTTTAATATGTAGGGTACTAAACACATAGGATTGATTTTATGTTACAAAACAGTTGTATCTATTCGCTACCTTTGTATTCGATTTTTGATATTCATGGTTAAAATTTCTAAAAAAACACTTCAAGACCTTGAATTTCCTACTGTTTTGCAACAGGTCAGTGACCATTGCAACACGAATCTAGGAAAGGAAAATGCGTTGAAATTAGTCCCGTTGGCGGATAAGGATTTAATTTTAAACTCACTGGGAAAGACGTCCGAGTATTTGGCTTCTTTTAGTAGCGAAAATCGAATGCCTAATCACGGTTTCGATGCTATTGATAAGGAATTGCAGCTATTGAAAATAGAGAACACAACGCTTGAACTAGCTGGGTTCAAACGGATATCTACTATATGCGCTACGATTGCATCACACAAAAAATTCCTAGTAAAATTCAAAGAGTACTATCCATTACTTTTTGAAGCCTCCGCTCTAATCGAAGCGAACAAGGATATTCCTCTAGAGATTAGCCATGTTATTGATAGGTTTGGTGAAGTTAAAGACAAGGCTTCCAACGATTTATTTACTATTCGAAAGCAAATGAACGCTGTTAAAGGCAAAATCGGTCAAAGTTTTGCCTCTGCCCTTAACACCTACTATGGATCTGATTATTTGGATGATATTCGAGAGTCGGTCGTTGAAAACCGTCGTGTTTTGGCGGTTAAGGCGATGTACCGCAGAAAAGTAAAAGGCACCGTAATGGGCAATTCCAAAACGGGAAGTATTGTTTATATTGAGCCTGAGGCAACATTGCGATATAGTCGCGAACTGAATAATTTAGAGTTTGATGAGTTGGAAGAGATACAGCGTATTCTCAATACGTTAACCAATTTTATCAGACCCTTTGCTACACAACTTAACGAGTATCAATTGTATTTGATAGCAACGGATATTACAGCGGCCAAAGCAAAATATGCTTCGAAGATGGATGCCCTATTGCCAGACATTAATACAAAAAAACACCTGTTTTTAAGAGATGCCTACCACCCATTACTATTTCTAAGCAATGGGTTGCGTAATGAAAAAACGTATCCGCAGACCATAGACCTGCATCCTGAAAATAGGATAACAGTCATATCCGGACCTAATGCGGGAGGAAAAAGCATCACGCTAAAAACCATCGGTTTACTGCAACTGATGCTGCAAAGTGGTATGTTGATACCGGTTCACGAACGTAGCTCTGTATGTTTGTTCGATAAGATTTTAACGGACATCGGAGACAACCAATCCATTGAAAATCATTTGAGTACCTACAGTTACCGTCTCAAAAACATGAACCAATTTCTAAAGAAGTGTAATAGCGAAACACTTTTTCTGATAGATGAATTCGGTACCGGTAGTGACCCTGAATTAGGAGGGGCATTGGCGGAAGCCTTTTTGGAAGTTTTTTATGAACGTGGCGCCTACGGGGTAATAACTACACACTATGCCAACTTAAAGGCCTTGGCAGATGAACTACCACATACTACCAATGCCAACATGCTCTTCAACGGTAAAACACTTGAGCCCACCTTTCAATTGGTGCTCGGGGAAGCCGGTAGTTCATTTACTTTTGAGGTAGCTCAGAAAAACGGAATCCCCTACTCCTTGATAAATAAAGCAAAGAAGAAGATAGAACGTGGTAAAGTTCGCTTTGATGCAACGATAGCTAAATTGCAGAAAGAACGTAGCAAAATGGCTCAAACTGGCTCTAGATTACAAGAAGAAGAGGCCAAAACAAGAGAAGAAGCGGCCAGACTTGAAAAATTGAATGCGAAAGTAAAATCCAAATTAGAGAATTATCAAGAATTATACGATCATGATCAGCGAATGATTCGCTTAGGCAATAAAATCAATACCGCTGCAGACAAGTACTTCCAAGATAAAAAGAAACGCGCTCTGGTTTCCGAACTGTTGCGAATAGTCGAAACAGAAAATAGTAAGCGTAAGAAAAAAACAGCCAATCAAGTAAAAGCGGCGCGGGTAAAAAAGGCCCAAGTCGCCCAGGAGGTGCAGAAAGAGGTGAAAGTAATTCGGCAGAAAAAACAAGTTGAAAAGAAAAAGAAAGTCAATAAGGAGCAAAGTAAGCCAAAGCAAGTTTTTAAAATCGGGGATCGAGTTCGGCTAAAAGATGGTAAGGCAGTGGGGAGTATAGATACCTTGGAAAAAGGGAAAGCGATTGTCAATTACGGTATGTTTACCACCAGTGTTAGCGTAGACCAGCTGGAGTTTGTCCAATCAAAGAAGTAATTCGTAGCTAGTTTAGTACTAAAATGGTATACATCTAGTTAGTTTACAGTGCTACAGAAGTTTCGTTCAGGATATTTTTATAAGTATAATAGTGATATGAGAATTTCATTGAATTCTATTATTCTAAGTATTTCCCTAATTTTTTTGTCATTCGGTTGCAGTAACTATGAACCAAAAAACCGTGTAGAACCGCATATAGAAACGGTAGCTCCTGAAACTATCGATAATCCTGAAACAGCGGAAGAAACAGAAGAAACAGAAGAAAATATTGTCTGGAAAAACTGGTATTTATCTGTTCCTATAAACAGAGGCGATGGCAAGGCAACCTCAATATATTACGAGGCTATAGTCAACAATCAACTATCGGAGGAAGAATCTGAATATTTTTATAAGAATGAAGATGGCACCTATACCATGTTCACCAAGTTTACAGGTTTTACTAACTCTGGCCTGTCCGATCTGGGAGATAAATAGTGCAGAACAGAATTACGGGAATACTGGAGGGGCAATCAAAGAACCGATGACAACTGGTTTATGAACGAAGGCACGCATATACTGGAGACTACCATGAATATTGACTATGTGCAAGGAAATGGTCGTACTATCGTAGCACAAATACACGGACTCGAAGGCTTACCAGCCACAGTAAAAATTCGCTGGAACAGCGGTATGGTTCAGCTGAATCATTAGGTAAAACCAGATGCGGGAGAGCCATGGACAAGTGAATTCGACACAAAAGTAAATGTTGCCGCCGTTCATAACGAAGTCTTTACTTTTAAACTTAAAGTTGAAGATGGCAAATGCTACTATGCCTTAATTTGTGAAGCCAAGGACATTGATATTGATTACACCTTAATGTATGATTATGTTGACAACGGATATGCATATCAAAACTACTTCAAGACTGGCAATTACTTCAGCTGGCATGACGATTATGAGAAAGCCGCACAAGTAACGCTTCGAAAAGTAGTTACCGATCATTTTTGATGTTATCCTATTCCGAACTTAAACATTTTCCCGATGCTACTTCGCTAGGGTAAGAATTTAGTCTGTATTATCTTTGCATGACTGAATGTACGCGATAATCGAGATTTTAATGCTCCGAGGTAGTGTACTTATGGTTCTGCTTAGGCAGTAATGAGAATCAAATGGAAGTATCTAAAAAAATAATCCTCTTCGATGGAGTGTGTAACCTCTGCAACAGCTCGATTCAATTTGTAATCAAGCGAGACAAAGATGACGTTTTCAGGTATGCCGCACTACAGAGTGAAATCGGCCAAGAACTAATTTCAGAGCGGGGACTCGATACTTCTACTACAGATTCCATTATTTTAATTGAGCCTACTGTAGCGTATTACACTAAATCGGACGCTGCGCTTCAAATTGGAAGTCATTTAAAAGGGTGTCGTACTATTTCAAAGGTATTGAATTTGATTCCCAGGGTGTTACGAAATATCGTATACGATTTCGTAGCGCGTTACAGGTACCGATGGTATGGCAAAAAGGATGAATGTATGGTGCCGACACCAGAACTAAAGGCCAAGTTTCTCTCTGCCTAAGTCAAAGTGCGCATTCCCTCATCCAACACTTCACTTTACAAATCCTAGATTTTATTTCGATAGCAATGGTTTTAGGTTTACAGTCAACTAAAACAACAACTATCATGAAAAATCTATTTGTATTACTGATGCTCTGCCCTCTTCTCGTTTTGGGAAACGACGGAAAACTTCCCTCAAAAATAAAAGAAGTAACGGTTTACCTTAGCGGAGCGCACATTACCCGAACCTCTGATTGCAATTTAACCGCTGGCACTTCAGAATTTACCTTTACCGGACTATCCACAAAAATTAACGAAAGCAGTATTCAAATTTCTGGCCTACAGTCCGTATCTATTCTGTCTATGTCGTACGACATTAATTACATGGTAAAAGAAATCGATAACGCTGAAAATTCGGCGTTGCGAGAAGAAATCGAGACAATAGAAAACAGTATAGCTCTCTTGAAAAATAGAATCTCTGGTTTGGAGGAAGAAGAACAGGTTATTTATACCAATAGAGCAGTTAGCAACCGCTTCCAATCTTTCGACTTAGAAAAAATAAAGGCAGTTAGTGCATATTACAGAGAACGAATTACAGCCATAAAAGATGAAATTTTTCAAACAAACCTCAAAATCAACGCGTTTAATTCAGACGTTCGCACCATTAAAAAACAAATGGCCGAAGCGAATAACGCACCGGAAAAAGAACAGGGAGATATCACTATCAAATTCGATGCACCAATAGCCGTTAATTTAAAACTGGCCATCTCATATCAAGTAGATAATGCGGGATGGATTCCCAATTACGATATCAAATCAAAAGATATCAATACCCCATTGATGCTTGGTTACAAGGCCCATGTGTATCAAAAAACCGGAAATGACTGGGATAATGTTAAAATAATTTTATCTACGGGCAACCCTACGGTAAACGTTGCCAAACCAAACTTAGGCAGTAGGTATTTAAATTTTAGCAATGGCTATCAAAATAGTAGTCGCAGTTCCACAAAAAAGAAGCGATACGTATATAATCCAACGGTTAAGCAAATAACTGGCACCATCTTGGACGAATCGGGTGCTCCCCTACCAGGCGCGAACGTTGTCGTAAAAGGCACTACCAACGGCACACAAACCGATTTTGACGGTCAATTTTCGCTCAATGTAACAAACGGACAAGAGTTGGTAGTCTCTTATATCGGTTTCGATACAACCGAGTTGCCGATTTATTCGTCGGTAATGAATGTTCGGCTGAATGCCGATTATGCAGCATTGGATGAGGTTATCGTTACGGGGTATGGCACTAGTAATAGGTCTAATATTACAGGGTCGGTAAGCTCGGTAAATGCCGAGCAAATTCTCCAAGGAAGAGTTTCAGGAGTTCAAGTTTCCAATGGGAATAACGTTAAGATAAGAGGCTATTCAGCAATAAACCAAGTCAAAGAACCCTTATACGTTGTAGACGGAGTTATTTCAGTAGGTTTTCAAGAAGGGGATATTGATATGAATGCCATACAAAACATTGAAGTGCTAAAAGGAGAAAGCGCTATGGCACTTTATGGAAGTAGAGGAACAAACGGAATCGTAGTAATTACCACCAAAAAGAGCACTGCGCAAGATGATATTACCAACACTAAATTCGTAATTAAAAAGCCATATTCCATAGCTTCTGATGGTGATATTACGGCAATAGAGACCAATACTTTTAAGCTAGATGCCGAATACGAATATTTTGCAGCCCCTATTGTAAATGAAAATGTTTTTTTAACCACAACCTTTGCCGATTGGGAGCAGTACAATTTATTACCCGGGGAAGCGAGTATCTATTTTAAAGGCACCTATGCGGGGAAGACAACAATAGACCCGTACACGACAAAAAAAGAAATGACCGTTTCGTTGGGAATAGATGCAAACATTACGGTTACGAGAAAGCAGAACAAGAATTTTAAAAGTAAATCCTTTACTGGGAGCAATCGTATTTTGGACAGAATGTACGATTTGGAAATCAAGAACAACAAGTCCGTTATTGTGGATTTAAAGCTAATGGATAGAATTCCAATCTCTCAGAACAAGGATATCAAAATTGATGATATCGAAACCTACACGGCGGACTATGATGACAAAAAGGGTTTGTTGACATGGAATCTGAAATTAAGCCCACAGGAAACCAAGACGAAGAGCTTTTCGTTTCAAGTGAAGTATCCTAAGGGAAAAAGGATATCCATTTAATGCGAATATTAATTTACGAAACTAAACAAATGAAGCTTAGATTTTTGACAGTCTTTTTATTCGCAATGACTACCGTATCGCTCGGACAAGAATTAGATTCTGTCAAAACTAGGCTGTATGAGGACTTTAGTGAGGTTTATACCAACGAGTCTTTTGACATTGGTAAAGAAATCAAGACTAGAATAATGAGTAATGATGAAATCTATTTTCTAATAAAAGTAATCCCTAAAAAAGAAGGAGTGCATTTCATTAAACAAATTACCGAAAACGATTCCGAAAGCCTTTACCGGTTTAATACTATACTTAATGTTATTAGAGCTTCTAAAAAAGGGATTTCACGTGTTTTTATAGGAAAAGGGCCTTCGCCATATTTTAGCTCAAAATGTTAGGTAGGAGACACTATTGTTGTACCTGTTTTTTGGAGCAATCGTTTCAAAGACCAAAAATTTGAACTAGCTAATCCAATGGAAACCGAAATCTATGGTAGAACATCGCCTTTGTCGAGTTATAAACACAAGGATAGACAGTTAAAATGGACTGTAAATAGTACGGTAAATGAGTTAAAAGTTACTGATATTGTTTCTTCCAGCAGCATTCATCACGGGCATAGCGACGAAACCGTATTACATATTATAACTTTTAAAGCTGTAAAAACTGGTAAGTTTAAACTAAAAGCTGGTGATGTGGAATAAGAGCTAGTACTTGTTCCTAAAGATAAAGCTATCACTAAAGCAGTAAGCTATGGGGTTGGATGGCAGACAAAGGAAAATGTAACTTCACACGGGTTTCCATTCGGTAATGATAAAAAACATCTAGTGAATATTCTGAATTGAGGGTTGGTGATGAATTAAAAGTTTCATTTTCTGGCTATGTTCAACAGGTAGAAAACCCAATACAAGTGAATACGGAAATTGAAATTATAAAAATAGAACTCTAGTTATCATTTCAAAACCGCATGCAAAGCCCCAAAATAAGCCTCCACAAAAGTGAACAAGTTATTATGGTTGCCCCCATCAATAGAAAAAAACTGCTTATTCGCTACTTGAGATAATTTAAATAAGCGCTGACCATGCTCAAACGAAATCAGATCATCGGCAGTACCATGAATAATGGCTGTTGGCACATTTATTTTTGTAATGTTCTCATCGTTTTGAAACCTAAATTTCAGTAACCACGTAGCTGGGATATAAGGGTAAGTTGATTTAGCGACTTCCAGTACGCTAGTCGGCGTAGATTCCAGTATAAACTGCTTAGGGGTTGTTTGTTTTGCGATATGTGTGGCAAAAAAACCACCTAAAGACCTACCGTAAACAGTAATGAACTCCTCTTTAAAAAGTTCTGTACAATAAGTATAAAATAAGAGTCCATCATCGAGC
>Ga0114957_1000997_pt1 | contig 33708 bp, 38 predicted proteins | sample BantaG_FD_87175 | JGI IMG/M metagenome (GOLD analysis project Ga0114957, IMG submission 87175) | Marine algal microbial communities from Bantry Bay, Ireland - BantryBay_4 metaG | ecosystem: Host-associated > Algae > Red algae > Unclassified | place: Bantry Bay, Ireland | collected 2014-11-21
ACGAATTTCATTCACTTAAATAAGTGAATCTATAAAGGCTTTCCAAACTTTTGGAAGCCTTTATTTATCTAATATTTCGCTATATTATGGTTTTTTAGTTGCGTTTTTGAGGAAAATTAAGGGTTTGAATAGCAATAAATAATTTAAACCACAAAATCCCAACATTTAAGCCTACCTTTGCCGCTTAAACAATAATAGTTTTGATTACTTTCAACGATTTGGCACTTTCTAAAGGAATCTTAAAAGTGTTAGAAGAGCTTTCTTTTGAACAACCCACCGAAATTCAAGCAAAGTCAATTCCAATTTTACTAAACTCGAGCAACGATTTTATAGGTTTGGCTCAAACGGGTACTGGTAAAACGGCTGCTTTTGGTTTGCCATTGTTAGATTTAATAGATCCATACAGCAGAAAAACGCAGGCCTTAATAATGGCACCAACCCGTGAATTGTGCAAACAAATTGCTAGTCAGTTAGAAAAATTTTCTAAATACAGCAAAAGTGTAAAAACGTTGGCCGTTTATGGCGGACAGAACATTTCTATACAGCTAACGGCTTTAAAAAAGAACCCACAAATATTAATTGCTACACCTGGTCGCTTAATTGATTTAATAAAACGCAAAGCAATTAAGTTAGGGGAATTAGAATATTTAGTATTAGATGAGGCTGATGAAATGTTGAATATGGGTTTTAAAGAAGCCATTGACGAAATACTAAGCTACACACCAGATGAAACTGTGAAATGGTTATTTTCTGCAACTATGCCACGCGAAATTCAGCGCATAGTTAAAACCTATATGGAAGATCCGGAAACGGTAGAAATTAACAGAGAAAATGTAGTAAATACAGATATTACACATCAATATGTATTGGTGCATAGAAACGATAAATTTGATGCCTTAACTCGTTTTTTAGAAATAAACCCTGATATGCACGGTTTGGTATTTTGCCGCACAAGGCGAGATACGCAGCAGGTGGCAGAAAGTTTACTAAAACATAATTATAAAGCCGATGCTTTACATGGTGATTTAAGCCAGCAGCAACGCGACCGTGTAATGAAGCGTTTTAAAAACAACAATCTACAAGTTTTAATAGCTACCGATGTTGCTGCCAGAGGTATTGATGTTGATGATTTGACACACGTTTTTCATTATAGCTTACCCGAAGATTTATCGTATTATACGCACCGTAGCGGACGAACCGCAAGAGCTGGTAAAAAAGGTATTTCAATGGCTTTTGTTGAAGGCAACGAAAAATATAGAATTAACCGCTTACAAAGGCAATTAAAAATTGACTTTGAAGCAACTCAAATACCAGATGCACAACAAGCACTATTTACTCGTTTGCAAAAATGGAGTGAAAAAATAATGAACAGCAAACCAAACGGTTTGGATAAAAAAATTGCAGATCAAATTAGTGAAAATTTTGACTCAATAAGTAAAGAAGAGCTTATTGAAAAATTGATTGGTTTAGAGTTTGATAGCTTAAGCTTGAACAACACTAAAAATTTAAATGCAAAAGAAAGATCAGGTGGAGAAAGATCAGGAGGCAGATCGAGAGGAAAAGGAAAAGGGAAACCAAGACGTTTTGACCGATCAAAATCTCCACGAAACTTTGCAGCTAAAAGAATTAAGAAAAACCAAAGCAAATCAAAATCACGATTTAAGCCAAGTAATAAAAAGGCGAAGCGGTAGTAACTATTCAGAAGTCAGACCATTTCATTATCAGAAGTCAGATCTCAGAAAAAAATTTGGCGAAAAAGAGTGTTTTTGACCTTACTCAACGGAATTTTTATGACGTCTGACAGCGAAGCGATCTGACTTCTGACCTCTACTGAATAGTTGCAAGCGATAAGCAAATATGTTTATTAGGTATACTACCATTTTATAATTATACTTAATTTTGAAATGGTATGAAACTAAAATGATAAGACAACTGCGTTTCGCTGGTAAGTTTAAAGATACTGAAAAATTTGAAGTTGCCGAATGTTACAAGCAACCAAATATTGTAAAGCTTAGCTGGCTTATTTATTTTCATTTATCCAATAATAGTGTTGACCCGGAAACCTGGAGTATAGTTTATATTACCCACAAGTATGAAAAAGGCAATAATAATCATATTCACAATTGTCTTGATAGTAATTGGATTTGTGTTATCAATAAATGCTTTTGCTTGGTCAATAACGACAAAAGAAATGCTTTATATTCTATTATGGTTTATTATTATAATTGGATTTCTAATATTCTTAAAAAATAAGAGAATTGCGAATTATCTTTTAATTGGCATCTCAATTTTATGGTTAATTCAATTGGCCGAAACCTTAGGTTGGTTTTTGACATTTGAACCTGAAAATATTGCTTTATGGGGACTAATAGGAATACCAACAAAAAGATTAGCAATAATCACAATTGCAGTTTTCATTCCAATTTTGGGGGTTTTATCATATGCAAACAAGACCTATGACAGAAATGTGTTTTCAGAATTTTACGACATAGATAAAGAAGAATAAAAAGCAGTCTTCAAACCACAACCATCGGATACAAGAAAATTTGAAATGATAATTTCATCAAATGAATTGCGAAACTTAGCTTGAGATAATGCAACATTTGTAGCTAATCATCACTATTTGCGAAATGCGAAATTCAAAGTAAATATGACATTCTCAAGTATAAATGAAATTGCATTATACCAAGTTTCTGAATATGAACTTGAAAAGCCTATTAATTGGAAAATAAAAGAATTAAACGCAGAAACTGATTTTTTAAAATAGAAATTTTAGAGCTATAAAAATAAGCAATTGCGTGCCCAGCACTTTCCATTTTAGCCCCGACAGTAGCGGCATCCTTTTTGTAACTTCAAAATTTTGGTTTACCCACTAGTATTTCACAAAAAGATATAGCGTATGGCGGGACAGGATTTTATGCGGGCCTTCAAGTTTCGCTTCCCTCATTTATTTTATATTGGTAAGCTTCCATTACTGGGTTGGCTAAAAATTCAGCACAAGCTTTTTCAATTTTTGTTTCGGCAGCGGTTTTGTCGGTAGCGGAAATTTGTATTGTAATGTGTTTGCCTATGCGTACGTTGTGTAAACCATTTAACTCTAAATTGCTAAAACTGTTTTCTACGGCTTTGCCTTGTGGGTCCAACAGTTCTTTTTTTGGCATAATATCTATTTCTGCTGTAAATTTTTTCATTCTGCTATTTTGTTTATGCGAAAGTAAATAAACGAACCAATAATATAAACTACAATTAAAATAGTTAAGGCTTTTAAACCCATTGTTAATAATAGTAATATTGGAAATATCATCATAGCATAAGTAAACCAGTTGTTTTTTAAACTGGCATTTTTAAATTTGTAGGCAAACATGGGTACGTTGCTAATCATTAAAAATGAAATTAAAAATAACCAGAAAAATAGAAATAGTTTATCGGCTAAAAATAAGTACCAGCCGCTTTCGTACCAAAAAGGAATACCTATAATAAACAATGTGGCACTTGGGGTGGGCATACCTCTAAACATTTCGCTTTGGTCTTCGCTAACATTGTATTTGGCTAAACGCAGGGCGGCACACATGGTAAATACAAAGCCTAAACCAGCCCATAAGTTAAATTCACCAGCACAAACAAAGTTGTCGCAAAGCAATTTGTAATAAAAAATGCCTGGCACTACACCAAATGTTACCATATCGGCAAGGCTATCTAAATCGCCGCCAATTGGCGAGTTGCTTTTTAAAACGCGTGCGGCAAAGCCATCAAAAAAATCTAAAAAACCTGCAATTAATACAAAATACGCGCTGGTTCGCAAATCGCCACCTAAGGCAAATATTATGGCTAAACAACCGCAAAACAAGTTGCCTAAAGTTATTAAATTGGGTATGGTTATAAGTCTCATTTATATTAACTATTCATCAAATCTTCAATGGCTTCTACTTCTCTTGGTATGTGGGCCATTAAATCTTTTGGTTTGCCTTCGGTTACTAATACATCATTTTCAATACGGATGCCTAAGTTTTCTTCGGGAATGTAAATGCCTGGCTCAACTGTAAAAACCATGCCAGCTTGTATGGCATTGTACTTGTTACCAACATCGTGTACATCTAAACCTAAATGATGGCTGGTGCCGTGCATAAAATATTTTTTATAAGCTGGTTTATCTTCGTCTTGTTCTTTTATCTCCTGCTCGGTAATTAAACCCAATTGTAATAATTCTGCCTGCATTAATAAACCTACTTCTTTATGATAGGCATCTAAATAAGCGCCTGGTACTAACATATCGGTAGCAGCTTTCATAACCCGTAAAACAGCATTGTATACCGTTTTTTGTCTATCGGTAAATTTACCATTTACTGGTATGGTGCGTGTTAAATCGGAAGCATAGTTGGCGTAGTTAGCACCAAAATCCATTAGCAACATATCGCCATCTTTACAAGGCTGATTATTGTCCACATAATGTAATACGCAGGCATTATGTCCGCTGCCAATTATGGGGTCATAAGCAAAACCATTAGCACCTTGCCTAATAAATTCGTGAATCATTTCCGCTTCAATTTCATACTCTAACACGCCGGGTTTTACAAATTTGGCAATACGTTCAAATCCAGCTGCAGTTATGTTGCAGGCTTTTTGTATCAACTCCACTTCAATGGCCGATTTAACGCTACGCAAGCGACCTAAAATTGGGGCAGCACGTTCTAACTCATGAAGTGGAAATTGGGCTTTAATTTTATTGGCAAACAGTAAATCACCGTAAGGGAAATTACTATACTTCCTGCTATGTTCATTAGTGTTTAAATAAATGGCCTCTGCTGTATTTACAAATTGTGGAATAAAATTTTCAAACTCATCGTGCCATTTTACCTTAGCAATTCCACTTATTTCGGTGGCTTCTTCTTTAGTCAATTTATGGCCTTCCCAAACAGCAATGGTTTCATTTGTTTTTCGTACAAACAAAACTGCTTTGTATTTTTCATCAGGCGCATCGGGGTAAAGCATCAAGGCGCAATCTTCTTGGTCAACCCCTGTTAAATAAAAAAAATCGGGATTTTGCTTAAAATGATACAATGCATCTGCACTTACTGGCACTTGCGGATTAGATATAAACAAGGCAATGCTGTTTGGTTTCATAGCATCAGCAAACCGCTTTCTATTTTCAACAAACAAAGCATTGTTAATCGCTTTATATTTCATTGCGTAAATATACTGAAAAGATCAATAGCATAAATTACCAAAGTCAAATAATTATATAAAACCATTTGTGCTAATTGTTTTGGGCGTTTCCCTTCGGGTCGGGCTGTCGGCACTCGCTGTTTTTATTGGGTATTATTATAAAAAGCATCTAAACAAAAACCGTTTTTTAAGCCAAACATTTATACTTTTTTGAAACCTAAAAACGAGCTCAAACAAAGCCTCCATCCCTAACGCATTGGCATTAGTCAATCAAACAGCCTTTATCTGTAATATTAATAGCTTAAAAAACTATATTTGCCAACCAGTTGCAAAAACCACTAAACATAGCTGTAAATACCCGCTTTTTAATTCACAATAAATTAGAAGGCATAGGCCGCTTTACTTTTGAAACCTTAAAGCGCATGAGTTTAGCGCATCCGCAACATCGGTTTTATTGTATTTTTGATAGGCCACCGCACCAACAATTTTTATTTGCAGAAAACATAATACCTCTTATTGCAAATCCACCAGCTCGTCACCCATTTTTATGGTATTGGTGGTTTGAGTGGAGTGTGCCACGCATCTTAAAAAAAATAAATGCAGATGTTTTTTTGTCGCCCGATGGTTTTGCTTCTTTAAATACAAACATACCGCAACTAACCGTAATGCACGATATTGCTTTTGAACATTATCCGCAGTTTGTGCCCTTCATTACCAAAAAATATTACCGCTACTACAGCCCAAAATTTGCACATAAAGTACAACGCATTGCTACGGTTTCCGATTTTAGTAAACAAGATATTTCGGTAAAATATAATATTGATTTAGATAAAATTGATGTAGTGTACAACGGTGCAAACCCAAGTTGCAAACCTATAAACGAAACAGAGAAACAAAAAGTAAAAGAGCAATACAGCCACGGCTGTAATTATTTTATTTTTATTAGCGCAGTACATCCGCGTAAAAATTTAGGTAGAATTTTACAGGCTTTTGATATTTTTAAAACCCAAACACAAAGCAGTACTAAGCTAATTGTAGCTGGCAGAATGGCGTGGAAAAACGAGGAGTTGAAAACCATTTACCAAAAAATGGAGCATAAAAACGAAGTTGTTTTTGTAGGCCACTTAGCTATAAAAGAAATTGAACGCTTAATTGCTTCTGCCACCGCATTATGCTATGCTTCTTTATTTGAAGGTTTTGGTTTGCCTATTTTAGAAGCCATGTATGCCGAAACGCCAGTAATAACTTCTACCGTAAGCTCAATGCCCGAAGTGGCTGGCGAAGCTGCTTTGTTGGTAAACCCAAAAGATGTTGATAGCATAAGTAAAGCGTTTTTAGCATTAGAAAGCCAACCAAAATTGCAACAAAAACTAATAGAAGCTGGCAAAATTCAACGACAAAAATTTACCTGGGAGCAAACCGCAAAATTATTGTGGGAAAGTGTTTTAAAAACATTGAATTGATTTTATTATTTTAGCGCAAAATTTTAATTATGTTGGGATTAATTATAACAATTGTTTTAGGCTTAGTAATAGGCATGTTAGCTAAATTTATTATGCCAGGCGACGATCCAGGTGGGATTATTATTACTACTTTAATTGGTATTGCTGGTTCTGCTGTAGGTGGTTGGTTGGCCGGCGTTTTAGGCTTGGCTGCTAATGGCGGTATGGTATATCAAATTATTTTAGGTGTAGTAGGTGCTTTGGTTTTATTAGCTATTTACCGTGTTATAAGAGGTAGAAGTTTAAGAGGTTAGTTAATAAACAAATAGCCCTGTTTTTTGAAAAATTTTGAAAATACTAAACCAGCTATTTTAGTATTGGCTGATGGTACTACCTATAATGGTAAAGCTATTGGAAAGTTGGGTACAACTACTGGTGAGATTTGTTTTAATACAGGTATGACTGGTTATCAAGAAGTGTTTACCGACCCATCGTACTTTGGGCAAATATTAATTGCTACCAATGTGCATATAGGCAACTATGGCACAAGAGATGCCGAAACAGAATCGAGCGGAATAAAAATTGCGGGCTTAGTAGTTAAAAATTTAAGTAAAAAACACAGCCGTAATTTGGCTGATGCTGATATTAATACTTATTTTGAAAACGAAGGTTTGGTTGGTATTAGCGACATTGATACACGTGCTTTGGTAAAACATATTAGAGATAAAGGTGCAATGAATGCGATTATTTCATCAGAAATATTAGAGCTTGAAAGCCTAAAACAACAGTTGGCCAAAGTGCCAGGTATGGCTGGTTTAGAATTAGCCAGCAAAGTTTGCACCAATACTTCTTTTGAAAAAGGAACTAGCGATTTAAAAATTGCTGTAATAGATTATGGCTGCAAACACAATATAGTTGAGTGCTTTTTAAACAGAGGTGCAAGTGTAAAAGTGTTTCCAGCAAAAACCAGTTTTGAGGAAACTTTAGCTTACAAGCCCGATGGTTATTTTATAAGTAATGGCCCGGGCGATCCATCGGCAATGCCTTATGCTATTGAGTTGGTACAGCAAGTTTTAAAAGCTAATAAACCTTTGTTTGGTATTTGTTTAGGTCATCAACTGTTGGCTTCTGCAATAGGAATACCAACTTACAAAATGCACAATGGGCATAGAGGTTTAAACCATCCAGTTCGTAATATTATAAAAGGTTGTTGCGAAATTACCAGTCAAAACCACGGCTTTGGTATTGATGCAGCAGCGGTACGTAATTCTGATGATATTATTATTACCCACATTAACTTAAATGATGCTACTATTGAAGGCATCCAAATAAAAGATAAGCCCGCTTTTTCGGTGCAGTATCATCCAGAATCTTCCCCTGGGCCGCACGATAGCCGTTATTTGTTTGATGATTTTTTGGAGTTGGTGAAGAGTTGTAAAAATTAATTCAACAAGTTTGCTAGGTTCTATAGTTCAGAATTTATTTTATTTATATGCCAAACTAATCTTTCTCTAGAACCGATATCTAATTGCCCTGAATCAGAAAGCATACTTGTAAAAAAGAAAGGAGTATTATAAAGGTTTGAGTTCTTGTTTGCTACTCTATCAGTTCCTATTTTTTCATCAAATTTAAATTCATATCCCATTAAATCATGTGTCTTTTTATTGTTTGTTTTCTTTCCAAAAAAATCTCTAGCTGTAGCATTTGCGACTACCACTATTTTTGGATTTAGGTTTTCTAATATTTTCTTAGATATATCTATTTGTGCCTGAATAAACTTTTCTCCAAAAGGAATTTTAAATAGTTCCTTGACTTTCTTTTGGTTTGTCTCTCTTAAAAAGAGTAAATCCAAATGAGTCCATTTCATTTTAGTAGATTTAGAAATTTTCTCAAAAGATCCAAAATACTGCTTATAGTCATTCCCTTCTTGAAGTAGTGTTGAGAAAATTTTATTGTCTAATTGTTTTGTTGATTCGTCACTTTCTGAAAATGAAGGATTTATACCAATAAAAGTAAGTGCATTTTCTTCTGGCTTATCACGAACAAGATAACCTCTGTTTATCGCTTGAATATCTTTGTAGTCAGAGTTGCGCCAAATTTCATTTATTGCTTCTTTGTAATTATCTTTTACATCCAATTTTTTTCCATTTTCAAAAATATAAAATTAAATCAAATTATTCTTCACCTCATACCACAAACATTTTTCGTATTCTGGAAATTCTTTTAAGTTAGGATGCCTAAATTCTCCCATCTTTTTCATACCAATTTTTTGCATTACGTTTGCCGATTTATTATTGTTAATGGTACAGGTTGCAAAAATGCGTTCTAATTTTAAATTGTTGAAACCATATTCTAAACATCTTTTAGCTCCTTCGGTGGCGTAGCCTTTTCCCCAAGCGGCTTTTTTTAACCGCCAGCCAATATCCACACTTGGCGAAAAGTTGGTTTTGTATTTTTGAAAAGCTAAGCCAATAAAACCAATAAACTCGCCAGTTTTTAAAACTTCGGTTGCAAAATAGCAATGGCCGTTTTCTTTATGATGTGCAATAAGCCGGGTAATAAAATTTTCTGTTTCTACTAAACTTAATATATTGGGGAAATGTTCCATTACGGCTTCATCTGCATTTAATTGAGCAAAGGCAGGCAAGTCGGCCATGCTCCAAGTTCTAAAGCCCAATCTATCTGATTTAAAAATATAAGGTTGGTTCATTTATTAATAAATTATAAATTTTTAAAATGGTATTTATTTTAGAAATGCTCATTATACTTAAACAGAATAACTCAATCTCTAAAAATGATATGAAGTAGAAATAGATAGTGTAAATTTTTCATCAAATTTGTTATAATGATTAATTTTTTATATGATAAAAGAGCAAACGAATCTACTAAAATAATTTTATTTCCACTATTCAAAAATAAGAATTTAATGTGTTGAAATTTATTATTTAAAATAATAATACATTTAAAATAACTAAAAATGTAACCGCTTTACCAAAGCTTAAATTATTTTATCTATTGTTTCATAAATTTCTAAATATGTATTTGCTCAGTTTCTTTTACTATTACGGTTCTACTACCATTTTAATGGAAAAAAAGGAAAAACCGAACAAACGTCATAGCGGAATTTTATGGAGAGCAACGGAATAAAATATCCGCTATCTCTCCCAAAAAAAATAGGCAAGATCGCTGATAAAATCTCCGTTTCTCTCCGATTTTTCTGCGATGACGGTTGGGGTATTTAAAGTATCTTTATGCGTAAGTACTTCTAAGCCTTAAACGCAATGTTTCATTAAATTCGTAGCAGAACCACTATTACAAAGTAAGTTACTAATGTAAGATGTTCTACATTTAAGTTAATATAGTTTTGCTGCTTGTTAAACATTGTTTGCGCTATTACTATTTCTTCTAAAATATTTACTACTTGTAATTTTTGGTATAAACATTATGTTGGTTTTGAGTTGGATTAGGTTGCAGATTTATAAGCATAAGCATAAGCATAAAGTTAGCAGTCATTATTTTTCTACTTTGTTTTAGTTATTGGTGCAAAATTTAATGTCAATAACTAAATCGGCGTTTTTTGAAACTTCGAAACCAGCATTAAGAATAACCTTATCGCCAGCATATATTTGAGTTGGAGCGCTGGTGTTGTTTACTACAATATTTCCATTGGTTTTTATGGTGTTATAAACTTTGGGTAAAAATTTTAAATCGTTAGAATTACTGATCTCAAAATTATTAATACAATTATTACAATAGCCACTATTATTAATAATAAAATCACTCCAAGTCGCATCAAAATTGTTTCCGAAACTAATTTGAAGATCACTTATTGAGAGAATTTGTTCTTTTAATTTTCGCATTTGGTGTGGATAGCAACCAACTAATTGGTTATTAGAAATATCTAAATAAGATAAGTTAGGTAGTTTTGAAAAAGTAGACAAGTAATAATCGTCAATACAATTATTAAAGCGGCTTAGCATGTTATTACCATTTGATAAATCTAAATATTCTAACTTTTTTAAGTTAGCTAATTCAAAAATTAAAGTGCGTGAGTTTGGGTTATTTGACACATCTAACAAAGTTAACTCTGTTAAATTTCCAATTTTTAAAGTTAAGTGGCCTGTAAGATTGTTGTTGCTCAAATTAAGTTCAACAACTCTTCGGTTTTCGTTTAAGGTAACACCATGCCAAAGGTTTATTGGCAAGGCTAAGTTCCAGCTGACTTGCCAATTATTGCCGTTTGCTTTGTTGTATAAATCTACTAAAACAAGCGAATCTAACTCGGTATTATTAAACACGCCAACAGCTTGCCATGCCTTTTTTACTTGGTTTTGCTCAAAACTGTTTACTCCAAAAATATCTTCTGCGGCTTGCAAACTTCCTATTTTTGCATCATTGTAGTGTGCCATAGGAAACAAATAAGTATTAAGGTTTTTAAAAGCAATTGAAGCAGCTTTGTTAATGCCAATAGCTTGTACTCCTTTGCCACCTTCGCATAACAAATAAAACCAATGATTTTGCACGCCGCTGTTAGTATGTACGCCAGCACAATCTTCAAACCCGTTTTCCCAATATTGGTTTAACAAATAAGTTTCTGGTTGCTCATAATTATTAGGGTTTGCAAAATCTCTTATTGGTGCTGTATTGTTTTTTATATCAGAATTAACCAACCAATCATTTTGGCCTAATGTGTAAAACTCAACAACTTCTCCAAAAATATCTGAAAACGATTCATTAAGTGCGCCTGGCTCGCTTTGGTATATTAAGCCAGCCGTTAAGTCTGTTATTCCGTGCACAATTTCGTGGGCAACTATATCTATTGTAATATTTGCATCTGCACCTATTATAGCTGCTTTATTTACTTTATCATAAAAAATATAATCATTATCAACTATCCAGGCTTTAACTGGAAAATGATCTCCATCTAAACCATAATGTTGAAAACTGTTTTTAAAGTAATTATAGGTTTTTTCCATTGAAAAATATGTAGTTGTTGCTACCTCATCTAAAAAAAAACTACTATTACTCGAAACATAGTTTGAAGGTGTTTGTGGTGCTGGGCCGTTAAAAACAATAGCATCTAAAAGGCCAATATTATTTTCTTCATTTTTTAAAAGATACTCATTATTACTGTAGCATCCGTTAAACGTTACAATTCCGTAGTGGTTTGATGTTCCACTACAGTTAGCCGTGCTGCATGCATATTTTGTTGGTAGTGTTAATTCAATTTCTGCTGTGTGGGCATTTATAAAATATTGCTCGCCAGTTTTTGTGTTAGATAAATGATAGACAAAAGCGTATTCCTCATTTTTTAGACTAACATCTAATATAACCAGGCTATCTTTCATTGGTACAAAATGATTGCCCAACTTATGTTGTATAGCCGATAGTGAAACTATTTCATTCTTATTTATGTCAATATCTATATTAACATGGTGGCCATATATTTTTGATTTTCCGTTTTTGGTTATTTTTTTATGTTCTGAAAATATGACGGGAAAGCCATCATAAAAATAACGGTAAGTTTGCTTTTGCCCACTTAATTTATCAATTGTGTTTGATGTTATTTTTGCCTGAATTTTAATGTTTGAATTTGATTTATCAGATTTTGAAAAACCCATAAACAAGACGCAAATTATTAGTAAAAACTTCATAACCACTTAGTACGGCAATTTTTGTAATTGAGATTTAAAAAGTTTTAAAATCACTACACTTCCACACATTAGCTGCCCCGTATTTGTAAATAAAGTTGTAACTATTCTGTAGAGATCAGAAGTTAGACCGCTTCGCTGTTAGACGTCAGACAAATTCGATTGAGGGAGTTCAAAAACACTCTTTTTCTACCAAATTATATCTGACATCCGAAGTTTAACAATAAAATGATCTGACATCTGAATAGTTACTTAATATTTAACTTTATTGTTTGAAATTTTGGTTGATTATAGCGCTTGTTTACTTATTAAGCCTGTAGCACAAATACTGCTGGTATTTTATGAAAGTTGTAATTTTTTGTATTCCATTTTTCTATAGTTTGTGTAACTATGGTTTCATTTTGTAGCGTTAAATTAGCTGCAATACACAAAAAGGTATCTCTTTTGCAAGTAAGTTTTAAGCTTTCTAACAACTGGTTATTTCTGTATGGTGTTTCAATAAAAATTTGCGATGCATTGTTCTGCAAACTTTGCGTTTCTAACTTTTTAATAGCCTGTTGTCGTTCTTTTTTTTGTATTGGCAAGTAACCGTGAAAAGCAAATTGTTCACCATTTAAACCACTAGCCATTAAAGCCATTAATATAGAAGATGGTCCAACCAAGGGCACTACTTTTACATTGTATTGATGTGCAAATAAAATAAATTGCTCACCAGGGTCGGCAATAGCGGGCAAACCAGCATCACTTAATAAGCCCATTGATGCTCCACTAATAGCATGTTGTAAAAAATTAATTTGTGCAGTAACATCAGTATTATTATAAAGTTCAAAAAAAGTAAGTTCATCAATGTTAATACTTCTATCAACTTTTTTTAAAAAGCGACGAGCACTTTTTACATTTTCAACCACAAAATATTTTAACTTTGGCAATAGCGTGGTTAAGTATGGATTAAGTTGGCTTAAATCACTATCGCCCAATAAGCTTGGTATTAAATATAGAGTACCCATTTAAATTTTAAATTTGCTTTTACCTTTTTAATGAAACAAAGAAACAAATTGCCTCGCAGTTTTTATGCCAATAGTAATGTATTAATTGTAGCCGAACAATTATTGGGCAAAATATTGTGTACTAATATTAATAAGCAAATAACCAAAGCAACCATTACTGAAGTAGAAGCTTATTGCGGTAGAACCGATGAAGGTTGCCACGCTTACCCAAATAAAAAAACCAAAAGAACTGAAGTAATGTATGGCCCGGGCGGCTATGCTTATGTGTACATATGTTATGGTATTCATACTATGCTAAATATTGTAACTAATACAACAGGTTTAGCCAATTGCATTTTAATTAGAGCGGTTGAGCCAATTGAAGGAAAACAATATACACAGCAAAGAAGAAAGTTGAAAAACTACAACTATAAAATAGCTACAGGACCTGGTTGTGTTGGGCAAGCAATGGGTATTAACTTAACACATTATGGTGCAGATTTGTGTGGCAATATTATTTGGATTGAAGACGCCACCAACTTAACAAAAAAAGAAATTGGTATTAGCCAACGTATAGGAATGAATTTTGATGGCCCCGACAAATATTTGCCCTGGCGATTTTTTATTAAAAATAACCAATGGGTAAGCCGTTTAAGAGCAAGCGATAAAATGCCAGAAAATTGAGCACCAAAATATCCATACTAATGCCGGTAAAAAATGCCGAACCTTATTTGGCTGATTGTTTAGATTCTATAATAAATCAAACAGAGCTTAATTGGGAGTTAGTTGCAGTAAACGACCACTCTACCGATAATAGTTTAATGGTTTTAAAAGCGTTTGCTAATGTAGATAAGCGCGTAAAAATTTTTGACAATAAGGGGCAAGGTATTATTGAAGCATTGCGCTTGGCCTATAAAAAAAGTACTGGTAACTTTATTACCCGTATGGATGCAGATGATTTAATGACAGAAAACAAACTGCATCTTTTAAAACAAAAATTATTACAAGCTGGAATAGGATATGTTGCAACAGGTTTGGTTAAATATTTTTCGGAAAAGCAATTAGGTAATGGTTACAAAAAATATGAAGATTGGCTGAACAGACTAACTAAAAATGAAAGCAATTTTAGCGAAATTTATAAAGAATGTGTAATACCTTCCCCTTGTTGGATGTTGCATAAACAAGACTTAGAAAAATGTGAAGCTTTTAAACCGAATGACTATCCAGAAGATTACGATTTGTGTTTCCGATTTTACAAATACAAATTAAAAGTGCTTGGCGTTAACGAAATAATACATTATTGGAGAGATTATCCAAACCGTACTTCAAGAACAGATGCAAACTATTTAGACAACCGTTTTTTAAATTTAAAGCTTCATTATTTTATACAACTAAGCCTGCAAGCAAATAAAACTTTGGCTTTGTGGGGAGCCGGTGAAAAGGGAAAATTTATAGCAAAATATTAAATAAAAAAAAATGTACCTTTTAGTTGGTTTACTAATAATATTAAAAAAATTAATAAAACTATTTATGATATTAAAATTGAAAATCAAAACAATATTAGTCTAAATAAATCTCAATCCATGGTAGCAATAGCCAACCCAATTGAGCAGGCACAAATTATTAAAATTTTTGAAAACTACGGCTTAGAGCTTGGTTCAGATTACTTTTTTTTCTGTTAGAACTAACAAATTTGACAAATAGGCGTACATTCAGTTACAAACGATTTTATGTCAAAAAACAATAAACTAACTCCAATTGTTGCCATAGGTGCTTCAGCTGGTGGTTTAGAGGCGATAAATGCATTTTTTTCTGCCAATATTTTAAATTATTCAGATGGCCCGGCATATATAATTGTATTGCACTTATCGCCCAATTACGAAAGTCTAATGGTTGATTTGTTAGCAAAAAAAACTAAGTTGCCCGTTCACCAAATAAAACACAACGTTAAGGTATTGCCGAGTAATATTTATATTATACCGCCTGATAAGCAATTAATATTAGAAAATGATTTGTTAAAATTAAGTCCGCGCAGTAAAGACACACTTATATTTCACCCAATAAATACATTTTTTGTATCCGTTGCCGAGCAAAGGCTTGAAAAAGCTATATGTGTTATACTTTCTGGTACTGGTAAAGATGGCTCATTGGGTTTGCAAAAAATTAAAGAAAAAGGCGGCTTAGTAGTAGTTTCTGACCCACAACATTCAAAATTTGACGGAATGCCTAAAAGTGCAATAAATACCGGCATGGTTGATTTGGTATTGAAGCCAAATGAAATGATGCAAGAAATATTAACCTATATGAATCTTGATGAAAATGAAAACATAACCATTAACAACAAAATTGCATTAGATAAAAAAAACCTTACCCGTATTTTTGATTTAATAAAAGCTTCTACTGATATTGATTTTAGTGTATACAAAAAAAATACCGTTTTACGCCGTATTCAGCGGCGCATAATGGTTAATCAATTAGATGGTTTAAAAGAATACACCGAACTTTTATACCAAAACGAAAAAGAAGTAGTTCAACTCAAAAACGAATTTTTAATAGGAGTTAGTAGTTTTTTTAGAAATATAGAAGCTTTTGAAGCAATAAAAACCAAAGTAATACCTAAAATTTTTGAACAAGCAGAAAAAAACAAAACCATTAGAATATGGACTTGCGCCTGCTCAAGAGGGCAAGAAGCTTACTCTCTTGCTATACTATTTAATGAGTATTTGTTAGAAAACAAGCTAACTAATTTAGTTAAAATATTTGCTACAGATATTGATAAAGCAGCATTAGAGCAAGCTACTATTGGCGAATATAATATTAGCGTTGTAGAAGATATACCCAAACCAATTTTAGAAAAATATTTCAGAGCAACATCTGATAATACTTTTAAAGTATCTCAAAAAATTAGAGACACGGTAGTATTTGCCTACCATAACATTTTAAAAGATCCGCCCTTTACTAAAATGGATTTAATAAGCTGCCGAAATATGTTGATATACATAGAAGCAGAAGTTCAAAAAAAAATAATGACACTTTTTCATTATGCTTTAAATAATAATAGTTTTTTGTTTTTAGGTAGTAGCGAAACACTTGGTAGTTATAAAACTCTAGAATCGGTAGACATTGATAAAAAAAATAAAATTTACTTATTTAAACAATCAGTAAAATTTTTAACCGCTAATTTCTTTGATGAACCATTTAGCTCAGGTTCTCAAAAAATTAACTTTAAAAGTGTGGCAAGTGCTCCAATTCAATCATCAAAATATGTTGAACGCTCGCTGAACAACAACTTAATGGATCGCTACATTCCACCTACTATTTTTGTAAATACAAAAATGGAGTTGGTGCATATTTTTGGCAATACAACCGAATTTTTAACATTGCCCTTAAATACCATTAGATTAAATTTTGAAGATATGATTGAAGAATCATTACGAATTGTGGTATCAGCAGGAATAAAAGAAAGTTTTTTAAACAAAAAACCAATACATTATACAAGTATTGAATGTAACATTAATGGCAAAGAGAAGTTAATTGACCTTGAAATTACACCCATTTTTGTTGAAAATTTAAATCAAAACATTGCACGGGTTTCATTTATAAATATTGAAAAAAGAAGGGAAGATAATACCATAAATAAATTAGAGATAGATCAATACTCCAAAAATAGAATATCCGATTTAGAATTTCACTTGCGCGAAAGTAAAGAAAGCCTGCAATTGGCAACCGAAGAAATGGAAACCACCAATGAAGAGCTACAAGCCACTAATGAAGAGCTGCTTTCTGCAAACGAAGAACTACAAAGCGCAAACGAAGAACTACAATCGGTAAATGAAGAATTACTAACCGTAAATGCCGAACACCAAGCTAAAATTAGTGAATTAACATTACTAAACGACGATATTTATAACCTGCTAAACAACATTAATGTAAGTACCATTTTTTTAGATAATGAATTTAATATTAGAAGATTCACCGATTCGTTAAAACTGGGCTTACAGGTAAGAAGCAGAGATATTGGCAGGCCAATAAATGAAATAAATCTCAAACTAAAATATCCTGGTTTTGTTGAAGATTTAAAAAAAGTTTTAGTTACCGGCAATAAATTTTCGAAAGAAATACAAACTGATAATGCACAATGGGTAATGATGAATATTTTACCTTACAACAATACCTTAAATGAAATTACTGGTACAGTTATAACCTATTATAATGTTACCACTTTAAAAAATTTAAGCCAAGTATATGAAGAAATAGCTAAAGAATTCCGAGCAAAAGATGAAAAACTAAATTTACTGTTAGCTGGCTATCCAGATTTGATAATTGAGTTTGATAAGAATGCTAACTTTCTTTCAATAATAGCAGGCAAAAACTATAAAAGCCCAATAAGCTCAGAAAATAACTTATCGAAATTATTAACAAATAAAAATATAACTGAATTTGATTTTATACCAAAAAATTTAAAAACAACCCTACAAAAAGCAATTAAAAGTACCTTAAAAGATAATGTTGGAACTAGCACTACTATAAAAATTAAGAACTCACAAAAAAAGGAAGTTTATCTTGAACTTAGAATAGAGCCTGTTAGCAAAAATAATGTTACCTGTGTAATTAGAGATGTTACTGAACTTCAAAATGCGCAACTAAAATTAGATAAAAAAGTAGTTGAACTTAAAACCGCAAATAAAAAATTACAACAATACATCAACTCCAATTTGGAGTTAGAAAAATTTGCCTACATAGCTTCGCACGATATGAAAGAGCCATTGCGTGCCATTATCACATTTAGCCAACTAATTAAAAGTAAAATTGAAGAAAAAGACTATGCTAACATTAATGAATTTTTAGAGCTCATTATAACATCTGGCAACCGAATGTTTAAGCTTATTGAAGAAGTTTTAGAATACTCAAAGGTTGATAGTAAAGATTTTAATCCTCAAAAAGTAGATTTAAATGCCATATTAAATGAAATTACTTCCGATTTTAATGTTTCAATACAAAGCAGAAATATAAAAATTGAAATAGATAATTTTGATGAGTTTTATGGAGATGAAATGTTGATTAGAGAAACCTTTTTAAATTTAGTTTCTAATGCTATTAAATTTAATAATAATGAAAAACCTATTATTCGTATAAAAGAAGCATCTACAAAAACAGAATATATTTATGAAGTTTCGGATAATGGTATTGGTATAAAAGAAAGTTATTTTGATACCATATTCTTAATATTTAAACGCCTGCATACTAAAGATGATTATGAGGGAACAGGCTTAGGCTTATCAATATGCAAAAAGGCCATCGAAAAGCATAAAGGAAATATTAAAATACAATCTAAAATAAATAAGGGCACTACCTTTACAATTACAATACCTAAAAATGCATATTAAAAACAACGTTACAATTAAAATTGTTTAATAATTTTGCAATACATAGCTTATACAAATAACTTTGCCAAATAAACTAAAATGCTAATTATATGAGTGCAGTAGGTATTTCACTTTGCGGTGGCGGGGCAAGAGGCATTGCTCATATTGGTGTTTTGCAGGCACTTTCGGAAAACAATATTCACCCACAGGTAATTGCAGGTACAAGTGCGGGCGCCTTAGTAGGTTGTTTTTATGCTGCCGGCTTTTTGCCAACCGAAATTTTTCATACTTTAAAAAGTACCAGTTTGTTTAATGCTTTTAACTTTACTTACAACGTTAGCGGACTTAGTAATTTAAGCTATCTTAGTAAAATAATTAAAGACAAAATACCGCACAACAGTTTTAATGGTTTATTAAAGCCGTTTTATGCAACAGTAGCCAATTTAACCGACGGTAAGTGCGAATATATGAAAACAGGCAAACTATCAGAAGTAGTGCCCGCATCTTGCGCTGTACCCTTAGTGTTTGGCCCAGTTAAAATGAATGGAAAAACCTATATTGACGGTGGCTTTTTTGATAACTTACCCATAAAACCAATTAAGGGGATGTGCGAAAAAATTATTGCTGTAAACGTAAATCCACATAGCTTTAGTAAAGACCCTAGTAATATAGTTGCCTTAGGTTTGCGTTGCTTAGATTTAACAATATGGCGCAATAGTGCAGACCAAATTAAATACTGCGATTTTTTAATTGACGTAAAAAAAGCAGCAAAATTTAGACCTATTGACGCCTGGCGTGCCGATGAATTATATAATGCGGGTTACCAACAAACCCTGCAAAATATTGAGGCTATAAAAGCAGCTATAGAAAATAAAAATATACCCGCTACACGCCAAATAAAACTGTAGTTTGAAACTCAGCAGACTAAACTGTACATTTGCGTAAATGACAATTTGTTTTATGATTAATTGCTTTACAATATGATGCATTCAATGACTGGCTTTGGAAAAGCTACCGTAATATATGCATCAAAAAAAATTAGTATAGAGTTAAGAGCTTTGAATGGTAGGTATGCCGAAGTAAGTCTTAAAATACCACCCGACTATAAAGAAAAAGAAATATTTATACGTAAGCAAATTGCTACAGGGCTACAAAGAGGTAAAATTGAATGTAGCATTACGGTTGACTACGAAGCAGAGGCCACTACCAATTTAATTAATGAAAATTTGTTAAAAGCTTATTATAAACAATTAAAAAATACCACCGAACACCTAAATATAAGTGATGCAGATTTGCTGCCAGCCATACTTAGATTACAACAAATTTATAGCCCAGAAAAAATAAATTTAAATAATGAAGAATGGTTGCAATTAGAAACTGCATTAAAACGAGCCATTGATGAATTAGTTGCTTTTAGAAGCGCAGAGGGAGAAAACCTTAAAAAAGATATTGTTAAACGTTGCGAACTAATAGCAAAAAATGCCACACACATTAAAACACTATTACCTGGTAGAACTAACAAAATAAAAGAAAACCTTTACAACCAAATTCAACAGTTAAAGATAAAGGAAGAAATTGACGAAAACCGCTTTGAAGAAGAGTTAATTTATTACTTGGAAAAATTAGATATTACAGAAGAATTGGTAAGGCTAAGCAGCCATTTAAAAGGTTTTGAACAATTGGCTAATAACAACGATTTAATAAAAGGAAAAAAGCTAAACTTTTTTGCACAAGAACTTGGCCGCGAAATAAATACTATTGGTGCCAAAGCTAACCACGCCATACTACAAAAAACAGTAGTAGAAATGAAAGACGATTTAGAAAAAATAAAAGAACAGCTACTTAATATTTTGTAATGGATACCAATGCTTCACCATCAGCAAATAAATTAATTATTGTTGCAGCGCCTTCCGGGCCGGCAAAACAACAATTGTTAGGCACTTGTTAAGTTGCTTTCCAAATAAGTTGGCTTTTTCAATTTCTGCAACCAACCGCAAGGCAAGGCATTGCGAATTAGAAGGAAAAGATTATTATTTTTTAAGCACGGCTGAGTTTAAAGATAAAATTAGGAGTCAGGCATTTGTAGAATGGGAAGAAGTATATGAAAATGCCTTTTACGGCACTTTAAAAGCCGAAGTAGATCGAATTTGGCAAATGGGACAACACGTAATTTTTGATGTAGATGTGAAAGGAGCACTCAACATAAAACATCAATACGAACATAAAGCATTAAGTATATTTATTGATCCGCCTAATATTAAAGCCCTTAGAAGCAGACTACAAATAAGGCAAACCGAAACCGAAACTTCTATAAACAAACGGTTGCAAAAAGCCGCTTACGAAATGCAGTTTAAAAACCAGTTTGATGCCATTGTTTTAAATGATGAATTAGAAGAAGCAAAAGCAAAAGCATATAAATTGGTGAACGATTTTATTGGCACATAAATCCCTCACGCTTTTAAAAACAACATAGAATGCTTTGTTGAATATTGTAAAAACAATTTGAAGCTAATTTTTATATTTGCAAATAATGAAAATAGGTTTAATAAAAGAGGGCAAAATACCTGCTGATACAAGGGTGGTACTTACACCAAAACAATGCAAAAGCATCTTACAAAAAGGCAACATTAGTTTGGTGGTACAACCTTCGGCAAACAGATGTTATACAAACGAAGAATACGAGCAGGCAGGTGTTGCACTAAGTGATAATTTACAAGATTGCGATGTGTTACTGGGTGTAAAAGAAGTTCCGATTAATCAATTAATCGCTAACAAAACCTATTGTTTTTTTTCTCATACCATAGAAGAACAACCTTATAACCAAAAATTAATACAAGCGGTGGTTAATAAAAACATTCGCTTAATTGATTATGAATGTTTGGTTGATGAAAATAGAACCCGTGTTATTGCTTTTGGGCATTGGGCTGGTATTGTTGGCGCGCACAATGCCTTATGGACCTGGAGCAAAAAATATCAGCAGTTTAATTTACCCCGTGCAGTTGATGTAAACAACTTAGCCAAGCTCAAAGCCGTTTATAAAACCGTTAACTTTCCGGCTATAAAAATAGCGGTTACTGGTGGAGGCAGAGTTGCAAAAGGTGCTATTGAAGTATTAGATGCCGCCGGTATAAAACAAGTTGATTCAAAAGAATTTCTTACCAAAACCTACGCGCAAGCGGTTTATACTCAATTAGATTCAGATAATTTATACGCCAGAAAAACAGATAATGGTTTTGAAATGAAAGAATTTTACAGCCAACCACAATTATACAAATGTGTAATACAACCTTACCTAAGCACAACCGATTTATTTATTAATGCCATTTATTGGAACCCGGAAGCACCTCCTTTTTGGAGTTTAGAAGACATGAAAGCTAAGGATTTTAACATTAAAGTAATAGCAGATATTACTTGCGATATTGCACCAGTTGCCTCTATACCTTCTACATTAAAGCCAAGTACTATTAGCGAGCCGGTTTATGGTTTTGATGCACAAAAACAAACTGAAACGGAAGCGTTTAAAACAAACTCTATTGATGTAATGGCAGTTGACAATTTACCAAACGAGTTGCCACGAGATGCCTCAGAAGATTTTGGTAAGATGTTTATTAACCACGTGCTGCCAGAGTTTTTAAAACCAGAAAGTGATATGTTGCACAATGCCTGCATTGCTATAAATGGCGATTTAAATAAGCCGTACGAATATTTGCGTAATTATTTAGATGGTAAAGTAGTGGCTGCATAATTAGTTTATATAAATGGATAGCAATGTACTACATCAAATTGCCTTAACCTTAGTACCAGGTATTGGCCCTGTTAACGGCAAAAATTTGGTAAGTTATTGCGGTAGCGCTAAAGCTGTTTTTAATTTACCTAAAGCCAGGTTGCTAAAAATACCTGGTGTTGGCAAAAAAACAATAGAAGCCATTGCCAATGCTAATGAAGTATTTGATAAAGCCAATAAAGAATTAGAATTTTTACGACAAAACAACATCAACACAATATTTTACACACAAAGCAATTACCCGCAGCGTTTAAAACAATGTGCAGATGGGCCTTTGCTGCTTTACCAAAAAGGAGAAGCTAATTTAAATCCCAATAAAATAATTGCAATTGTAGGAACCCGTAAAGTTAGCGAATATGGTAAAAAAATTGTTTCCATTTTGGTAGAAGGCTTAAAACAATACGAAGCAACTATAATAAGTGGCTTAGCTTATGGAGTTGATTTTCAGGCACACAAAAATGCGGTAGAAAATGATATATGCAACATTGCTGTATTAGGCCACGGTTTGCATACTGTTTACCCTGCGGCCAACAAAAATGTAGCTAATAAAATATTAAATAATGGTTGTTTGCTAAGCGAGTTTATAAGTGGTACTAAGCCTGATAGAGAAAACTTTCCAAAGCGCAATCGTATTGTTGCTGGTATGGCCGATGCTACAATTGTGGTAGAAAGTGCTACAAAAGGTGGCGCTGTAATTACCGCATATCTTGCCCAAGGCTATAATCGCGATGTTTTTGCTGTGCCTGGTAAAACAACAGATAGTAACTCGGCTGGTTGCAACAATTTAATTAAAAAAAATATAGCAGGCTTAATAGAAAATGCTGAAGACCTGGCTTATCAATTAGGTTGGGATGCACAAGCAGCAACTAATCCAAAAACAAATCAACGTACACTTTTAATAGCTTTAAACGATGATGAACAGTTGTTATATAACGTTTTAAAAGATACAGAAAAAGCATTAAGTGTTGATCAATTAAGTTTAAAAAGTGAATTTACTTTAAGTAAAACCACCAGCACTTTGCTAAACTTAGAGCTTCAAAATATTGTAAAAGTTATGCCGGGTAGCCGATATAAATTAGTTTAATGTAAAGTATACACAATATAAATTATTGCTACGCCCTACTCCATTACACTTTTCTTCTGTAGTTTTTTATGTACTTCATTAATACCTACAACTGCCGCAGAACCGTACCATTCTTTTAATTCCATAACCAAGCTGCCGGCTTTTATTGCTGGGTCACTTTTGGTAAGGGCTTCTGCTTCTGCAATGGTGGCTACGTTAAAAATGTAAATCCCCCGCAACTCCCCTTCACCAAAAAATGGACCAGCCAAAACCAGTTTGCCAGCTTCTGCCAGTTTTCCAATATTTGCTAAATGTGCGTTTTGCAATTCGGCGGCTTTTGTTTCGGGTATATCTCTGTTTGGCCCTTTTTTTAAAAAAGCCATTACATACCTTTTCATACCATAATCATCAGCACCAAATTTTTCAGCTAACAAACTGTCGTAAGCCATTGCATCTGTTTTTGTTACCATTGTTTTTGTAATTTGTTTTGAGCCACAAGCCCAAAAAATTATCAATGAAAACAATATACCAAAGTTGATTAAATATTGATAAGATTTCATTTATTACTTAATGTTTTAGACTGTAACTATTCAGAAGTCAGACCATTTCATTGTCAGGCGTTAGACGTAAGACATAATTGAGGCGAAAAAGAGCGTTTTTGACTTCACTCAGTCGAATTTATCTAACGTCTGACAGCGAAGCGGTCTGAGGTCTGACTTTTACTGAACAGTTACGTTTTTATTTAATGATTATTCAATTTTGCCTGTACATAGCCTGCTGCTTTTCTGGCACTTTCCATAGCTGCATTTAAGGAGCCGAATGTAAATTGATCACCAACATTTATAATACCATTGTTTTCAACAGGTGTAATGCTTTTGTTAATGTGTGCACAAAATGGCAAGGCTTTTTCAATTCGGTATGTTTTTAAATGTTTCCAGGTTTTTGCTGCCATGCCAAACCATTCGGCTAATTCTTCTTGTACAGCTTTTGTCAATTTTTCATCACTTAAATTAGGTTGGCCAATTACTGAAACCGACACTAACGATTTGCCTTCTGGCGCAACCGAAGGATCTATCTCATCAACAAAAACAACATTGTTTACCAGGCCGCTGCCATTGCCGTTTAGTATTAATTTTTTACCTTTTACAGCAGGCAAGGTAGCCGCAAAGTACAAATTGCAAACTGCATTGTATTGTTGCGTATTATCTTTTTCAAAATCAACACTAGAAATTATGTAATCAAAACTTTGGCTATCTTCATTTTCAAAAAGCACTTTCCCTTTTTCAATACCATTAACCTTTTTTTTGTATTCAATTTTTTCTTTAGGAAGGTTTTGTGCTAACTGTTCTGCTATTTTTATAATGCCACCACTTGGTAAAGCTGCAGCCCCTTCTGCAAACATTTTCATTACAAAACGAAACATACGATTGCTGGTTGCCAACTGCCGTTCTAAAAAAATACCACCTAAAAATGGCTTAAAAAAACGTTCAATTATTTTGTTAGAAAAGCCCAGCTGTTTTAAATCATTGAAAGTACTTTGCTCTGGCGTATTAAATATTTCTTCAATGCTCAACCTTTTTAAAGATGTGCTTAATTGTAATATTTTAAGTTTGTCTAACAGGTTGCCAATTGGTGCAGTTAAACCACTTAGTATTTTGCCTGGTTGCCTTAGCGGATCATTAACTTCAACAAAACGTTTTTGCAATCGTATTAATGCGCCGGAATTGAAATGCTTCAGTTTTAGCGTTTTGTAATTTAAAAATGCTTTAGCTTCTGGATAAGCGGTTAAAAAAACTTGAAAACCTTTATCTAAAGTAAAACCCTCCACAATTTCAGTTTGTAGTTTACCGCCTGGTTTATCGCTTGCTTCAAAAACAATAAACGCTATTTTGGCTTTGTGTAAATAATTTGCTGCGGTTAAGCCTGCTACTCCGGCTCCTATAATTGCAACTTTTGGCATTTGCTTTTTTTTATGAGCAATATAACAAGCTTTTAAAGATCTTCAAATTATAACTAGCAGAATACTTAGAATAAGTTTATACTATATAAAGAAGACATAAAAAAAGCCGTTCTAATTTAGAACAGCTTTTATATTTTTAGAAATCAATTAAATTTTACTTATCAAAACCCTCTCCTCTTGGAGTTGAGCTATAGTTTACTTTCCGTTGATTTATTTTACGCAATGCTTGCTTAATATCAGTTATCAAACCCATTTTCACATCTTTATCTGCTTTAATGGAGGTCCATAATAAACCCACTTCTTTTTCTGATACTTTTGCTCTTTCGTTTTGTATAAATGTAGCAATGTCGGTTGTTTGCGATAATTTATCGTTTAACTGTAAGCGAGGTGCCGAACCGTACTTCGTTTCTAACTTTGGTACCGGCTTTCCTACATAAATAGTATGTACCCAACTTTTGTTTTCCAGTTTAACCAACTCTGTTGCTTGTGGTATGGTAAAGTTTACCATCATATCGTGCGGTCGCATTACGGTTACTACCATAAAAAAGAACAACAGAATAAAAATAATATCTGGTAAAGATGCCGTTGAAATAGCTGGCATTGATCTTGCTTTCTTTTTACTAAATTTACCCATTTTTAATTATATTTTTTTGGTTAACTTATTCTTCATCACCATATTCTACCGGCTCTGCTTCTGAAATTCTGTAAGGATATATCTCTCTAACCGTTCTACGTTCTTCATTGGTTAATTCTTCGTAACCACGTCCGTATTGTTTCATTGCCTCTTCGTTCCACATTACATTGTAAGCGGCCTTTAACTCATTATGAACAGATAGATACATTTCGTAAGTTGTTCCATTATCGTTTTTTAAAGAAACAACTGCCTCATCAGGACTGTCAGATTTTGTTGGATCTAAGCCTTTGTTGTTTACAAAGTCGATAGTCATTTGTTTTAACTCTAACACTCTTGTTATCTCATCGTTTACTAACATTTGGTCTTTCGAATTTACCAAAATATTTAAAACATTCCGTTTGTTTTGTCTTGAATCAATAATCTCATCTTCATTTTCAGGCATTGGCGGTAACTTTACCGTTAAACCCTTATCCGAATCGATAGTTGTAGTTACCAAAAAGAAAACTAACAGCAAAAACGCAATGTCGGCCATACTACTGGCATTTATTTCTGGTCTGGCTCTTGGCATAAATATTTATTTAAAAAATCCTACAGCTACATCTCTTACAATTGAAAACAAAAGAAGTGCTACTGCTGGAATAAACAGAATAAAAAATAAGGTTAAAACGGAGTCGATGGCTTTACTTGCAGTTTGGCCAACTCCTTTTGCTAAGCCATATTCGGCTAACAAATCGCCACTACTAATAGAGTAAGCAATAAAAGCCAAAATACCAACACCTGCAATAGCGGCAATACCTTGCCAAGAGTCGCCAATGTTTAATAAAGAATAAACCAATGGCCCAATTACTGCTAAAAAGGCAGTAATAGCTAACAGCACTAATACAATTGCAATACCATAGGTAGCTACTTGCCCAATTGTTAAACCCGCAATAGCAGGGTCTGTCGGGTTATCTGCCCAAAATAAAATTAAGTTCATTAAGTTCATTAATATTATTTTTTATTATTAACTAATAGATCTACAAAAGTAATTGAAGCGTCTTCCATACCTAAAACTATACTATCAATTTTTGATACAATGTAGTTGTAAAAAACCTGTAAAATAACGGCCACAATTAAACCAAATAAAGTTGTTAAAAGTGCTACTTTAATACCACCAGCAACTAAACCTGGCGAAATATCACCTGCTTTTTCAATAGCATCAAATGCGCCAACCATACCAATTACAGTACCCATAAAGCCCAACATTGGTGCTAAGGCAATAAATAATGAGATCCAAACCAAGTTACGCTCTAATTTAGCCATTTGAACAGAACCATAGTTTACTACTGCTTTTTCTACTTCATCAATACCACCGTCGCCAGAGCGAGCTAAGCCTTGGTAAATAATACTAGCTGCTGGGCCTCTGGTTCCCTTTGCTACTTTTTTGGCGGCCTCTAAATCACCGTTTTTCAAATGCTTTTCTACATTAGTTAAAAGCTTACGTGGATTTGACGTTAATAAATTTAAAGTTAAAATACGTTCAATACAAAAGGCTAAGCCTATAATTAAACATATTAATACGGCACTCATAAAACCCCAACCCCCATCAATAAAATATTTTTTTAATACACCGAAACCTTTGTTAGTTTCTGCGTCAACACTTTCTGTTGCGGCTTTGTTGTTTCCTTGTGCATAGGTGTAATTGCTAACGCCTATTGTAAGGCAGCTTAATAGTACAAATAATAAAAGCTTTTTCATTTTCTAATTATCTATTTAGTTTGTTTATTTAAATCGCTGTAACAAATAAAAGCATATTTTTTCAAAAATAGAAGTAAATATGAAGTGTAAACTAATTTTTAGTAAATTTATGGTGGATGAATTGTAATGATTTTGTAAAAATAATGGTAAAATATTTTCGATTTACTAAGTTAAAATTGCCTGTACTTTTTTTTATTTGCGTTCTATATGCTTGCAATGATACAAAAAAGCAGACGGCATTACACCCTAAACAGTGTACTTCTTTTAAAGAAGGCACTTTTTATAATAAAAATAAAACCTATAAAATTATTAGAACTGCCAATAATCAGGTAGAATATGATTTGCTTACGAACGCTGAATATCACTTTGAAGTACACTGGTTATATGATTGTGCTTACAACCTAACTTTTAAGCACAGCACCAACAAAGCCGATACTTTTGCACTTAAACAAAACGACTTATTGCGTATTCAATTTATAGAAATAATAGATAATAGTATTACCTATGAAGTAGACTTTAAAAATGATCGCTACAAAAGCACTATTTATTTAGAGGAGTAATTTAAAAAAGTATTTAATTACAAACATCCATTTTAAACATTGCAGATCAAACCAAAATTTACGATATTTGAATAATGACAGCAAGCACAGCCATACAAAAACGAAATTTAACTGATGTTAATCAGCTAGATTTTAATCAATTATATACTTACGAAGACTATTGCACCTGGCAATTTCCTGAGCGTATAGAATTGATTGATGGTGTGCCTTATCAGTTAATGTCGGCTCCAAAAATAATTCATCAAAGAATAAGCATGCGACTATCCGGTTGGTGGTTTATTTTTTTGCAAACCAAACCCTGCGAAGTATTTGCCGCCCCAATTGATGTGTATTTTCCAAATCCAAACGCTGGTAAAAAAAATACAGTAGTACAACCCGACTTATGTATTGTATGCAATACCACCAAAATTGAAGAAAAAGGAATTAGCGGCGCGCCCGATTTGGTAATTGAAATACTTTCTAATGATAAAAAAAGAGATACTCACTTTAAATTCAATTTATACCAACGCGAAGGCGTAAGAGAATATTGGGTTGTACATCCTGAAGAGGATTGGTTAATAATTTATACTTTAAATGAAGATAAGAAATATATTGGCAGCAAACATTACAGCGTTGAAGATGAAAAAATAAATTCCGTTTTATTTCCTGAGTTTGAATTAGATTTGAGGAAATTATTTGAAGCGCAAACACCAAAAAATGACCTCAATTAAGCATCTTACTTAAAAAAAATGAATAAATATTTTTTATTGGTTCTGAGTATTACACTTATTGTAACTTGCGAAAATGATGTAAATGAAGTAGAACGTGTAACCCGCTTCGAAAATCCTTTGCAAGAAATAGCCAGCGACATTGAAATTTTATATAGCGAAGAAGGAGATGTGAAAGCTAAATTACTTGCACCAGAAATGACGAAAAACAGCGAGGGGAAACCCTACACCGAGTTTAACAAAGGTTTAAATGTGTATATTTTAGATAAAAACAAAAAAGTAACAACAGAGCTTTCGGCCAATTATGGCATTAAGTATGATAAAGACGATACTACCGTAATAAGCCAAAACGTAAAGGTGATTAATAAAATAGATGGCCTAACCTTAGAAACTGAAAAACTAACCCGAAATGATAAAACTGGTGAATTGCATACTGATGCTTTTGTTAAAATTACAACTGAAACACAAGTTATAAAAGGAATGGGCTTAACTGCTAATGAAGATTTTTCTTCTTACAAAATGGACTCAGTTCAAGGTTATGTTAGTATATTCGACACCGAAATACCAACAAATTAATCACATTATTTGGAAATACATTATTTCATTTTATTCTTTAGCCTATTAGCTTCTGCCTTTTTTTCGGTTATGGAAATCGCTTTTGTTTCTAACAATAAACTAAAAGTGGGTTTACTAAAAAGACAACAAAGCAGAACTGCTCAAATTATCTCATGGTTTTACAGCAAGCAATCTGCTTTTCTATCAACCATATTAATTGGCAACAATATTGCTTTGGTTATTTTTGGTATTACCGTAAGTACTTTGGTTGAACAACAATGGTTTAAAGGTTTTAGCAATGAGCTATTTTTGCTTCTAATTCAAACTATAATTACAACTATAATTGTGTTATTTTTGGGCGAGTTTATTCCTAAAATATTATTTAGAATAGACCAAAATGGTATTCTTAAATTTTTTGCCTACCCTTTTCAAATAATTTATTGGCTACTTTCTATACCCGTTATTATAGTTAACGGTTTAAGCACCTTTTTAATAAAAAACATATTAAGACAAAAGGTAGACCCAGACGAACTGGTTTACAGTAAGGTTGATTTAGGCGATTTTGTAAAAAGCTCAACCGAAAACAAACAAGAAGAACAAGAAATTAATGCCGACTTATTTGAAAAAGCACTTAAGCTTACAAAAGTAAAAGTACGCGAATGTATGATACCGCGTACCGAAATTGAAGCGGTTGAAAACACGGCCTCCATTATTGAGTTGATTAACAAGTTTATAGCTACAAAGCACTCTCGCATATTAATTTATAATGAATCTATTGATGATGTGTTAGGTTATGTGCATCATCACGATATGTTACAAAAGCCAAAAAACTTTACCAACATTATTAACCCTATAAAAGTAGTAACCGAAACTATGGATGCCCAAAACCTTATGTACGAGTTTATTAAAGAACGTAAAAGCTTAGCCAAAGTGGTAGATGAGTTTGGAGGCACAGCCGGCATTATTACTCTGGAAGATATTATTGAAGAAATTTTTGGAAAAATTGAAGATGAACACGACGCCCCCGATTTAATAGAAGAGCAAATTGCTCATAACGAATTTATATTTTCTGCACGGTTAGAAAACGACTACCTTAATGAGAAGTACAATTTAAATATACCAGAAGGAGAATACGAAACTTTAGCAGGCTACATTTTTACCGTTTACGAAAACATACCCAAAATGAACCAAAAAATAACAGCCGACAATTTCGAAATTACCATACTATCGGTTAGTAAAACCAGAATTGAAACGGTAAAATTAATTAATAAACAACAAGCAAAAAAGAAAACTAAGCTACTGAAAATTTAGGACTAAAAAATTTATTTGTTTTTGAAGCGAAACTATTTGCTCGCATAAACAGTAGTCCCGTTTTCCGCTACTTCCGTCACTTTGTGAACGGAAACGCTACAACCGGGGCTAAAATGGAAACTTTGCTATGCCGTGGTGGCTTTTCATTTTATTTTAACATAACTATATTCATAGCAATCAGCACAAAATGGTTGTAAAACTAAAGTATCTTTACCTTTAAACTTTACTACATTTGGAGAACCAATTCTAGTTGAATCTTCAAATGCTATTGCAAAAACATTTGCTTCAATTTCAGGAATAATTATTTTACCACAACTCACAATAGAATCTCCAACTAAAAACCCATAAATACCGAATTTTAAAATCTCCAGGTAACTTTCAGCAGGAAAATCATGTCCGTTACCTGCAAAACCACCGCTTACTTCAAACAACTCCCATTTGCCATAAATGCCCAAATGTTCTTCATCAAAAATTTCTGAATCGTAATATTGCTTCTGGTTCAATATATCAAGGCTGCCAATTTGCTGGTCTTTTTCGCAACTCCAAAAAGTGGTTAAAACAAAAAAAATACCAAAGAAGAAAAAGATTTCATAATACTCATTTAAACTTATAGACTCAAAAAAAGAAAAATTGGTTGGTGAAAAATACTTTTTACTTTCTGATCAAACCACGTCTAATCTTTAAACAATTTACATTTATGCGTTATTTCATTATTAGTATACTTTTTATTTTTTTCACTTCTACATTATTCGCCCAGCAAAAAGCTTATCCATCATTAAAAGCAAAAAAAATATATAAAAATTACAAAAAGAAAGAAGGTTTTAAAGATGCTAAAATTCCACGTTTTTTATTGGCTGCTGCCCGCTTAGTAGTAAAAAACGATGAAGCAAATACCATTTTAAAAGCCATACAAAAAGCCCGTGTTTTAACTCGAGTAGATAGAGGAGAGGGTTTAAACGCAGAATATTATAAAGACATTAGTAACAGCATATCACGCACACTTTATACTGATTTAAGCAATCAACAAAAAAACTTACAAATTAAAGTTAGAAAAAAGAATAATAAAGTAAAAGAAATGGCTTTGATAACCAAGGCCGGGCCAACTTTACACTACGTTTTTTTAAAAGGCAATATGAAGCCTGCGGAGGCCGAACAATTCATTAATAATATTAATAAAGCTGGTACAGGTGTTGATCAAATTAAAGATAAAATTTTAGATGGCTTAGACAAACTGTTGGAGAAGAAAGAAAAAAGTAAACAAGGATAGGTTGTTTACCAGAGCGTTTTTAGATTTTTATAGGAGCTCAGTTTAAAAATATTGCCCGCTGAATTCGCAGATTTTCGCAGAGGCTCAATTTAAAATTATTTGCTACTGAATACGCTGATTTTCACCGGAGCTCAGCTTAAAATTTTTTCCCGAAGATTACGCTGATTTTCGCAGAGGTTTTACTTAATTTTTTTCTGTACTATTTGCTGATTTTCGCAGAGGTTTAACTTAACTTGAAGATAAGTTTTTAGTGGTAGCTGTTCAGAAAGATTTAGAGAACAGCTTTTATAAAAATGGTTGTTTTCACCAAGTTGAGGAAAAGGTATTCATCAATTTTATTGTTTGCTTAACAATTATTTAAGTAAGCATTACGTAAAATAATGTATTTTTGTTGGTATGAAATTGTTCAAAAAATTATTGTTTTTAGAATTAACTGTTTTGTTTTTTATTTTCGTTTTTAATGCCTGCGAAGCAGAAGAGGATTGTACAACTTGTTTTGATTGCACCATAATGGCAAACAATGGTACTTTTTGCGAAAGCAATTTTGACTCAAATCAAGCTTACAATGAAGCTGTTGAAGAGTTAGTTAGCGGTGGTTGTAGCTGTGAGTAAGGGGAGAGAAGAAACTTCATCACAGTTCTCCAATTTTTGACAGCAACAATAATTTGTCTATATTTTAAAACACTAAAAGTGGAGTGCATATACCGATATAATTTCAGTAATAAAGAGCTGGTAAACAAGGCAGTTTTTGATTACATAGACGGTTGGTATAATACCGTTACAATTCATACTATCTTAGGAGATATTTCTCCTTTACAAGCTTATATAGAAAAAAGCAAGTACCTTAAAGCAGCTTAAATTACACAAACTTACTGTCTGCTTTTTTGAGGAAGTTCAAAAAAGCAGATAGCAAAAAAGAATACACGGTTTAAGCACCTGGAAAAACGCACCAGAGGGTCGTTTAGGGTCGCATTTTTAAATCAGATGCTCAAATAGCCAAAAACTATCTAACAGAAAAAGAGATAAAAAAATTAGAAAGAACGGTAGCTGACTTTTTTGATTATATAGAAAACATTATAGAAAACATAACCACTTTTACAATGGCTGCGTTTGCCAACAGCGCAAGCAAGTTTTTAAGTTTTAATGAATACAAAGTGCTGTCGGGTAAAGGAAATATTTCTGCCCAACACCCAACACCCAACACCCAACACCCAACACCCAACAAGCCAAATCAAAAGCCATAAAGGAGTATGATGAATTTAACAAAACACAAAAAATAGTTTCTGACTTTGATAAAAAAATCTAACCAAAGGAAATACTGATGATTGGTAGGGAAATAATAAAGTTTCGTTTCTCTATTTGGCAATTCATTTATAAAATATCAACTTGAAAACCATCTTAATTAGTGTCTTTCCGAAAAGTATGATTTATCAATAAAATTTTGTTTTGATATTTAAATTGTATCTATTTATTTAATTTTTACTGTTGAAAAATCATATTCATTAGTGCTTTTACTGTTTTG
>Ga0114957_1000998_pt1 | contig 33706 bp, 27 predicted proteins | sample BantaG_FD_87175 | JGI IMG/M metagenome (GOLD analysis project Ga0114957, IMG submission 87175) | Marine algal microbial communities from Bantry Bay, Ireland - BantryBay_4 metaG | ecosystem: Host-associated > Algae > Red algae > Unclassified | place: Bantry Bay, Ireland | collected 2014-11-21
ATCGATCAGATTGCGGAAGTTGAATCAAAACTCAATCGACGCCCAAGAAAATGCCTCGACACAAAAACTCCCAATGAGATCTTCTTCAGCAACTGACCTACGCACTTCCGAGTTGAAACCGCCCTTTAAAAGCTCTCATTCATCGCAAAACTTACTCAAAGTCTGCCGAACAACTTCGCAGTTCGGCAGACAGCCCCCGCGAAGAAAGCGCAAGAGCCATCCGGACTCCTTCACGCAACATAACAGACTGAAGGAGAGTTCAAAATTGAGAAAGCAAAGGAGCTTCGCACCAGCGTAGGCCTTCGACGATGGGCTAGTTCAACAACCGATAGCTTCGGGGCTAACGCCCAAAGCTATCTTTGGGGTTATGCTTTGGCGGCTATCCCGGGATATCAGCTCTAGTGCAACCCTTGTCCAACGATCCACAAATCTGGATAGAATGACCCCAGAATAGATCGCCATCGCTATGCCAGAATTCGAAATCGCCCTCGCTGGATACGATGATCGACTCTAGAGCCATACGATCTCTGAATTCTTCCGCCGATACTTCATCGTCCTTCCCTTCTGTCCAACTCTCGTTTTTCAGTTCAAGCAGCTCTGAAACTGCGTAATCCCGAACTTTCCTTTCCCAGTCGCCCTGATTTTGAATCAGTAGCTTCGCATGCCTTAGCGGCTCGGCGTGCGAATGCTCGTCCTCGCAGGCTAGATCCAGACCGACCTCTGCTCCCATCCATTGCAGTTTCCCCTGATACCAATCGAGAGATCGATCAAACTCAAATATGCCAAGTTCCGAATCCTCGATAAATGCTGGTGCCTGCGATCTCTGAGCCAGTTCAGATAGCTTAGGGTCTGCCATATCAGTAGAGTGGATTTCAGAAATCACTCCTCTCAGACCAGCAGATGGATGCTCAGCTAGGCGCACACGGAGGCCTATAATTGAGTAAGGGCGGATTCGTTCCCGGTAGCTTTTGATGCAACTTTGATCGGCTTCCATCTGCACCCTCAGCTCCCTTTCCTCTAGGGTGCCCCCAGAATGCTTCCAGTAGGCAAGGCCAATGAAAAGTCTCCACGGAAAGTCGCCCATTTGACTTCCGCCAACGCCTGATGCGTCTACCACTCCTAAGATCTCGACTTCTGGTTCAACCGAGATCAATGCCAAGAATTCATTTTCGCGCCGGGAGGCTTCCTCAAAGAAGTCTTTGATGCTACTATTTTTGTCTGGCATTTTTTCTCAACATAACGTTCAAGCGCACCCAATCCGACCGACTCAGCGCACTTTCACAACTTCTAGCACGCTCCCTCATCCAGTCAAGCCCCCGACCCACCAGCGCGGTCAGATTTATGGTGCCGCGTATTGCTCGCCGCTGGCTCTGATGATGAGGAGATTTTTCTAATAAGCTTGGCGATGCCGGATCTCGTGTTTGGGATCAACCAAGAAGGGATTGTATCGGCCAAGCTGACCCTTGTGATCTTAAGTCACAGGAAGAGAATCCGGCCTGATACAATCCCGTTGATACCTGGGGCGGCCGCCTCGGGTATGAACCCTTTCGGTAACAATGGAGAAGATCAAAGGATCCTCTCAAAATCGAGTTTTAGATGAACTCGACCTCAAGATACGAGGAAGAGATTTGTTGCATTTTCCGCCAAATCTTCTGGAGCTTCTTGTTTTCTTTAAGCTCATTCGTCAGATTTTGGTCCGCTCGCGAGACGCTAGTGCGGACTCCCATGGTGAGCTCTTTTGAGCAATTCATGGAGCCAGACGATTTTAAAGAACCATCGGAGATAGGTCGCCTCACCTACTTCAAGCTGACGGCACACTTCGCCGAGTTCCTTTCCTCGTCCAAGTTCTTCGCTAGCAGTGCGAAGCTTTTTGACGATCTGTTCTGGGGTATGTCTTTTTCTTCTCGTGAGAGACGTAGACCTAGCTTGCGCCGAGGACTCCCATAACAGATGGCTCAATTTTTGGGGAGCACGCCAAAAATTTTTCTATAAAAAGGATGAGCCATGAATCACTTTGTCCATTGATAACTTGGCAGCCATAGCAACGTCTTACTTCGCTTCCTTGGCGCTCATCCGCTCAAGCGTCGCCGCGAGATCCTCCGGTGTTGTCACGGGGAGCTGGCAGGTCTCGCCGACGCAGTAGTAGGCGGTGGCCTTTCCTTCCGTCGCGGTCAGCCCGCGGCTGAACTCATCCACTTTTCCCCCATTTCCCAGCGTGATCATGGTGGGGTCCCAGTGTTTCGCGCTCGCCGCGAGAAGTTCCTTTCTGCCATCTTCTCCGGCGATGACGAGGCGGGCCGGTTTCTCGAGATAGAAGTCGAGCGTGCGCATCATCTCACCCATCCCCGAGCCGCTCTCGCGCATGAGCGGGACGTAGGCACGGAGGGTTTTTTCTACGACTTCCTGCAGGTCTTCACGACCAGTAACCGCGGCGAGAATAGCGAACTCGCGCGCAGCCACCGAGCTCTCGGTAGGCATCGCGCCATCAAACTCGCCCTTCAGTCGGAGGACGAGATCTGGCCGGTCCTCGCCTTGGAAAAAGCCCCCATTTTCTTGATCATAGAAAAGCTTCTGAGCCTGATCGGCCAGCTGAAGGGCGAATGCCAAATGAGCCGGATCCAGCGTTGCTTCGTAAAGCTTGCGCGTGCCTCGGAGGAGGTGGAGATAACTCTCGGACTGCCGGGATTCGTCACGCTCGCCTTCGCGCCAGCGGTGGTAAAGAGCGCCATTTTCATTCCAAAGTTTCGCTTTGATAAAGGAGTGAGCTTTCTCCGCGGCCGCGAGGTAGCGGGGCTCGCCGAGCGCATTTCCGGCCCGCGCAAGCGCCCCGATCATAAGCCCGTTCCACGAGGCGAGAATCTTATCGTCTGTCGCCGGGGGAATGCGCTTCTCGCGGACCGAGGCAAGCTTGGCGAGGAGGAGATCGACCTTATCACGCTTTTCTTTTGCGAGCTTGCCGCGGGGGATTTTGAAGTAGATGACGTTTTGGTTCTTAAGCGCCTCGGGGTCGCTGAAGTCGTAGAAGTTTCCTTTTTCGGTTACGCCGAGAACTTCCTGAGCGAGCGCGACTTCTTGAGCTGTTAGAATTTTTTTGAGCTCTTCAAGGGTCCAGCAGAAGTATTTTCCCTCCTTCCCCTCGCTCTGGGCATCTTGCGCGCAGAAGAAGCCGCCCTCCGGGTGGGTAAGATCGCGCAGAACGTATTCCGCAGTGGAGCGCACCGCCTGGGCATAATTTTCTTCGCCAGTGATGAGCCACGCGTCGAGGTAGAGGTCGACGAGCTGGGCTTGGTCGTAGAGCATTTTCTCAAAGTGCGGCACGAGCCATTGACGGTCCACGGCGTAGCGGTGAAACCCGCCACCGACCTGATCGTGAATCCCGCCATCGAGCATGCGGCGGCAGGTCATGAGCGCACCCTCCTTCGCCGCATCATCTCCCTGCTGCAGGAGAAAGCGCAAGAGGCTGACTTGCGGGAATTTATTCTCCTCGCCCACCCCGCCCCATACCGGATCGATCATCATGCCTGCTTGCTCCGCGGCCGTAGTAATAAGGTCGCGCTTGAGGTCGCTTTTTTCCGCCTCGAGCGAGTGGAGCCCGCTGAAATATTTCTTCATCTCTTGAAATCCCGCCGCGGCATTCTTAGCCATCTCCTCGGGATCCTCTGCCCACACGCTTTGCACTTTCTTAAGGACCGTCTGAAATCCCGGCCGCCCGTCCTGATCCTCAGGCGGAAAATAAGTGCCTCCCGTGAGCGGCTTGAGATCTGGCGTGAGAAACATGTTCAGCGGCCAGCCGCCCCCCTGCCCCGTCATCGCTTGAAAGGATGTCATATAAACTTGATCCACATCCGGGCGCTCCTCTCGATCCAGCTTGATCGAGACGAAGTGCTTGTTCAGGAACTCGGCGATCTCGGGATTTTCGAACGATTCCCGCTCCATGACGTGGCACCAGTGACAGGTGGAGTATCCTACACTGAGGAGGATCATTTTCCCTTCCGCTTTCGCCTTTTTAAAAGCCTCCTCTCCCCAAGGATACCAATCGACCGGGTTGTGCGCGTGCAAGAGGAGGTAGGGCGACTTTTCTGCGGCGAGCCGGTTCGCCTTGCCCTCCTCCTTAGCCTGTTTTCCGTGCAGAAAAGCTGCTGAAATCAACAGGAAGAGAAAAAACTTCGTCATCAGAGGAGGCTAAGTCCTTTGCCGAGAGACTCAACCTCCTTCGATTGAGAAATAAAACAACTCTCTAACTTGCTTATTTAAAGCGCTCTGCAAATTTTGACGAAAAAAAACGACCTTTTGTTGAACAGAAATGCACCCGGGGGGTCTACTCCCATTGAAAACCGCAACCTAGTCGCAGTTTTCATGTAAGGGTGAACAGCAGTTGTCAGTCTCCTAACTTTTCAGTTTTGAGGTTGACTAACTCAGCCGCAGAAGGTCGAAAGATCTTCTGCGGTCTTTTTTTACCCCTTTCGCGCCGAAAGCCAGATTCAGCGACTCTAGATGGGGACGTAAAATCTCTTCCATCAGACTTGCTCCCGCTCCCGCTTTCCCTATAACTCGGCGCTCCTTAGCTGCCGCCTAATGTCTGCGGTCACTCCTTTTCGATATGATTGAAAATATTCGCAAATACACCGGTCTCATGATCGTCGTGCTGGTCCTCCTCTTCATCGGACTCGTCTTCCTAGGCGACACCGCGACGAATATCGGGGTCGATCAACCCGTTGCTTCGGTCTCCGGGAAAAAGTATGCCGAGAAAGATTTCCGCCGTCTCGCCGTCAACCCGCTCGAGATCCCTAGCCGCATCGGCGATCCGCGAAATCCCTTTGCGAACATGCTCTCGGAGGAATCGCGTAAACTCGCGAGCCGCTACGTGGGCGATATTCTCGAGAATAATCCCTACCTCAGCAGCCCCAGTGGATTGCTGAACTACATGAACATCGCGATGCAGGGCGACCAGCCGAACCGCTTTCTTGCCAACCGTATCGCCGTTCAGAAAGCTGGTCTCGAATACGGGGCAGCTCCGGGGCCGGATGAGATTGAGCAGTTCGTCAAAGGCGTCTTATTCTCCGATCCAGATGGGAACTTCGATCAAGCTGCCTACACTGACTTTTTAGATGAAAAAATCGGCTCGCTCGGAATCGGAACCCGCGGGTTCAACGAATACGTCCGTGATCTGCTCACTGCCCAAAATCTCGCCAATCTTATTAGCGGTGGCGTCTCGATCGACCGCGCCGCCGCCCGCCAGCTCTTCAGTAATCAGAAGCAATCAATCACCGGCGAGCAGGTTACCCTCGAATCCTCGAGCTACGAGAATGACCAAAACCCGAGCGAGGAAGACATTCTTGCCTACTGGGAAGACAATCAGGACCGCTATAACACTGACGAACTGCGGACCATTTCCTACGTCTTCATTGAGCCCGATTGGGACGTCGCCCTCGCCAAGGTAGATGCGGAAAAGAAAGCCGCCGAAGCAGCGCGCTTGAAGCAAGAGGAGGACGCTAAGAAGGCGGAGGCCGCCGCGAAAAAGGCGAACGAAGAAACCCCTCTCGAAATCTCCCCCGTCCTCACTCCTGATCTCGAGGACGCCCCGGCCCCAGTGGAAGGAGCAGAGGGTGAAGTGGGCGCTCCCGGTGAGCCCTCCCTCTCAGAAGAAACCGCGCGAGAGCAGCTCAGCCCACAGCAACAAAAGGCGGCCATCGATGCCCTCACCCCCCGCATCAGCGAGTTCTACGACCCCCTCGTCGACCTCTCCGGGAAAACCTTCGAAGAGCTCGCCGCCGAACAAGGCCTCGAGATCACCACCACGGAACCATTTACTAAAGCCAACCCTCCCGAAGGCCTCTCCCGCGTCGCTCTGAATAGCCCAATCGGAAAGCTCTCGGATATCTCCTTTGCCATCCCAGCCGATGCCCAAGGCGATCAGCTCATCTCCGAGCCTTACCAAACAGCCGACGGATGGTTCGTCGGCAAGCTGGACGAGACCGTGGTCACCCGCCCCCTCACCTTTGAAGAGGCTAAGGTGAGAGCCACAGTCGATCTCAAAAAGAAGCTCGCGCGTGAGCAGCTTAAGGAAGAAGCCGCCGCCATGCGCGCCAAGCTCGCCGAGGGAATGGCAGCGGGCCAAACCTTCCAAGCCGTAGCTAAGGAAAACGATCTCCCCGTTCAGAAGCTCGCTGATCTCACCATCCCACCAAGCCGCTTCGGCCAGCCCACCATCCCGCCCGCCTTCGAGGCCGCCCGCTATACCACCCCCGGCACCATCGCCGAGGTGAAGTTTCTTCCCTCCTCTGACGAACCTGAAAGCGCCCTCATCGTCTTCGTCGAGAAACGAGAAGTCGTCGTAAATGATTCCTTTAATGACGAGCTCGAAGCCTTCATCCAGTCCCAAAACACCGGACTGCGCCTCGCCACTTTCCAGAACTGGCTGAAAGATCGCTACACCGAGAACGACGCCGAATACTACATTTCGGACGAAGACCTTTAAGCCCTGATGTCAGACCACGCCACTAGAGACGCCGCCTTTGAGCGTGGTCACACTCATCTCGCGCTCGGCGAGCTTCCTGAAGCTGAAGCCGCCTACCGCGAATCGGTCGAGGCCGATGACGACTTCTTCGATGGCTGGCAAGCCCTCGGCATGGTCCTCCTCAAGCGCGAGAAGATTAAGGAAGCGATCGGTTGCGGCATCAAAGCCACCCTCCTCGAGCCCGATGACCTCCTCGCCTGGACCGGCCTCTCACAAATGTATGTCAGCGATGGACAGATCGCCGAAGCCGAGCACGCCAAGGCGAACGCCCGGGTTCTCTCAATGGGAGGTAAGGTCTCGAGACTGAGTTAAAGCCGACTCCCCCCTTGAGCCACTCGCTTTGGGCTCCCCGCTCTTTACCTTGCGCACCGCTTCCCAATATCAGAAAGCTACCTGCCAGCCCCGCACCCCATTTCGCCATGTTTTTCATCACCACCGCCATCGACTACCCGAACGGCAAGCCCCACATCGGACACGCCTACGAGAAGATCCTCGCCGACGTCCTCACTCGCTACCGACGCCTGAAAGGCGAGGAAGCCTACTACCTCACCGGGGTCGATCAGCATGGCCAAAAAATGATGAAGACCGCAGAGGCGGAAGGGGTCAATGTCGCCACTCTCACCCAGCGCAACACCAAAGGCTTCCTCAAGCTCTGGGATAAGCTCGATGTCCGCTACGATGGCTGGGCCGAGACCACCGACGACCGACACAAGGCCTGCGTCCAGGAAATCCTGACCGAGCTTGAGAAAAAAGGTGCCCTTTATAAAAAGTCCTACGCTGGTTTTTATTCCGTGCGCCAAGAGCAATTCCTCACCGACCGTGACCGGAATGACGATGGCGAATTCGGCCCTGAGTGGGGCGAAGTCGTCGATATCGAGGAAGAGAATTGGTATTTCAAACTCTCCGAGCATGCCGCGTGGCTCAAGTCCACCGTCGAGTCCGACGCTCTAAAAATCATCCCCGAGTTTCGTAAAGGCGAAGTCCTCAACGCCATCGAGCGCGCAGGCGAGACCGACCTCTGCATCTCCCGCCCCCGCGAACGCATGTCGTGGGGCATCCCTCTTCCCTTCGACCCTGAATTCGTCACTTACGTCTGGTTCGACGCCCTCATCAACTACATCTCCTTCGCCGGCTATAAGAAACCCAAAAGCTCCGACCTGCCCGATTTCGAGCGCCTCTGGCCCGCCGATCTCCAGATCATTGGAAAAGATATCCTCGTCCCCGCGCACGCCATCTACTGGCCCTGCATGCTCCACGCGATGGGCTTCGAATCCTCCGAGATGCCCACTCTCCTCGTCCACGGCTTCTGGAACATCCGCGGCGATAAAATGTCGAAGTCACTCGGTAACATCGTCGATCCCGACGAGCTCGCCGATACGTTCGGGAGCGATACCGTGCGCTACTACCTCTGCCGCGATATCCACTCCGGGAAAGATAGCGATTTTGATATCGAGCGCCTCGTCATGCTCTTTAACACCGAGCTCGCTAACGACCTCGGCAACCTCCTCAATCGCTCGATCAACATGACGAAAGGCTTTTGTAACTCCACCATCAGCTCCACCGAGACCACCGATGAGGGAGATATCAAACTCCGAGCATCTCTCGAAAAGAGCACTGCCGCCTATACCGCCGCGATGGATAAGTGCGAGATCAGCGTCGCCCTTCAAGCCATCAACGACCACGTCACCCACTGCAACGTCTACCTTGAGCAGAACAAGCCTTGGGAGATGAAGAAAGACGAAAGCAAACTCCCCCGCGTCGGCGAGATCCTCAGCCACACCGCCGAATCCTGCGCCCATCTCGCCGTTCTTCTCTCACCCATCCTCCCCGCCGCGGCCGAGAAAATCTACCGACAACTCAACAAACCTGAGTTCGACGACTTAAAAATTCCTGACTTAAAATGGGGCCTCCTCGAACCCGGCCACCTCACCGGAAAACCCAAGCCCGTCTTCCCCAGAATCCAGATCGAGAAGCCGGGCGCTTAGAGCTCCTCGATCCAGCCGCCCAAGAGATCGCATCTCGCAACGTCCTCACGAAACTCTGCAATCCCATCTCAGACTCGCCACGCTCCTTCGGAGAAAGGGCACCCCTCACAAAGCTTGATCAGCCCTTGGATTGAGGCGAATTCCCACCGCCCCCACTACGTTGGACCGCCTCCTGCGCTAAAGGTGGCGTTATGAAAACAAACCTACACGAACTCTACCACGGACAGATTAAAGATCTCTACAGTGCCGAAAAACAGCAGCTCGAAATTCTCCAAGAAATGAAAGCTGCAGCACGCGATAGCGACCTTGTTGAAAAATTTGGATCACTCATCGCAGCTCATAAAGACCACGGCGCACGTCTCCGCCAGATCTCGGACTCCCACTCCATCAGCCCCACCGGCGAAAAATGCGATGCCATGGAAGGATTAGTCAAAGAAGCCCGCCATCACATGAGCGAAACCCTCGCAGGCCCCGTCCAAGATGCGGCCATGATCGCCTCCGCAAACCGCTTCGAGCACTACGAAATTGCCGGCTACGGCGTTGCCAAGGCCTTCGCTCAAGCGCTCGACCTCTCCGACGACGCCGATCTTCTCGACAAGTGCATCGATGAAGCGAGCAACTTCGATGACGAGCTCTCCAAAATCGCCACCGGCGGATGGTTCGGCTCCGGCGTCAACGAAGCCGCCATCGCCTAATCACCATAAATTTCTACCGTCGAAGGTAGACGGGACTCCGTCCCCGCACACGTCTCCTCTCTCGGACTGGCCTCCGGAGAGGAGATTTTTTTGAAAATTTTCGAGGGCGCTGCCTACAGCCAGATACCCGCGCCTGAAGCCCTTTAGATAATTCCTTGACTCCACCTCGCAGCCCCCCTACTCCCTGCGTCCACTAAATTTTATTGTTATGGCAGCCACTGAAGTAATTCTCCGCGAAAAAATCCACGGCCTCGGCGTCGAAGCCGAAGTCGTCAAGGTCAAGGCTGGCTATGCCCGCAACTACCTCATCCCCGAGGGCAAAGCCTACGAGGCTACCAAAGGAAACCTCCGCCAGATCGAAAACCTCGAAAAAGCGCGCGTAAAGCGCGAAGCTGCCGAGCTTACCATTGCGCAGGATCTCGCCGGAAAAATTGCCCGTCTCAAGCCCAAGTTCACCCTCGAGATCGGCGCAAACGGCAAAGCCTTCGGTTCCGTCACCTCCATCGACATCCACAAAGCACTCGAGGACAAAGGAATCGAGATCGACCGCACCGCGATTCAGCTCGACAAGCCCATCAAAACCTCCGGAAAAACGGACGTCGAGGTCAAGCTCCACGCTGACGTCACCACCGCGGTCACCATCACCGTCGTCGCTCCAGAGGCTGACGCACAATAAGCGAAATTTCCTAAAAAGGCCCGGTCGCAACCGCGATCGGGCCTTTTTTTTGAACTCCGTAAACCGTCATCGGAGTGCGTAAGACGGAGTCAACCAGCGTCCCCCCTTTGACTTCCCCGCATCAATCGAGCCGTGACCTCCTCCCTGAGGAACCCAGCCTCACAAATCGCCCCCAAAATAAGACCCTGAGAACAGGAGCCCGTGCGCCGATCATCGAGGAATGAAAACCCCCTCTCCTATCTTGGCTCCTCCATCTGCTTGAGCAAGATTCGGAGCGCGCCTCCGGAGATAATGACTTCAAGCACAAGCGAAGCGAGCGAAAGGCTCATCACCACGACCGCCACAAAAAAGGTGCCCCTAGCGATGACCTGATAACCCAGCATGATCGAAATCATTGAGATAACGCACAAAAACAAACTCACCGCGCCCAAAAGCTGCATCCAGCGAATCAGAACGAGGCGCGCCCTCAGATTACTAATCTGCTCCTTGATCCCCTCCTCATGATCCCGCAGCCAATCACCGTGCAGCTTCCTCACCAGAGCCGCGAGATGGAGAAAACGATTAGTATAAGAGAGAAACAGCAAGCTCACCGCTGGAAAAAGCAGCGCCGGAGTCGAAATCTCAAGAACCATACCACCCCCTAATCTCGCCCCCGCTCGGATGCAATCGTGGAGTCACCTGCCCCCAGACAGCTCATCACCTCCTCCCCCACTTTTTGCTCCGCCATGAAAAAGGTGTGATCACCCTCGAGAACGCGCAGCGAGTTCATCCCCACCACCTCACCCCCGCGCACCGAGACCACCCCATCATTTTCCGGCTCTAGAAAACTCTGAAAAAAGGGCAGCGTCCGGGACTTCCCCATGATCACTGTCACCTCTACCTCATCCGTAAACCCCGGGACCTCGCTCCTCACCACCTCCGTGCTCAAACTCATTCCCCCGGGCCCGAAGGCCAGCTGGCTTAGCGGACATTCACTCATCCAATCGACAATCTCGCTCCCCTGATTCGGCGGTGCCAGCAGAACCGCCTTGCCCCTGACAAGCTCGGGAAAACGATGCGCCAAGTGCCGAAGCACGATCCCTCCCATCGAGTGCGTCACATAGTGCACCGGCTTCCCATCGTCATAAGAACTCACGATCTCCGCGACCTCGCTGACAATCTCGTCCATCGGCTTGCGGAAAGAAGCATAGGGCACGCTCAGCACCTCGAACCCCTGCCCGTGGATCAATACCGCCAGATGCTCCATCGCCCACACGCTCCGCCACAGCCCGTGTAAAAGGACCACGCGATCTCCCCCCGCAGAGCGGTGCCGGGGTCGCTCACCGGGAAGGGGCGGAATTAGCATCCGTAGCTTTTTCATATCTCAAGCCTAGCCCCCAATCCACACCTTAGAAAATCGATTTTCTCGATTCGAACATTACTTCACCAAATCCTCTCTTCCTCGTTAGACCTGTCTCGCCAAAGCCGTATATCTACCTTATCTCATTCAGACCGATGGCCAAGCTCCTCCGCATTCTCCTGCCCCTTGTCATCCTTGGCATCGGCTACTTCGGCTTTGGCATCTTGGCGGAAAAGGAACCACCGGAAAAGCGCAGCCGACCCACCCCCCGCGTCATCGAGACTGAAGTCACCCCCATGAACCGGCTCGACTACCGCGTCACCCTTTCCACCCAAGGCATCGTCCGCCCGCATAATGAAACCCTCCTCACCCCGCGCGTCAGCGGGCGAGTCGTTAAAATCGCACCGAACTTCGAGAGCGGCTCGTTTTTTGAAAAAAATGACATCCTCTTAGAACTCGATCCCTCGGATTTCCTCGCCGCCCTCTCCGCTGCCCAAGCCCGACTCGCTCGCGCCGAAGCCAGCCTCGCCCAAGAGGACGCCCGCGCCAAGCAAGCCCTCCTCGACTGGAGGGACCTCGGCTACACCGACCCCCCCACCGCGCTCGTCCTACGCAAACCCCAGCTGAAAGAAGCGGAAGCCAATGTCAAAGCCGCGCAGGCCGACCTCCTCAGCGCCCAGAATGACGCCTCCCGCGCTCAAGTCCGCGCACCCTACGCCGGTCGTGTCCGTGGCCGCAGCGTCGGCTTGGGACAATCCGTCAGCCCAGGCACCACCCTCGGAGAAATCTTTTCCACCGATTTTGCCGAAGTCCGCCTCTCGCTTTCCGCCCGTGAACTCATCCACCTCGACCTCCCTAATAACCCGGATGACCCTCCCATCCCCGTCACCCTAACAGACGCCCTCGCCTCCGAGAACCCCGCCTCATGGCAGGGACAAATCGTCCGCACCGAGGGCTCGCTCGATGAAAAATCGCGCAAACTCTTCATCATCGCCCGCGTCGATGACCCCTTCGCCCTGAAGGAAAAAAACGCCGCCGCACCTCCCCTCCGGATCGGCCAACCCATCCGCGCCACCCTCCAGGGAGGCCTCATCGAAAACGTCTTCGTCATCCCCCGATCCTCCCTCCTCAGACCACAAGAGATCGTCCTCATCGAACCCGAAAAGCTCACCATCGCGCGCACCCGCATCTCACCCATCTGGAGCGACGCCCAAAATCTCATCGTCCGCGATAACATCACGGAAGGCTGGCTCCTCTCCACCTCCCGCCTCCCCTCCGCACCTGAAGGAGCCCCCGTCACCATCATCGAACCCGCGCCTGAGAAAACAGAAGCTGCCGCTCTCCCAAAAAATTCCCCCGGAACCTAAGCTCCAGACCAGCAGCAAGCTAGACACCGCCCTAGCCAGGCCTCACCCCAATCCCCCAACCCACCCATCACCGGTGATAAGGCTCCCCACGCTTGATCGAATATGCGCGGTAAAGCTGTTCTAACAGAACCACCAGCGCCAACTCGTGCTGGAGCGTCAGAGGCGAGAGCGCCCAAACCTGCTGACACCTCTCCCGCAGCTCCGCCGTGTGCCCATCCGACGCACCGATCAAAAGCGAAATCGTCTTCAAACCCGGATCCATCTCCCACCCATTCACCCTCTCCACAAACTCCCCCGTCCTCCACCCCTTCCCCCGCTCATCGAGCGCGATGCGGTAAGTCCCCTCCGAGCGGGCCAGCAAGTCTTCCGAAACAGCCTCAGCCGAACCCGCCTTAAGATAGACCAACTCCACCCGCGCACCCCGCTGTAAGCGCTTTAAATATTCCTCGATCCCCGCTTTCGCATAAGCGAGAGCCGGTTTTCCCGCCGCTAAAATCCTCCACCTCACCGAGAAAGAGTGCCACCTTTTCCAAAAAGCGACAATTCTTCAATTCTCGGTGAAACTCCCATTGACGAAACGACCCCAAACTGCCTATATCCGCCCTGTTCGACGAACCAAAGGACCTTTGGCTGAGTGGTCGAAAGCGCTCCCCTGCTAAGGGAGTATACCCTTGCGGGTATCGAGGGTTCGAATCCCTCAGGGTCCGCCATTTTCTTGGTAATTTTTGCTAAAAAGGAACCCACTCACTTTCCCCGGGCCCTACCTCGTCTTCTCCGCGATCCTCTTCCGCGTCTCCCTCAGCAAGTTCAGCATCCAGAGACTCAGCAGCGCCGCCACCCCTTGCCAGAACCAGAAGGCCAGCGGAATCCCCCTCAGCACATCCGCTGGAAATTCGTCGATCGGAACTACGACCTGCGAAGCATACATCGTCCAGCTCACCGGACTGATCCCGATGAGCCAGACCGACGCCGGAAGAAGCTCATTCCGCGTCACCCCCGCGATCATTCCCAGCATCACCGGGACCACCCCCACCAGAATTATGACAAATCCGGTAAACTTCCTCCCCTTCGTTTCTAACACCGTCTGCACCAAAATCCCTCCCGTAAAAAGCACCATCGGCAGCGCGATTAGAACCGTGGGCGATAGCACAAACTCGGGAAACCAGCGCGACTCCACCAACGCCTTCGCAAAGACATACCACCCCCCTGACCCGATCGCCACCATCAGAAGAACCCAAGGCGTCGCCGTCGCCGGATCAGATCGCGGCGAGAGCTTACTCCGCCCCAGTTTCCGCGCTCGTCTCCACCCCCGCACCTGCCCCTCCTCATCCGGGATAATCAGAAAACTAAGCGCCCAGATGAGAATAAGCGTCACCAGCCCAAAGGCCCCGATCATCATGAAAATCTCCGCCTCCTCCGGCTCCCAATCGCGCCCCCCCCTATTGGTAAAGCGCCCGAAGCGCCGCCCGAACTCCCGAGAGGGAAAAAGGTCCCCCGAGTCGATCACCGGAAGCGCATTCCCCAGCAGCGCCACCTGCACCCAAGCGAAAAACCCCACCGCACCCACCTTGCCTAAAAGGTGAGACTCGCTCCGCCGCCAAGTCCGCCAAAGCATCGTCACAACCACCCCAATTAGCACACCCTGCGACAAGAGAGTGAAGGCAGACTGCGGCAGATTTAGACCAAAAAAACGAGCCGTAGGCGCCAGCTCTTGCAGCGTCTCGACCACCAGCCCCGCGCGGCGCTCGATAAAGTAAGAAAAAAATTCCTCCACCACCGGTCGGATCGTAAGATACTTCAGATAAACAAGCCCGAACTTCGCTACCTGCGGCAGAATCGTATAAAGCACAAAAATCAGCCCGATCGATCCCAGAAAAGCCCAGCGCCGATTCTTCATCACCGTCCCCGCCAGCAGCCCAGTGAGATGATAAAGAACTCCCGCTCCGATAAAAACCCCATAAAGCTGGAGCGCAATCCCCAGCGGAACCTCCCCCTGCCACATTGAGACGATCGAAAATGGCATCGTCGCCCAGAAAATAACCCACTCCCGAATAGGCAGCCCGAAGAGATATCCCACCACCTTCGAGAGCGGAGTCATCGGCGCGAGCCGCTGATACTCCAGCGTCCCCTCATCCGCCTCCGCCGTCATCGAGCCCGCCACCTGACCCGTCCCCAGCATTAATAAAATGATACCCTGAAGCACCAAAAGCGGAATGATCGGAATGCGCGCCGCATCCACCAATTCCATATCTCCCCGACTCATCGCCGTCTGTCGCGAGATGAAAAAAATAAACCCCGCCAGCAAAACCATCACCAGCGCCATCCCCAGAAACCCCACCGGCCGCAGCCGACTCCGCGCATAACGCCGCACGATCGGATTAGCCCAGATCATCCAAAAAGGAACCGCCCTCCCCCGCTCCCTATTTTCCCCTGCTGCACTCATGATCCTCGATTTCCCTCCGCCACCTCCACCAAAATATCCTCAAAAGACGACCCCTCCTCAACAAAAGACTTTAGCCCGAAACCCCCACCCGCAAGCTCCGCCAAAAAACCCGCCTGCGCCTCATCGTCTCCCACCAAGCTGAACGAAAGCACCGGCCCATCCGCCCTCACCTCCGTCACCCGCCCATCTCCCGCGAGCCAACTTTTCACCCCCTCCGTCACCTCGAGAAAGCTCGCCCGCACCGTCCGCTCCTTCCGCCCCAGCTGCTCACGAACCTGCGATGCCGTCCCGGACGCCAGCAGATTACCCTCATTCATAACACAGAGCGAGGAACACATCTCCGCCAGCTCAGTCAGAATGTGCGAGCTCACCAAAACCGTCGCCCCACCCTGAGCTAACCTCTGCAAAGCATGCCGCATCTCCCGCCGCGAGAGCGGGTCCAGCCCGCTCGCCGGCTCATCCAGAATCATCACCTGCGGCCGGTGCAGCAGCGTCTTAGCCAGCACCAAGCGCTGAGTTTGCCCCCGCGAAAGCTCCTTGCACCACGCGTTCTCCTTCGAGGTCAGATTGACCGTATCAAGACACTCATCGACTCGCTCCCGCCGCGCCTTGCCATTCCCCAACCGATGCGTATCCGCATGAAAATCAAGAAACTCCCACAGCTTGAGATCGGATGGCACCGGCGCCAGATCCGGCATATAACCGATCACCTCCCGCGCCCGCTCCGTATCCTCTAAAATATCGATTCCCGCCAAACTTACCTCCCCATAAGTCGGCTCCATCAAGGTCGCCAGCACCCGGAAAGTGCTCGTCTTCCCCGCCCCATTCGGACCCACCAGCCCGAAGACCTCACCATACGGAATACTCAGCGAAATATCCTTCACCGCGACAAAGTCGCCATAATCCACCCTCAGGTCCTTAATCTCAATCGCTCCTTCAGGCATCAATTTCTCACCGTAATATTAAAAACGATCCCCATCTAACAGATCCCAATCCTTCGGAAGCGATAACCCCATCTTTCCCATCTCCCGCTCCGCCTCCGCCTGTTGCTCCGCCCGGTATTTCTGCAGTGCCGTCCGCTGCTCCGGTCGCAGAACCTCCTCCACTGCCGCCAGCCTCCCCGCCCGGTCCAGTGGGGCCGTCCCAGCATCCATCCCATCGAACTCCATCCCATCGCGGTAATCCTCCGCCCCCCGCGCCATCACCCCGAACAGTTCAAAGTGCTGCTCGGAATCAAGCTCCACAATATTATCGAGACGAGTCAGATTCCGGTGCGCCTCATCCTGCACACTGCCATGCCGCTCAGCGAGCCGCTCCAGCTTGAACTTCTCAAGCTCCTCACCCTCCAGCAATTCCTCCATCAGCGGCTCCACCCCATCCGCATCCCGCCAATCATACTCCGTAGCCTGCACAAAATCCACAAAACCACTCTCCTCACTCTCAAGAACCTCAGCAAAGTGTGCCGCCCGCTCCTCGCCCCGCGCCTTGAACCACTCCTGCAAGCGCGCCTTCTCCGCCTCACCTAAATCATAATCACTCCCCCAGCGCCCCGCCATCGTATCAGCCCACTCATCCTCATTCACCTGACGCACCCGCTCGAATAGCGGCTGCATCTCCCGCATCCACGGCTTCATTGATCCAAAGATGTCATCGAAACTGACCTCCTCCCCATTCCGGAGGCGCCACATCATATCACGCATCCCATCGCCCGAAGTCTTCTTCTCATTCCGGTGCCCGCTCGCCACCAGCGCCCGGATCTCACCCTCCGCCCGGCGCAGCTTCCGCTCGGAATTTTCGAGCCGCTCCTCAGGAGAACCCTCCATAGGTGCAAGGCTTTTAGAAAACATCACCCCTCCAATTACCCCGATCGCCACACCCGCTAAAATCCCCAACACCTGCTTCATCTGCCTTATAAAACGCCACCGATCTGACTTGTCTGCCTTAAAAAATAATATTTTCTGAGAAATCACTCCCAGACGCCCTCCCCCAAAAACCTAATTCCTTTCAACCTCCCCACCCAAAAAAAAGAGACCCTCAACTCATACCCAAAAAATCACAAAGGACTCGTTTAGGGACCTTAAATAGTTTCTCACGCCAGAATCTGCATATCCTAACCGCTAGATCCCCTCCCCCTTCCCAATAGACCAGAAAAGCTGAGAGAAATGCGCACAAAGTTGCAAAAAGTCCCGCAGATTCGCCTCACATCAATATCCCGATTTAAGGATTCTTAACGCGGAAACCATCCTAGGAATTGACGTCCACTGGCGTCGGTGAAGTCGTCACCTACGCAAACTCTGAACGCGCCTTCTAAGCTGCCGTATACTTCAATGTCGGTGACAAGATCACCCTCACCACCGCCGTCCGCACCATCAGTGGGACCGGCCCGCGTTTCAACCGCGCTCACCCATGGGAGCGCGTTCTTTTGTGCCTCGTTGACATGGATATAGAATCCTCACGTAAGGGAAATAGTAACCCCTCAGCGCCCGCTCAGAATCTCACTCGGCTCGAAACCGCGCCATTCTCTTTCTTCCAAGTCCCCTAACTCAAGCTCGCCCACCGCCTCACGGTGCAGCGTTACCACCCTCACCCCGAAACGGGCAAACATGCGCTTCACCTGGTGATTTTTTCCCTCATAGATCGTTAGAAGGCAGGTCTCTCGATCGAGAAGCTCAACCTGCGCCGGCGCTGTCGTAATCTCTTCTTTGGCAAACCACATTCCTTTTTCAAAATGGGAGATCATTTCGCCAGAAATCGGGCTGTCGGTGCCCACGCGGTAGCGCTTTCCGACCTTCCGCTCGGGTTCCGTGATCGCTTCGGAGACACGGCTGTCATTTGTGAGAATAAGGAGCCCGGTCGTGAAGCGATCCAGCCGACCGGCCAAGTGCAGCTCACTAGCCCAAGGCTCTTTAACAAGATCAATAACCGTGGGGTGCTCCGCATCGGTGGTAGCGCTTACCACTCCGGCGGGCTTATTCAGCATGAGGTAGCGCGCGGTCCGATTCTGCACAATTTTCCCGTCCATCTCGACAAGATCGAATTTCCCGATCTCCATCGCCCCACTGACGGCTGCAGCACCATTGACCCAGATCTCACCCGCTCGAACCTTCGCCCGGATGCGCGGCTTCCCTAAACCCGCATCCTTCCAGATGAGGCGATCTAGTCTTGTGAATCCTCTCACCGGATCTGAGCGAGTGCCTTTGAAATGATCGAATCATCGGCGGGAAAAATGGTGCGAAGGTCTAGAAAAAGGGCGTCGTCAGTGGTGTAACCCACGATCGCGGGCGATCCGCTGCGGAGCCTCTTCGCAAGTTTGGCAACGGAGAATTCTTGTGGGACAAGCTTGATCGCGATGGAAGGAAACTCCGCCCGAGGCATCGTGCCGCCGCCGGGCCGAGCAAGGGAATCCTCTACCGAAAAAGTCACTTTGCCCGGCGAAAGATTGCCAAGGATCGCCTCGGCACGTTCTCGGAGAGCTGTCGTACTTGTCCCTAGGAACTTTAGAACGGGCACGTCACTTGAAGCCGGGTCGGCTTTGACCTCAAGATACTGATCGATCGATTCCTGCAGAGTGGTCAGGATGAGCTTGTCACAGCGCACCGCACGGAAGAAGGGCTCCTTCTTAATCTCGGAAATCAAATCGGCGCGCCCTCCAATGATCCCTGACTGAGGGCCACCGAGAAGCTTGTCGCCGGAGAAGATGACGAGGTCGATCCCCCGCCGCAGGCATTCCTGAGGAGTCGGTTCGTGGTCAATTGGCGCAAGGTCCTCGGTATCCATCATCGCGCCCGAGCCGAGATCCTCGACCAGTGGGAGACCGTGTTTCTGACAAAGTTCGGCGATCTCCGCGATCTCCGGCTCGCCAATAAATCCGCCGATGTAGAAGTTCGAGCGGTGGACCTTCAAGATGAGCGCGGTCTGGGGCGTAATCGCCCGTTCGTAGTCGCTCAAATGGGTCTTATTGGTGGCACCGACCTCGACGAGCTTAGCCCCAGAAGTTTCTAGGATCTCGGGAATTCGGAAACCGCCGCCGATCTCCACCAGCTCTGAGCGCGAGACGATAACTTCATTTTTTCCCTCGTCCACCAAGGTCCGCAGAGTCAGAACAAGCGCAGCGGCGCAGTTATTTACCGCAGTCGCCGCTTGGGTTTCGAGAAGGCACGCCAATGCAGTCTCGAGATAACCAGCCCGCTTACCACGCGCGCCGGACGGCAGATCGAACTCGAGATTCGAGTAGCCCGTAGCAATCGTCTGCAGCGCGCTAGCTGCCCGGGAACCCAGCGGAGAGCGGCCTAGATTAGTGTGGATGAGAACGCCGGTAGCATTAATCACAGGCTGGAGCCGAGAGTTGGCAAAATCCTGCAAACCCTCCCCGATGGCAGTCTCGATCTCAATGCGCGAGACGGCCTCACCAGCGAGAATTTTTTCCCGAAAACCCTGAACCTCACGCCGAACGAAGAGATTGATGAGCGGACGAGGAAGCGACACCTCTGCCGAGAGCGCTGCAGCGAGCTTTTCAACAGCGGGCAAGGTAGAAAGATCAGGCATGAGTTCGTTGCCCAAGATCTAGCCCCAATAAGGATTAAGGTAAAGGGGAGGTCCGCATTTCTCGAAAAGTTCTAAAAACCTTCTTGCCAACCCCACCTTCCGATTATAACTCCCCCCCGTCCGATACGACAATGACCCGTTCGTCTAATGGTTAGGACTCCAGATTTTCATTCTGGCAATAGGGGTTCGACTCCCCTACGGGTTGCCATTCCACGCCGAGGCGTCGGGTGGCAAGGCGAGTAGCTTTTTTCTACTCATCGCCTTATTATTCAAAAAGTGTCGGTTCCGATGCTCAGCCGGTGACGGGTTCTCTTCTAGAGTCTAGCATTTGCCGCTCTGCGCGTCGGCCTCCCGACTTTATAAGTATCGCCACCGAGCACCGAGGCTCAGAATCCTCAGTGGTGATGAAGTCGACAAGCTGGGCTATCAAGTTCGCCCCCCACTGCATGCACGAGACCGGATCGCTCATGTTCGCGCCCGAGACCACCTAAGCGCTGCACCCCGTCTGGCCCCGGTCGACAAAAAGAGGATTTTCTCGATCGTCTCTACTGGAACCCATCATCGTTCAACAGATTGTAAAAGGTGCCACTTTGTCCTACTGCGTCAGGATTGCCTCCGGAAATGTGCGCCACTTTGGCGCTCTACCTTCGTGCAGATATTGGGGAATCCTTGTAGATCTAAGGATTTATCGAGCTGGCACGGCTTATGCCAATAGGTTGGCAAACCAACTCATTAACCCCTTTAGAAAACGAAAATATTATGGCTAAAATTTTAGGAATCGACCTCGGAACCACCAATTCTTGCATGTCTGTCATGGAAGGTGGCGAACCAACCGTCCTTGAAAACTCAGAAGGCGCACGCACCACTCCCTCCGTGGTCGCCTTTGCAAAAAATGGCGAGCGCCTCGTCGGCCAAGCGGCCAAGCGCCAAGCCGTCACAAACGCGAAAAATACCGTCTACTCCGCTAAGCGCCTCATCGGTCGCAAGTTCTCGGAACTCACGGAAGACGACAAGCGCGTCCCCTACGAGATCGTAGCAGCTGATAATGGCGACGCCCATATTCAGGTGGAGATCGATGGCGAAAAGAAGACCTTCTCGCCCCAAGAGATCGCCGCCATCATCCTCGGCAAACTCAAGTCGGATGCGGAAGCGAAACTTGGTGAAACCATCACCGAAGCCGTCATCACCGTCCCCGCTTACTTCAATGACTCGCAGCGAAATGCCACCAAGGCCGCTGGCGAAATCGCGGGCCTCAAGGTCCGCCGCATCATCAACGAACCCACCGCCGCCTCGCTCGCCTACGGACTCGACTCGAAGACTGATCAAAAGGTCGCTATTTATGACCTCGGTGGCGGAACCTTCGATATCTCCGTGCTCGAAATTTCCGATGGCGTCTTCGAGGTCCTCGCGACCGATGGTGACACCCAGCTCGGTGGTGACGATTGGGACAACGCACTCATCGACCACATCGTCGCAGAGTTTAAGAAAACGGAAAACATCGACCTCTCCGGCCAGCCCGACGCCCTCCAGCGTATCAAGGAAGAAGCGGAAAAGGCAAAGATCGCTCTCTCTTCTTCCCAAAATTACGACCTCAACCTCCCCTTCATCACCGCAGACGCGACCGGTCCGAAGCACATTCAGCTCAGCCTCACCCGCGGCAAGCTCGAGCAGCTCACCGACCACCTCTTCCAGCGCACCAAAAAGCCTGTCACTGACTGCCTCAAGGAAGCCGATGTCTCCACCGGAGAGATCGACGAGCTCGTTCTCGTAGGAGGAATGACCCGCATGCCGAAGGTCGTTGAGACCGCCAAGGAACTTGCTGGAAAAACTCCTCACCAAGGCGTCAACCCGGATGAGGTCGTGGCCATCGGCGCAGCCATCCAAGGCGGTGTTCTCCAGGGTGATGTCAAAGACGTCCTCCTCCTCGATGTCACCCCTCTCACCCTCTCGATCGAGACCGAGGGAAGCCGTGCCACCTCGATGATCGACCGGAATACCACCATCCCAGTCAAGAAGAGTCAGACCTTCTCGACCGCTGCCGATAACCAGCCCGCCGTCGACATCCGCATCTGCCAAGGTGAGCGCCCGCTCTTCGCCGATAACAAACTCCTCGGGAACTTCCAGCTCTCCGGCATCGAGCCCGCCCAGCGCGGAATGCCCCAGATCGAAGTCACCTTTGACATCGACGCCAACGGAATCCTCCACGTCTCCGCGAAAGATAAAAATTCCGGTAAGGAGCAAAAAATCTCCATCGAAGGCTCCAGCGGACTCTCCGATGACGAGATCGAAAAAGCGAAGCGCGACGCCGAAGCTCACGCCGAGGAGGATAAGAAGCGCGCCGAAGCCGTCGACATCAAGAATAAGGGTGAAAACGTCGTCTACCAGGTCGAGAAGCAGCTCAGTGAGCTTCCCGAAGACGCCCCCGCAGAGCTAAAAGAAATGCTCACCGGCAAGCTCGACGCCGTCAAAGGCGCGATGAAGGCCGACGACCTCGACCTCATCAAATCCACCACCGAAGACCTTGAAAAGTCGCTCGCAGAACTCGCCCAAGCCGCCCAAGCGGCCGGCGCGCAAATGCCCGACATGGGCGGCGGCGCACCAGAAGCCGAAGCGCCTGAAGAAGACGGCGAACCGCGCCAAGCAAAGGGCAAGGTCGTCGATGCCGAGGTCGTAGATGCGGAAGTTAAGGACGACTCCGACAAGTAAGTGCTGATCCTCTGAGTCCGCCATGACCCTCACCTCCAAGCAACAAAAGCTCGCCGAGCTGCGACCCCTCTCTCCCGAGGCGGTCGCCAGCTTGTCAGCTGCTTGGGATGTCCGCATGGTTTACGAATCGAACTCGATCGAGGGCAACTCGCTCACCCTCCGCGAAACAGAAATCGTTCTTTCAAAAGGCGTCACTGTTTCAGGAAAACCGCTCAAGGATCATCTCGAAGCGGTCAACCTCGCCAAGGCTTGGGAGATCGTCAAAGACCTCGCTCAACCTGAATCGAAGTTTGGCGAAAACGATCTCCTCGCGCTTCACGGAATCGTCCTCACGGAAAAAGGCGGGACTTATCGCAGCGGAGCAGTCCGCATCGCCGGTGCCACCCATCTTCCTCCTAACCCCGTCAAGGTCCCCGAACTCATCGAGGCCCTTTTCTCAGAGTTGGAAGGTCTCAGTGACCCGGTCGAACGAGCCGCGAAGGTTCATCACGGCGTCGCTTCCATCCATCCCTTCGTGGATGGTAATGGCCGCACCGCGCGCCTCGCGATGAACTTCATCCTGCTCGCCGCCGGTTACCCGCCCGTCTCGATCCCCACCGAACTTCGCCAAGACTACTACACCGCACTCGAAGCCGCCGACTCTGGCAACTTCCCTACCTGGCAATCCTTTTTAGAAACCCAACTCCATCAAGAACTCGACCTCTATCTCGAAGCTCTTTCCTAAACAAAATCACGCCCCTCACCGGGCAACCCAACCTAACAAAAAACAAATACCACTAAATATTATGGCTAGTATCAAACCACTCGGAAACCGCGTCCTCGTGAAGCGGCTCGAAGCAGAAGCAATGAGCGCAGGCGGCATCGTCCTCCCTGACTCCGCTCAGGAAAAACCTCAAGAAGCCGAAGTCGTCACTCTCGGCACCGGCGGCACGGACGACAACGGCAAGGATATCGTCTTCGATGTCAAAGTCGGCGACAAAGTCCTCATCTCAAAATACGGCGGCACCGATGTCAAAGTAGATGGCGAAGAACTCCTCATCCTCACCCAGTCTGACATCCTCGGCGTCCTCACAGACTAAATATCTTAATCACTCATTAACCTAATCACTTACTAACCAAAATTATGGCTAAACAACTCCAATTCGACGAAGCAGCACGTCAGGCACTCCTCCGCGGGGTCACCAAGCTCGCTCGCGCAGTCAAAGCAACTCTCGGGCCTGCAGGCCGCAACGTCATTCTCGACAAAAAATTCGGCTCCCCGACCGTCACCAAGGATGGTGTCTCAGTCGCAAAGGAAATCGAACTCGAAGATCCCTACGAGAACATGGGCGCACAGCTCATCAAGGAAGTCTCCTCCAAGACCTCCGATATCGCAGGTGACGGAACTACGACGGCTACCGTACTTGCCGAGGCCATCTATAAGGAAGGCCTCCGCAACGTAACCGCTGGCGCAAACCCCATCAGCCTCCAGCGCGGAATCATGAAAGCCGCTGAGGCCATCGTGGCCCAGCTCGCTGAGATCTCGAAGGAAGTCTCAGACTCGAAGGAAATCGCTCAGGTCGCTACCGTCTCCGCCAACTGGGATAAGGAAATCGGCAACATCATCGCCGAAGCGATGGATAAGGTCGGTAAAGACGGCACCATCACCGTCGAGGAAGCCAAGGGAATCGAAACCACCCTCGACGTCGTCGAAGGAATGCAGTTCGACAAAGGCTACCTCTCTCCTTACTTCGTCACCGATCCAGACACCATGGATTGTAATCTCGAGAACGCCTACGTCCTCATCAACGAGAAGAAGATCTCCAATCTCAAGGACCTCCTTCCCGTCCTCGAAAAGATCGCCAAGACCGGCCGTCCTCTCCTCATCATTGCAGAAGATGTCGAAGGTGAAGCACTTGCTGCCCTCGTGGTAAACAAGCTCCGCGGCACCCTGAACATCGCCGCCGTCAAGGCTCCAGGATTCGGAGACCGCCGTAAGGCCATGCTCGAAGACCTCGCCATCCTCACCGGCGGTCGCTGCATCACCGAGGACCTCGGCATCAAGCTGGAAAACATCGAGCTCGAAGACCTCGGCGAAGCCAAGCGCGCTACCATCACGAAGGAAGACACCACCATCGTCGAAGGTGGCGGTGGCTCGGAGGCCATCTCCGGCCGCGTGAATCAGATCCGTAAGCAGATCGAGGAAACCTCATCTGACTACGATCGTGAGAAGCTCCAAGAGCGCCTCGCCAAGCTCGCAGGCGGAGTCGCCGTCATCAACGTCGGTGCCGCCACCGAGACCGAGATGAAGGAAAAGAAAGCTCGTGTCGAGGACGCCCTCCACGCCACCCGCGCCGCTGTCGAAGAAGGCATCGTCCCAGGAGGTGGAACCGCCCTCATCCGCGCCCAAGCTGGTGTCGGTGAACTGAATCTCGAAGGAGACGAAGCCACCGGTGCCCTTCTCATCGCATCCGCGATCGAAGCACCCCTCCGCCAGCTTGCTGCAAATGCAGGCCTCGAGGGCGCGCTCATCGTCGAGAAAGTGCGCAACGAGTCTGGAAATAACGGCTACAACGTCGCCACCGGAGAATACGTCGACCTCATCGAGGCAGGCGTCGTTGACCCCACAAAGGTCACCCGCTCCGCACTCCAGAACGCCGCGTCCATCTCCGGACTCCTCCTCACCACCGAGTGCCTCATCACCGATCTCCCCGAGCCAGAGCCCGCTGGCGGCGGTGACCACGGTCACGACCACGGCGGCATGGGCGGCATGATGTAAAGTGGCCGGGGCTTCCAGCCCCGTAGCCAATCCAAAAACTCAACAAGCCGGACGACTCCTTAAAGAGCGTCCGGCTTTTTCGTGCATTGAAGTTGATAGTTAAGACATCCGAAATGTTTTTAAATCCTTAGCATAAAATTATTGCGCTTTTGTGAATAACTTGGATATATTGCTATTCACCCTTACATGAAAACCACCCTCTTACTGACTGCATTCATTTGCGGAGGTATCACATCGGCATCCGCATTCACGGTAGATTTTACTCAGCATCTTGGTGCTGTGACGACTCTTCAAACGGGAGGCCCTGCCGCTCCCGTTCTCACCCCTATCATCATTAATGTTCCCGGATATGGTGACGTTGAGTTTCAAGTAACCTTTAGCGGAACTTCCGGGCCTCAAGCTCCCTCCCCAACTTACTCTTCCGAAGTCGGTCAAGAATTTACGAACACTCCGAGCGATCCCATCAATTCACTGAACTTTGCCGATGAGACCGTTGTTGCCGTTTCTTTCAAAGGAAACGTTCCTATGAATATCGATTTTGAATTCGTCGGAGTCGGAATTGGCGAGGACTTCGATCTCGGCAAAACGGATGACCAGAATTACACCATCAGCTTTTCCAGCGATGCCGGACCCGTTAACGTTCTCTTCGGCGAAGATCCCCAAGCCGGACTCCGCTCGATTAACTTTGATGCGGTGCCCGAGCCTTCATCGGCTCTTCTCGGCGCTCTCGCGACCGTGGTTCTTCTCCGTCGCCGCCGCTAGGACCCCTAAGAATCTGACAACTGCTTTTCAAAAACCCTCTCCGTGTTGCGCGGCGAGGGTTTTTTTGTGCCTTAATCCGGTCAAGATCAGGTCGGCCCTTTAACGAACGATGACCTTAGCCCCGGGTCGAGCGAAGTCAGAAAAGCGCGCAGCATCCCAGTTCGCAAGGCGGTAACACCCCGCGCTTTGCGCCCGCCCGATGGTGCGGGGGTTGGAGGTTCCGTGGATCCCGATTCCGGCGCGATTAAGGCCAGACCAGAGGACGCCCACAGGGTTATTCGGCCCGGGAGGGATTTGAAGGTATTCATTACTACGAACCCCTTTCTCAAGAAGCTGCTTATCGTAGCGCCACTGTGGGAGCTCGACGCAGTTCCTAATCTCCCAATGCCCACGGTGGATAAATTTTTCCTGACCCGGAGTGGTGGGGAACATCGCGATAAGCTGGCCCACGGAGTCCTCTTCTTCATCATCGATCACCGCTACCGCTACTCCCGGAGCGACCCTGACCGCTGAGACGGAATCGTAAATGAAAAGCTGTTTCATGCTCGTATCGATGATGACGGTGCGGGCGCTCAGGACGCTATCAGAGCGATGGGTGCGCCCGGCGGCGAGTTTCTCGATCTGAAAAGGCGCGATATTGGGGACCTTCAAGGTCGACCGGGGAGCGAGGCTATTGATCTTCTTTCTGCCGTTGAGCTCGATGAGAAAAGTGTCCGAGGTATGGTATCGCTCCGCCATGAACTCGAGGTAGGAGCGGTAAGACATCATCTTTTCCTTCGCCTGAAGTTCACGCTTCTTGGGCAGCTTCGGGTTGACGTATTTCGAGGCAAAGCTTGGCACGGTCGCTACCGCATAAAGAGTAGGCACTTCACTACGCGCGTCCGCCATGATCGCGTCCCAATCACCCGGAGAGCGCCCGCGAGCTCGGTTGTAGGCATACACCGCACCTTCAGTAAAATTCCCGGGCTTCCCATCAAGGAAACCGGGACCGAAGCATTTCTGATCGAGAAAAATTTGAAGGCGGAGTCCTTCGTCAACCGAGTCCGGCTTAGCCGCTTCCACGAGAGTCGGAAGGGCGAGGAGGAGGAATGCAAAAAGCGCTTTCACAAGAAAACCTTAACATTCCCTAAGTAAAGATCCACCTGAAAGCGCAATTTAAGCGAGATTGATTCTTCCCGGCACGTCTGCGGGGCCCGAGATGAAGAAGACAAGAAAGGTCCGGAGCGTGGACCCGGCCCTTAGCAAAAAGCATCAAAGGTCTCAGACAGATAAAAAATTCCGCCCCCTCGCCAGAGATGAAGTCACTTTCAGCTTGAAAAAATCACCTGTCACCTAAGATTCGCGCACAAATTCAGCGGACACGACGCTTACATCGTGCATACAAAATTATCTCTGAGTTATGATCGAAGTCAACTCCCTCACCAAGCGATTCGGCCATAAGGTCGCCGTCGATAATCTCTCGTTCTCGGTCAAGAAAGGCGAGGTCCTCGGCTTTCTCGGGCCGAATGGCGCCGGCAAGTCCACCACCATGCGCATGGTCACCGGCTTCATCCCGGTCACCAGCGGCACGATCTCGATCGGTGAGGTCTCGATGATCGAGCGCCCCATGGAGGCTAAGAAAAAAATCGGCTACCTCCCCGAATCCGCACCCCTCTACAATGACATGACGGTCCAGGGCTTCCTCAAGTTCTGCGCTTCGATGCGTGGCCTCGGTGGGAGCAGCAGAAAAGAAGCGGTCGAAAAAGCGATCGAAACCTGCTTCCTCGAGACCGTCGCCCACCAATCCATCGACACTCTTTCAAAAGGCTACCGCCACCGCACCTGCCTCGCCCAGTCCCTCCTCCATGATCCGGAAGTCCTCGTGCTCGATGAACCCACCGACGGTCTCGACCCGAACCAGAAGCGGGAGGTGCGCAAGCTCATCCGCAATCTCGGAAAAGAAAAAGCGATCCTTTTTTCAACCCACATCCTTGAAGAAGTCGCGGAGGCCTGCACCCGCGCCGTCATCGTAGACCAAGGCACCATCGTGGCCGATGGCACCCCGGCGGAGCTCACCGCGCAAGGCGGCGGCTCTCTCTACGACCTCTTCCACCAAGTCACCACTTCCGAAACTTCTGCCGCTTAATTTCATGAATACGTGGACCATTTTTAAACGCGAGCTGACGAGCTACTTCTCACAGCCCACCGCCTACGCCATCATCGTCATCTTCAGCCTCCTCTCGATCGGGCTGACCTTCACCTTCGGCCGCTTCTGGGATTTCCAAGACGCTTCGCTCAACTATTCCTTCTTCTGGTGGCACCCGCTCATTCTCATGATCCTCGCTCCTGCCGTGAGCATGCGCCTTTGGTCGGATGAGCATCGCTCCGGCACCATCGAGCTTCTCGGCACCCTACCCGTCACGATGCGCAGCGCCATCTTGGGGAAATTTTTCGCTTCCGCGCTCGTCTGGCTTCTCGCGCTCGCCCTCACCTTCCCCGTAGTCATTACGGTGAACTGGCTGGGCTCGCCGGATAACTGGGCCATCTTCTCAGGCTACCTCGGGAGCTTTCTCGTATGCTGCACCTTCCTGGCGATCACCTCGCTGGTCTCGGCCTTCACGCGCGACCAAGTCGTCGCGCTCATCGTCTCAGTCTCGCTCTGCTTCCTTCTCACAATCTGTGGGATCGATCAGGTGATCAATGAGCTACGCCGCTCTTGGAGTAAGGAAAGCGTCGATCTCCTTGCCTCGGTAGGAGTCTATTCTCATTTCCAAGAAGCGACCCGCGGGCTCATCCGCTTCTCCAGCCTCCTTTACTTTATCGGGCTCATCACAGTTTGCCTCATCGGCACTAATCTCGTTCTCAAGTCCCAGCGAGCCTAACCCCTCAAACTTCCATTTTTAGACTATGAAAGCTCTGAAACCTGTCCTCATCGGAATCGCCGCGCTGGCGCTCCTCCTTTTTATTATTTCCCTCTTCAGCGAGGGCCTCGCGCCCCTGCGCTGGTGGTCCCTCCTCGCCGCCCTCATCCCACTGAGCCTCCTGCCAAATAGCCGGACGATCCGGGCAGCCTTCGGCACCCTCGTCCTCGCCGGCTTCGTCTTTTTTGTCACCCAGCTCCTCGGCATGACGAGTCTGGGTCATAAGAATATCGATCTCACCGAGGATGACCGCTACACCCTTACCGAGGGCACCAAGGCCATCCTCGGCGAGCTCGATGAGCCAGTCGTGATTAACTATTACGTCACCCGCGATCTCCGCTCGATCCCGGCCGATCTCAAGCGCTACATCCCGCGCATCGACAACCTCCTCGAGGAATTTGCCGCTCTTTCCAAAGACGGAAATGTGAGCGTGAACTTCATCGACCCCAAGCCAAACACCGATGAGGAAGACGCGGCGGCTCTCGATCAAATCCAGCAGATTCCCGTCTCGCAGACAGAGAATCTCTTCTTCGGAGTTTCCATCTCCTGCTGGGATAAAAAGACCGTTATTCCCTACTTTAATCCCGAGAACGAAACGCAACTTGAATTCGATCTTATCAGCGCAATCGCTGAGGTCTCAGCCTCAAATAAGCCGACCGTCGGTCTCGTCTCCGCGCTCGATCTCACGACTGGCGGGAATGCGGGCCAAGGCTGGATTTTCACGCAATTCCTGCGTCGGAGTTACAATGTCGCAGACCTCGGAATGGCCGTCACCGACCGCCTTCCCGCTATTTATCAGGAGAACGAATGGGGCGAGCCTCTCACCCATCTCGATCCCGAAAAAATTCCAGTCATCCTCGTGATCCACCCCGCAGGAATTACGCTCGAGGCAGAGTATCACCTCGACCAATATCTCCTCCGCGGAGGCACCGTGATCGCCTGCGTCGATCCTTTTTCCTTCGCCGCCCAGCAGAGCAGCCGCCCGCAGCCGCAAATGCCCGGAATGCCGCCTCAGCCCCAAGCGGGAGTCCCTACCATGTCGACCCTGCCCGAGCTCTTCAAGAAATGGGGCGTATCCTTTAGCGACACCGATGTGCTCACCGATGGCACCTTTGGCCTCCAAGGCAACCCCGCAATGCTCAAGCTGAACCGTGATGCCATGCCCGTAGAAGACGAGATCGCCCTCGCCTCAATCAGTGATATCCTCTTCGGCTACGGCGGCGGATTCAGTCAGGTAAATGGACCGGGGCTCGAGGTCTCGCGCCTCATCCGGAGTTCGCTTCAGTCCGGTCTCATCCCCGCAGCAGAGGCTTCCAGTCCCCAAAACGCGCAGAACCTGCGCTACAAGCGCCACTCGGACGACCAGCAATATGACCTCATGGTTTCCCTCAGCGGAACCTTCGAAACCGCATTCCCAGACGGTAACCCTTCAGCTCCCAAGCCAGAAAAAGAAGCTGCCGAAGGCGAAGAAGATATCCCCGAAACTTCCGCTGATGATTCCTTAAAAACCGGAGTCGCAAAAGGCCACGTCTATCTCTTTTCTGACTCGGATTTCCTCTACGATGGCGCCGCCTACCGCCTCCTCCAGATTGGTGGCCGCGGGGGCGGAATCCCCCAGCAAATCTCTGATAACGGCCCCCTCGTCTTCAACATCCTCGACCAAGCAACGAACTCAAAATACCTCGTCGGCGCACGCGCCCGCACCCCGAACTGGCGCCCCTTCACCGTCTTTCAAGAAATGACTTCTCGTTTTGAAGAAGAAGCCGGCGAGAAGATCGAGCAGTTCGAGCAGCAGCAGCAGAAAGCCACCGAGGAAATTCAGAAACTACAGGCCCAGCGTCAAGATAGCCGCTCGCCATTTCTTAATGAAGAGCAGCAGGCCGCCCTTCTGAGACTTAATGAGGAAAAAGCGAAAGCCTCAAAGGGCATCCGCGATCTCGAAAAGGACAACCAAGCGCAGATGGACGCAATTCAGTCCGGCATCTTCTGGAAGTCACTCATCACCGTGCCGATCATCGTCCTCGTCTTCGGCCTCGCCATGTTCTTCTACCGCAGCGCCGCCACTCAAGCGCGCTAGGCTTCCCCTTCAAAAAACGTCACCTTTTAACCAAAAGAATCCCATGTCACGTATCCACCTTCTCATCCTCTGGGTCCTCGCCCTCGTGGCCGGCCTCATCGTCTTCTCCACCCAAGGAAACAGCCGCGCCGCCCTCGCCTCCGAGACCACTCTCGAACCCGGTGACACCCCCATCACCACCGCAGATCTCCGCGGATACGGCGGCCTTAAGTTCGCCGATGAAAAAAATGTCACCACTCTTCTGAACAAGGACGACGCTTGGCTCGTCGTCGAGAATAAGGACTACCCGGTCAACCTCCAGACCCTCGCCCGCGCCTTCGATGCCGTGCGCGAACTCAAGATCATCCAAGGCCTCCCCGCAGAGCAGAAACACTGGGCCCGCTTCGGGCTCGACCCCGAGGCCGAGAATGAAGCCGACCGCCCTCGCGAGCTAAGCCTCCTCTCAAAAGATGGCACCGTCGCGCAAACCATCTTCATCGGAAAAGCGCGCGAAACCTCCGGTGGCCAAGGCCGAGCATCCGGCCGCTTCATCCGTCTCGCGGGTGACGATTCCGGCGTCTACATCGTCCAAGAATCCTTCAGCCAACTCAATGCCGACCCGCTCACCTGGATCGATAAAAGCCTTCCCAAAGTCGAAGGCATCTTAAGCATCACGATGAAGCCGGACAACAAACTCCTCACCCCGTGGACCGTCACCCGACCGACCGCTGTCGGTGAATTCACCCTCGATGGGATCGCCCAAGACCAAGAAACCGTAGCCTCAGCAGTCGCTCCCCTAAAAAACCTTTTCGCCTCAGCCTCCTTCACCGAGCTCCTAACTAAGGAAGACGTTCTAAAGAGAGCCGCCCTCGACGAAACCCGAGAAATCACCATCAAGACCGCCTCGGGCATCTCCTACCTCTTCACCATCGTTCCCGAAAAAAGAGACCCCCCAAAGGACGAGAAAAAAGACGCCGAAAAGCCCGACGACCGTAACTACATCGTCAGCTTCAAACTCCTCAGCGGACCGAGCGACCCCGAAAAGCCCACGGAAGATTCCAGCGATGCCGATAAAGCTGGCTACTACGCCCTCGTCGCAAACCAGAAGATGGCAGAAAGGCGCTACCAAGAACAGCAAGCCCTCCAAGGCCGCCATTTTCTCGTCAATAACTTCGTCGTGAACGGCCTTCTCAAGCCCCGCCACAAAATGCATAAAACCAAAGCTGACCCCGCTGCCCCTGCCGCGTCCTCGGCTGCCCCAAGTGCCCCAAGTGCCCCAAGAACCGGAACCCCACCCCCCGGATTCCCAAGCGCGACCGCCACGCCGCCCAACCAGCCTAAGCGCACTCGCCTCCAAGCCGTCACCAAGCCAATCGCAATCCCCCAGATCCCCAAGAAAAGCGAGCCCGCCGAAACTCCCGAGGCAGAAGAATAGCCACGATCCCCCCGGAGATTCCCTTTCCTAAAAGCGACCTCTTCAGAGAGTCACCCGATCTTCAGCTTTTGACATTGATCCCCCGCCCGCCCTGTCAATGATACCTAGCGTTATCTAGGAGATGGGAAAAGAGGAGCGGTATGAAATCCAAGCCAAGATCGGCCAAGGCGGAGTCGGCGCAGTTTACCGTGCCTTCGACCATCACCTGAATCGTGAGGTCGCCATCAAGCGCGTTCTCGCCGGCGGCGGCTACGAGAACCAAGATGAGGCCACCAAGGCCATGCTGAAAGAAGCCACCTCCCTCTGCTCCATTCAGCATCCCCACATCGTCACCGTCTTCGATGCCGGGGTCGATGAAGACGGCCCCTACGTCGTCATGGAACTCCTCTCAGGCCGCACCATTGACGAGATGATCGAGCGCGGAACCCTCACCTTCCAAGACTTTCGCGAAGTCGCCCTCCAAAGCCAAGAAGCACTCATCGCAGCGCAAGACCTCGACCTCGTCCACCGCGATATCAAACCCACCAACCTCATGGTGACCTGGCTCCCCAGCGGACGCTTCCAAGTAAAGCTCGTCGATTTCGGCTTGGCTAAATTTTCCCCAAAGCCCTCCCTCCAAACCATCGACCACGGCGACGCCGTCTTCGGCTCGATCCACTTCATGGCCCCGGAGCAGTTCGAACGCATCCCACTCGACAAGCGCACCGACATGTATTCCATCGGCTGCGTCTACTACTACTGCCTTGCCGGAGTCTATCCCTTTGATGGAAACACCGCGCCCCTAGTAATGAGCGCGCACCTCCAGAACACCGTCACCCCCCTCCGCGAACTGCGCCCCGATCTTCCGCGCTGGCTTTCTGACTGGGTAATGTGGCATCTTTCCCGTCAGATGAATGATCGTCCAAGCGACGCCCGCGAATCTCTAACCAAATTCCTTATGAGCGATAACCCAAACAGCCCCACCCCCGAAACTCCGGAACCACCACGACGCCCGAAGCTCATCATCCCCGGAGCTACGCCTCCACCCGAGCCCGCCACCCCAGCCGTCTCCAGCGATACCGCTCCCCAGCCCATCCTCCCGCCTCAGGGCGCAAAACCATCCGTCCACACCCAGCCACAAGCTCTCAAAGCCCCCATCGCCGCCCCCATCGCCGCTATTGATCCCACCCCAGCACCCGAGCCCACACCCGAAATCCCAGAAGCCCCGCCCGCTCCCGCACCTGTCAAAGTCACCCCCGCGCCCACTCCCACCGCCGGTCCTAAGCTCGTCATCCCCGGCGCCGCACCCGAACCCGAACCCGAACCCGAACCCGAACCCGCACCCGCACCCGAACCCGAACCCGAACCCGAACCACTGCCCCCTGCTCCCGTAGCCCCCGAGCCCGTAGCTCCCGTCCCCGAGCCAGCCGCCACTGCTCCCGTGCCCGCACCTGCCGATCAGCAGACCGTCCACCTCCAAGGTGCCGTCCCCCCAATCACCGCTCCACTCGCCGGATCAGCCCCTCCCCCCAATCCACTCGGC
>Ga0114957_1001009_pt1 | contig 33320 bp, 27 predicted proteins | sample BantaG_FD_87175 | JGI IMG/M metagenome (GOLD analysis project Ga0114957, IMG submission 87175) | Marine algal microbial communities from Bantry Bay, Ireland - BantryBay_4 metaG | ecosystem: Host-associated > Algae > Red algae > Unclassified | place: Bantry Bay, Ireland | collected 2014-11-21
AAGGTCTACTATCCCGGATTAAAAGACCACCCCAATCATGATATTGCGACCACGCAAATGCGTAATTATGGTGCGATGGTTTCTTTTGATTTTGAAAATGATGATTTTAAAGTGGCCACTAAAGTACTTAAGAATACCAAACTATTTGCACTCGCTGAATCACTCGGTGGAGTAGAATCCCTCATCGGTCATCCAGCTAGTATGACCCACGCTTCTATTCCAAAAAAGGAAAGAATGAAAGTAGGATTGACGGACTCCCTCATTCGTTTAAGTATAGGTATTGAAGATGTAGATGACCTAATCGAAGACTTGGAACAAGCCTTCGAAAATATCTAACCCCCATCAACTCTTCCCCTTGCCCGGCTTCTTGTTCAACCGCTTCTTCTTCTCTTGTTCTTCCAAATCCTTTGCTTCTTCCTCCTCCAAATTTCCAGGAGAAAAAATCAAATCCGTACTCGAAAAACTACCCCGAAAATTATCCGCCAAGGTAACCACCTGTAACAGTGCATCCAATAGCTGTTCCCGCGTCAGCTCCCGCAACGGATGTGTAAACACACTCATCACCAGTCCTTCGTAAATACAATATTTAGCATCGAGTGCAGAATGAAAATTAGCGACTAGCAGTTGGTCTTTTTCTTCGGTCTCCAGGGAATCTGTTTCTATAAAAGGAGAAAAAATCCGCATCCGATTATTAGCCTCATCCGTGAGGACAAAAACGAGGCGTTCCCGATAAATCATCTGCCAATTTCCTGCTTCCCCTTCCATAAATTCTACCGTTTCCTTTAACAATTTCTCCATAATTTTGTTATCCATTCCAGCATGAGCGGATTCATGCTGAGCATGGAGGGAACCCACATTAAATGAAAAAACAAGGAAGAAAAAGTACAATAGATTTTTCATGGAATAGATTTTAAAAACGGATTAAAGATGCGTTGGATAGCTATTTTTATACAAGTGCTTAAGTAATTTCATAGACAACTTGTCCACAAAACCTTCGTCTTCTTAAAACAATTATCCGAACCACACTGTTTTACAAATTAGGAAGTATTTACAGATTATGACGGATTTGAATAAAATATTACATTCTGGGTTGTTGGAACAGTACGTTTTAGGACTGGTCTCAGAGAAAGAACGGGCTGAGGTAGAATGCTATATTGTGAATCATCCTGAGGTGTACGAAAAAGTACAGCGACTCCGATCCTGCATGGAACACTATACCGGATTGCACGATATTCCTACACCAAAGAGTCAAACAGCACGGCCTGTTCCCGCTCCTACTTCTGTTACCCCAAAATCAACGCGATCACTTTCGGTAGAAACCAAATTTGGTGAACCGATTGAGCGAATGACCCAACTGCGAAATTATACCCGCCTTTTGGCTTCTCTGGCTGGTGCATCTATTCTCTTTTTTGCAGGATTATCTATTTACTTTTATCAAGAAACGGCAGAAAGTGCAGGCGCATTGTCTCAGCTCAATGATCGGATGTCTGTACTCGAAAACCAGCACGCAGCAGCCTTGTCTTACCTTAGTAGTGTAGAAGGAGACCATGAATTGTTAAAAGATATTAAAACCCGCAAAATGCCAATGGAGGGTGTCGGCGATATGCCTCAGGCAAAAGCGGTGGTTTATTATAACGAAAGCGAAAAGAAAACTTATCTCGACCCCGTTAGCTTACCAGTCCCTCCCAGCAATCATCATTATTTACTTTGGGCCGAAGTCAATAAAAAAAGAGTCAATATGGGAAAAATTGAACCTTCTCCAAATCATTGCCTTATTCCCATTAATTTTATTAATAATACCAAAACCTTCATGATTACCCTCGAACCAAACGACGGAACTACCTCTAGAAAAAGAAAACCTTGCCTGGTTGTTGCCAAATAATTTGATTTTACCTTAGTTTTTTATATTTTTATCCACTACAACTACTGTAATGGTAGCTTATCGAACGCAAGAAACACTAGGATAAACCGAATTACTAACCGATACACAGAATTATTATGAAGACCAAGCTCGTGCTTTGGGGTACTAATGAAAAAGATGAGAAAGTGCTACTCGCACTTGAATTACGACCCAATGATAACAAAGTAAACATCTACATCTTTCCGGAAAGCATTGCTACCGAAGAATTTGGCAAACAAATGTTTGACGAATGGCGCAACGGAAAAGCCATCCTTTTTCCCGAAGGCTACCAAACCTTGGAACGGGAACTTTCCCTAACAGAAGGCCTACTCCCGGATACCATCAAAGTCGAACGTGGTGACGTAATCCAACGTGCCCAAACGGAATGGCAGTTCGTCGTCCTCTCTTCCAAACTCAATCAGGTGTACCAAACCGAATTGGGCGAACTCAAAGAAAAGATTGAACAACTCACCAACTATGATTCAAAAACCTGGGAAAATCTAAAAACATTCTGGGCCAAAGTACAGGGACAGGTTCGAGAAAGAAATCTCTTTCGAGATCATGCTAATATACTGCGCGAAAATACGAATGAATTGTTCTCTAAAATGAAAGAATTGCGCAATTCACTGAACAAGGAATTTGAAGCGATGTCGGCTACGCATTTTGAAACCTTTAAAACGAAGCTGGGCGAAATAGAAGAGAAGGTGTCTAAAGGAATGAACCTGAGTAATATTTTTAATGAACTCAAAGATGTCCAACGAAATTTTAGAGATACTAAATTTACCAAAGAACATCGTGCAAAAATCTGGTCTCAACTCGATGGGTTGTTTAAATTAGTCAAAGAGAAAAAATTTGGACCTGATGCTAACAACAATAATTCTCCTTCTGATCGTCTTTCTAAGCGATACGATGGTCTGATGAGCGCGATTGGTAAAATGGAAAATTCTATCAAACGCGATCGAGATGATCTTAAATATCAGGATCGAAAAATTGCAAGCACAGACGGTCAATTAGAAGCTCAAATCCGACAGGCTAAAATCAAAATGATCGAAGAGCGTATCCGGTCTAAAGATGAGAAAATGACGGATATGCACCGCACACGGGAAGAATTGGAAAAACGATTAGCAGCTCAAAAAGAAAAAGATGCTCGCCGAGAAGAGCAAGCTAAAATAACTAAGGCGAAAGAAGAAGCCAAAGCTAAGATTAAGGAAGAAATGAAAGCTGCTGAAGCAGCTCGTGAGGCACAGGGACAAAAACTGGGAAAGGCAGCGGAAGCAATAACTGGTAAGCCGCAACAAGAAGACCTCCTCTCGGCTGTAACGGATACGGCAGAAGAAGTAGGGGAAGAAATTCGAGATACCCTGGAAGATGCAATTGATACGGTGAAGGCCATCGCAGAAGTGCTCGGAGGAAAAGTTACCGAAAAAATGGCGGAGGTGAAAGAGACGGTAGAGGAGGTAATCGAAGAAGTAAAAGAGGATATTAAAGAGACAAAGGAAACGGTCAAAGAGGAAATGAAAGCAGCCAAAAAAGCAGTTAAGGAAGAAGTCGCCGACGCAAAAAATGAAGTAAAAGAAAAAGTGGCGGATGCAAAAGAAGAAGTCGAAATAGATGTAGAACTTGAAAAAGCCAAAACCGTAACCGCGACTCCCGTTATACCTATTGTAAACAACTCAAATACGGAAACAGAAAAACCGGATGACCTTAAAATAATTGAAGGTATCGGCCCAAAGATCGAAGAGATTCTGCAAAACGTCGGTATCAAAACCTATAAAAAATTAGCAGAAACTACTCCTGCTCAAATCAGCAGCGTATTACTCGCCGCTGGCAATCGCTACAAAAGCCACAATCCTAACACCTGGCCCAAACAATCCCAAATGGCAGCAGCCGGAAAATGGGATGAACTAAAAGCATGGCAAGAAGTCCTAGATGGTGGAATAGATCGCAAAGCAGAACGACGGACAGAGGAGGAGTAACGTAATTTATTGGTCAATGTCTTAGCACTTACCTGAAAACGCTGCATGGCTAGTGGTGAAAATAGTTTTATTGTCGCAAATTAGATAAAGGATGTTTTAGTCTAAAATGAAGTAAAGTAATATCTTAAATTTGTATAACTATTAGTTAGATTTTTAAGAACAACCTACTCCATCTTATGCGAAAAATATACCTTGCCACACTATTGTTATTTGGCTTCTATAGCATCTCTACCGCTCAGGTACAACTCAATGAATATTCAGCTTCTAATCTTAACTCCTTTACCGATAGTTTTGGTAAAACAGAAGACTGGATAGAATTATACAATGCTTCAGATACGCCAGCGGATATCAGCAACTGGCACTTATCCGATAAGATTTCTAAACCAAAAAAATACCAGATTCCTGCAGGTACCATCATTCCTGCTAACGGATTTTTGACCTTCCTTTGCTCTGGCCGCGATCAGGTCGTCAACGGTGAATATCACACCAACTTCAAACTCGCACAAACCAAAGCAGAGGAATACGTCCTGTTTGCTAATCCCGATGGAGATATTATCGAATCTACTCCATTAGAACTAACCTTAGTAGAACACTCTCGATGCAAAGCAGTAGATGGCGACTCGATATGGGTCGTTTGTACAAATCCTAGTTTCGCAACTTCTAATAACGCAACCCCTAAATTTGAAAAATATACAGCGACTCCTGACATAGATTTAGCTGCGGGATTTTATTCAGGACCACAACTCATAACGCTTACGAATAACGAACCCAATGCTATACTTCGCTATACCATTGACGGAACAAATCCTACTCCTGATGCTCCTCAATATGCGGGGCAACCACTTGTCATTACTGAGACTACTGTTGTAAAAGCACAGGCTTTTTCTAATAACGACGATGTACTAACAGGTAAAATGGTTTTTAATACTTATTTCATTGACGAAGAATATTCTTTAGCGGTCTTTTCCGTAGCCGCAGACGAAGTTATCAACCTAGCCAACGGAAATGGCGAACTGATTCCCATCGGTTCACTGGAATACTTTACCACAGATGGCGAACGAACCGCTACTTCTTTTGGTAGCTTAAATCGACATGGACAGGATTCATGGGTACTTGATCATCGTAGTATTGATTGGATATCAAGAGACGAAATGGGATACTCTAAAGCAGTCAAGGCGCCTTTATTTAGTTATTCCGAAAGAGATGAATACCAGAAATTTATGTTTAGAAATTCTGGTGACGACAACTATCCAGCTATCGATGATGGCCAGCACGAAGGAAGTACGCATATCCGAGACGAATTTGTTCAAACCCTTGCTCAAAATGGAGAAATGAAACTAGACCTCCGTGCGGTAGAACGTGTGGTACTATTTCTCAATGGAGAGTATTGGGGCGTGTATGGAATGCGCGAACGTCCAGTTGACCATGATTATACCGACGAGTATTACGACCAGGGTAAATACGATATTCAATATTTATCAACTTGGCAGTATACCGAAATCGAATATGGTGGCCAACAAGCGATCACCGACTGGGTCAATATCAGAAATTTTATTTTGGAAAATGATATGAGTAACCCTGATAACTATCAAGTTGCAGAAGATAGTATTAATATGTTGAGTATGATTGATTATATGATTGTCAACCTCAACGTCGTGGCATCCGATTGGTTGAACTATAACACAGGTTGGTGGCGTGGTAGAAATCCGGAAGGAGATCATAAAAAATGGGGATACATTCTATGGGATCTTGACGCGACCTTTGATTATTATCTTAATTACAGTGGTGTTCCTGACACCTCTCCAGAAGCTGCCCCTTGTGACTTGGAAGAAATTGCAGAATTTATTGATACTTTTTTTGGCGGTAGTGGTGGTGGTGGTGGCCCAGTCGATCCAACTTCTTGTGAAACCATCATGAATGGTTCTAGCCCTTACGCTGCTACAGATTCCTTTTTTATAGCAACCGTCAACGTAGATAATCATTGCTGCGAGGGAGTATGGGACGATCAATGTCAGCAAATCTATGATGATTTTGTCGCAAATGGAAACATGACGGGAGGAGGAAATACTGATGTAGGACAACACGAAAAAATATTCCTAAAGCTCCTTGACGAAAGTCCTGAATTTAAACAGCTTTACTATTCTCGTTACGCAGATATGATGAACACTGTATTTTCTTGTGAAAACATGATAAGTACCCTCGATACGATGCTCGAAGTAATTCGTCCGGAAATGCCTCGACAAATTGACCGATGGGGTGGAACGATGCAGGAATGGGAATCCAATGTTGATGATTTGAAAGATTTTATCAATGAACGATGTATGTTGTTGGACGATGGTGCTGTTGAGTGTTATGAAGAACTTTCTGGCCCGCACCAACTGACACTTTTAACAGAACCAGATGGTATCGGAGAAATAGATTTGAACACGCTGGACATCGAAAGCTTCCCCTGGACTGGTGATTATTTTGCTGGAATGGAAAATAAGATAAAAGCAAAAGTATTTAATGATTTTGAAGATGATTACGAGTTTAGCCACTGGGTAACGAGCGCAGGCAGTTTAATTACGCCAAGTGTAAATGATCGAAAGGCAGCCATTAGCATAGTCTCAGCAGATACCTTGACAGCGGTCTTTCGAGAAATTGGTTCAGTCAATAATCGAGATTTAGTAGAAGAATTATCCATGCGCGTATTCCCAAATCCTGCACAAAATTATCTGACATTGGAATATGATCTAGAACGAACAGCGGAAGTGAGGGTGAGTTTACAATCAGTGATCGGACAAAACGTAATTAATTTTCCACAAGCCAGCGGAACCCGACCAGCAGGAGTACAGCGAGATCAACTGCCCTGCACATCCGTACCTTCAGGATTATATTTCTTAACGGTAAAAATAGGAACACAGCAAGAGAGCTTTAAAGTAAGCATATTGCATTAGAATAAAATCTAATGATAAATCCAGGCGCTTCTAAATAAAAGTCGGTTGAATTGATGGATAAGGCAGTTCTTTCAGCTTTATCCATCAACTATGAAAAATGTTTATATTTGAAAACAAATCATCGTTTTCATGGAAGACACTTCTGCACTCGGAACACTTATCAGCATTTTTATCTTTCTCAGTTCTTACAAAGGATTCAGAGATCAGGCGTATACCGATCAATATATCTTTGACGTAGATAAAATACTCAAAGAAAAACAATACCATCGCTTAATCAGCTCCGGATTCTTACACGGTGGATGGTTTCATCTGATTTTCAACCTAGTCGCTTTATTATCTTTCAGTAATTCGATAGAACTGATTTTTGGAAAAATAAAATATCTGATCCTCTTCTTTGTCAGTCTGATAGGTGGCAACCTCCTCGCATTATTTTTTCATCGCAACCATGGCGACTATCGTGCACTCGGTGCCTCTGGTGCTATCAGTGGAGTGGTCTTTGCCAGCATTGTATTGATGCCCGAAAGTACCCTTTCCCTCATTATGATTCCCATTAAGTTTCCAGCCTGGTTTTTTGGGATTGTCTTTATTCTCGTCTCCATTTTTGGTATAAAAAATAGCTGGGGAAACATCGGTCATGCGGCTCACCTTGGTGGTGCCATTGTAGGGATGTTGATGACCATTGCACTCTATCCGAGCGTACTCAAATTGCATCCGTGGATATTAGCCGCCTTCCTGGTACCCTGTATCGTCTTTTTCTTTTTGCTCTATCGTTATCCGGAAATGATGATGGTCAATGATTTCTTAAGTAAGAAATTCAAAACGATAAGAGCTGATATAAGAAGAAAACAAATGGAAAAACCCGCAGAACTCGATCCCAAAGAAGAACTGGATCGTATACTGGATAAAATCCGAAAAAGTGGAATGGAAAGTTTGACCTTAAAAGAAAAGCGGGACTTACAGCGGTTTTCTAAAAAATAGAAAATATTGACAAAATTTTTTACTGATGGATCATAGGAAACTCATTTACCATCTTTAGGAATGGCGATTAAATAGAGTGATGGAAAAAGAGGAAGCATTGTGTCTTAATTTATTTTATCAACATTCCTTAGTCATCCATTCAAAACAAAATATCTACAACCCGCCCGTTTTATGCAAAATCGGCAGCTGACCTCCATACGCTTTCGAGATGTTTTCCTGCGTAAAAGTAGTCTCTGTATCTCCCGCCGCAATTAATCGTTGATTTAATAAAATTACTTTGTCAAAATACCTTCGAACGGAAGACAAATCGTGATGTACCACCAACAATGTTTTATTTTGAGCCGCCAGATTTTTTAAAATATTAATAATACGCTCTTCCGTAGTAATATCTACACCGACAAAAGGTTCGTCCAAAAGAAAAATTTCCGCCTGCTGGCAAAGCGCCCGCCCAATAAAAACCCGTTGCTGCTGACCACCAGACAGCTCACCAATCTGTCGATCCTTAAACTGTGTCATCCCCACTTCTTCCAATGCCTGCATCGCAAAAGCATGATCCTGTTTATTCAGTCGCTGGAAAATTTTCTTATGCGGATATCGACCCATCATCACAATATCATAAACCGTAGCCGGAAACTGCCAGTCTACATCAGATTTTTGAGGCACATAGACCACATTTTTTCTTCCAGCCAAAATAGATTTTCCGTTGATTAAAATCGTCCCGTTACTAGGTTCAATCAATCCTAGGATAGCTTTGAATAGCGTAGATTTTCCAGCTCCATTAGGACCTACCACTCCATATACATTTCCTGCTTCTAGCTCCAGAAATACATTCGTTAATACCCGCTTGCGCTCATAAGAAACAGATAATCCCCGAATAGCAACTGTAATATCTTTGCTCATGCCTGATTCATTTTTTTAATCATAAACAACATACCTCCTAAAAACACCAACGCAATAATTCCAATCATCACATAATTTGACAGCTTAGATAGCCCTTCCGATACGTTCGCAGTTCCACCTGCTTCATCCACACTTTTTACGCGCGACAAAGCCGCTACAATCGTATTGGTATTATACCGCAACATATCCAGATAAGTAGGCGCACTACTATTTTCATCACCAATAGAATCCGAAAATAAACTACCACCCACCACAATATCATTATCCTTTGCAATTCGGTTCAGCATTTTAGGATTAATGGTAGACTCAACAAAAACGGCGGGAACTCCTGATTCCCTAATTACTTTATTAACCCGACGCACATCATCCGTTTGAACTTCCGCATCCGTAGATACGCCTTGAATGGCTTGTAAACTTAATCCATACCGACGACCATAGTATTGAAAGGCATCATGTGACGTAATCAAGATCCGTTGCGCCACAGGAATTTTTTTAATTTCATTTTCAATAAACTCATCCATCTCCGACAATTGCAGACTATAGGACTGATAATTTTTTTCAATATCAGCACGATGTTCCGGTGCTAACTCAATAAGCGCGTCTCGGATATTGCGTAGATAAAATTCTCCCTTGCTGGCATCCATCCATGCATGTGGATCCGCGGCACCGGTATAGGTCATACTAGTTAGCGCAGGCAACCCTTCTGTTACCGTGACGACGGCTGCTTTTGTTCCTGAATTGTCGATCAGCGAACTGATCCATCCTTCAAAGGTCAATCCATTAATAAAGATCAAATCCGCTTTAGATACCAGTCGTGCGTCACTAGGGGTAGGCTCGTAAATGTGTGGGTCACCACCGATAGGGACAATAGTTTGATAATCAAAATGATCTCCACCAATATTACGGGACATATCCCAAATCATAGAAGCCGTACTGGCAACAATGGGTTTTTGGGCACCAACTAATGCAGGCAGCACTAGCAAAAATAGAAGGAATAAATAATAGGATTTAGTCATCATTTTTTAATTTTAAATAAGTGCTTGGATATAATTGGGTTAAAAGACATGGTAATTATACCATAACTTAATTTTACCAACATTCCTTAGGTGTATTTAATAGACTGACGCACAAAGATAATGAATTTTTAGGCATGCCTAACATTTTTCTTTGATGGTGTTAATTCTCTTCGTATCTTTGCAAATATGGAACAGTCAATAGAGATCTGGAATGCAATTTTGGAACTGCCGGAAATTTACCGGACGGAGCCGATTTTTCAGCGGGCATTGATAGCTGCCATCATGGTAGGAATTACCTGTGGGGTGTTGGGATGTTTTTTTGTGTTGAGGAATATGTCCTTGATTGGGGATGCGTTGTCACATGCGATTTTGCCGGGATTGGTATTTGCGTTTATGTTGGTAGGGTATAGTACAATTGGTTTTTTTATCGGCTCTACGATTGCCGGGATGATAACGGCGGTGATGATTACCTGGATTTCACAGAATGTTCAGACCAAAGCAGATGCGTCGATAGGAATTGTGTTTACCTTTATGTTTGCCATTGGAATCATTGGAATCTCGCGGGTATCGCGCGTACATGCGGATGGGGGAGATACGTCGCCGCACATTGATATGCAGCATTTTTTATTTGGAAATTTATTAGGCGTAGAAACCTCTGATCTGTATCTGACGGCTGCGGTAATGTTGTATGTATTAATTGCTATTTATTTATTTTATCGGTATTTATTTGTGGCTACTTTTCAGGAGGTGATTGCGGAGACGATGGGCATATCGGTCAAGTCCCTGCATTATTTCTTGATGTTGTTACTGTCATTCACAGTCGTAGCATCCTTGCAGACCGTAGGACTAATTCTCGTGGTAGCGATGTTGATTACCCCTGCTTCCACTGCTTTGCTGTTATCAGATAATCTAAAAAAGGTAATCATTTTATCTGGTGTTATCGGTGCTATTACAGGATTTATTGGGATGTCACTGGCCATTGTACTAGATGCGCCTCCAGGACCGGAACTGGTAGTAGTAGTATCGATCATGTTCTTTACTGCTGCTTTGTTTGCACCAAAGAAAGGATATGTTTCTCGTTTATTACAAAAAAGAAAACTACAGCGAAAGATTCAACTGGAAGATATACTGAAGCAGTCTTTTCGTCTACGCGAAAGGGGAACCGTGACAAAAGACATCCTAATGAGCAAACTAGCTTTCAATCCGGCCTTGCTAAACACGCATTTAAATACCCTTAAAAAAAAGAAATTACTCGAAAGAAATGACGCTGAAATTATCTTAACTGAAGCAGGTCGTCAGGAAGCCAATCGACTCGTCCGTGCGCATCGGCTATGGGAAACCTATCTGGTACAACAAATGGGAATGACCGAAGAACAAATTCACGAAGAAGCAGAAAAATACGAACATCTTCTCACGGATGATATGATAGAAGAAGTAGACGAAAAACTCGGCTACCCAACCAAAGACCCGCACGGCTCTCCCATCCCTACCCGAATGGATCACCCAGATTTTCCCCTGTCACACCTCGCCGAAGAAAGCACCGCCTTCATCGACGAAGATCAGATCAATGAAGCCGTCCACCGCCAACTAAAAGAACTTGGACTACGACCCGAAACCTCCATCGAAGTATTAAAACGAACCAAAGATTTTATCGAAGTAAAACTAAACGGCACCTTAATCAAAGTTCCCGTAAAACTAGCCCGAGAAATAAATATTCGCGTAACGGTTTAATCTCCATTCCTTAGATATAAATCTGGAAGTTATTATTTGACCATTCCTTATTCCAATAAGGTGTTACTCCTCTTCCTCTTTTTTCTCCTTCCCATCCAAATTATGAAATAACTCATTCAGTCGATACATCTCATCCAGCGTCTCATCCTGAAAAAAGCTAATAGTCGGTACACGACGCATGTGACGCTTAACCCGATTCGCCAAAGCCTGACGAAGCCTTTGATTACTATGCTCCAGTTGTAAAATGACAGACTGCTTATCCTCCACATTATACACACTGAGATATATTTTTGCCATACTCATATCAGGAGATACCTTTACCGACGTAACGGTCACCATCGGTTCGTTTCCATAAATATAATTCCCTTCACTTTGCAGCACCAAACTAAAATTTCTTTTTACTACTTCCGATACCTGTCGTTGTCTTTTCGATTCCATGTTATTATTTTTTCCACAAGTTAACTAAATAACTAATTTTGAGCAATTTCTTTTATTGATCTTAAGTCGTTAATAAATTATTGATATACACCTTGAAGAACGCCGACAAGCCCATAGCTAACTAGTTAACAGGCTTTTTTAAAATTTTTTACCTCCTCCGAAAGCATTATCTTTGTCCATACATTATGTCTAATCACCAAAACATACTAGAAAGTTCCATTACCTACCTAAAAGGGGTAGGCCCCAAGCGGGCTGAACTGCTCAAAACAGAGCTGCGGATTTTTCTTTACAGTGATTTACTCTATCATTTTCCTTTTCGATATATCGACAAAACCCAATTTAATAAAATTGGAGACTTGCGTCATAATAGTGAAACCGTTCAAATAAAAGGCACGCTCCGCCGCCTGTCCACCCAAGGCGAAGGTCGCGGCAAACGACTCGTCGGACGACTGCGGGATGAAACGGGCGCCATCGAACTGGTCTGGTTTAAAGGAGCCACCTGGGTCGAAAAAGCCCTGACCATCGGTACCGAATATGTCGCATTTGGCAAGATTAACAATTTTCGGGGAAAACTGTCTATTCCACACCCGGAAATGGAAGCGGTTTCCCTAGCCAATACCAAACAAGCCGCTACTTTTGCTCCTGTCTATTCCAGCACAGACAAACTTAATAACACGGGCCTCGACAGCAAAGCCCGCCGGAAGATGATGGTTAATCTCATAAGTCAGATTACTCCCGATGATTTACCGGAAACGCTTCCTGATTATTTGGTGAAAAAATTCCGGTTCCCTTCTCGGTTTTTAGCCATCAGACAAATACACTTCCCAAAATCTCAGGCCGAACTTGATGGGGCAATAAGGCGATTAAAGTTTGAAGAATTATTCTTTTTACAATTGCGGTTATTGCAGATGCGCGACCGTCGGAAGGATAGCATCCGAGGATTTGTATTCGATACGGTTGGTGCTCATTTTAATGATTTTTATAAAAATAAATTACCCTTCGAACTCACTGGTGCACAAAAAAGAGTTATCAAGGAAATTCGGAAAGACATGGGCGCCGGAATACAAATGAACCGATTATTACAAGGAGATGTTGGTAGTGGGAAAACCATCGTTGGTCTCCTGTGTATGCTCATCGCACTCGACAACGGCTATCAGGCCTGCATGATGGCCCCTACAGAAATACTGGCCCAACAACATTATACTGCCTTGACGGAATATCTCGAAGACAGCCCCTTGAATGTGGGGTTTTTGTCAGGTAGTATAAAAGGAAAAAAAAGAACCAAATTACTGGAATTGCTAGCAGCTGGAGAAATACACATCCTCGTGGGGACCCATGCTTTGATCGAAGATTGGGTTGTATTCAAAAATTTGGGAATGACGATCATTGATGAGCAGCATCGGTTCGGTGTCGCACAGCGCGCCAAGCTCTGGATGAAAAGCAAACCTTATCCGCCACATGTACTGGTGATGACGGCCACGCCTATTCCGCGTACCTTGGCGATGACGTTGTATGGCGACCTTGATGTATCTGTGATCGACGAACTACCTCCGGGACGTAAAGAAATAAAAACCATTCATCAGACAGAAAATCATCGCTTGAAAATGCTGGGCATGATGAAAACGGAAATTGCTAAAGGCAGACAGATATATGTGGTTTATCCTTTGATTGAGGAGTCTGCAAAATTGGATCTATTAAATTTAGAAGAAGGCTTTGAAAGCTTGAGCAGGGACTTCCCAATTGATAAGGGATACCAAATTAGTGTGGTACATGGAAAGATGAAAGCAAAGGATAAGGATTTTGAAATGCAGCGATTTATCAAAGGTGAAACCCAAATCATGGTGGCTACCACCGTAATAGAAGTTGGGGTCAATGTACCCAATGCCTCGGTGATGATTATCGAAAATACAGAGCGTTTTGGTTTATCACAATTGCATCAATTAAGAGGTCGGGTAGGCCGAGGGGCGGAACAGTCCTTCTGTATCTTGATGTCTAGTTTTAAACTTAGCAAAGAAGCAAGATTCAGAATCGAAACAATGGTACGTACCAATAACGGTTTTGATATTGCAGAAGCCGACCTTAAACTACGCGGTCCGGGAAATATCGAAGGAACCCAACAAAGTGGTATCTTGGATTTTAAAATCGCTAACCTCGCACAAGATGGTCGCATCTTACAGGTGGCTCGCGAAGTCGCTACCCGTATACTAGAAGATGATCCAAAACTGGAAAAAAAACATCATGCTCCATTAAAACGCTACATGGAAAAGCACGGAAAAAAGATAAAATTATGGAGCCGTATATCTTAGGAATGGCGATTAAATAGGAAGCATAGAGTCGTCATTTATTTTGTCAACATTCTTTATGGTGACCGTGAATAATATAAGGACGATAGAAAACCATTTGTCCTAAAACGAAGTTAAAACTTATTAAAGGCATTATATTGGTGTTACAAATGATAGTTTCAATAGTCTAATACCCAAATACTTGTCTCCCGTTGAATATACCAATTCTATCTGATAAAACGTTTGGAACTGGGAACTAAACCAACAATTATGATTTGTATCATGCAAAAAAGTATAAAAAAATCAATCTGTTTACTACTGTTAATGAGTCAGTTATTGCTCGTGAACGCGTTAAACGCTGCTACTTTACCAACGGTAATAGATGATTATCCAGCAGCTTTTCGTACGACGGTGGATGGTCCTTATGTCTTTTATAAGGGGGAACAGATTATTGTTAAAAATTTTATGATTTCCGAAAATTTATGTGAAGGAACGGAAGAAACCTATGCAGCAGATGATTATGTGAGTTTATATTGTAAAATAGATCCTGCTGGTAAGATTGGGTTTAAATTTCCTTTACGGAAAAAGCATAAGCCGACTCCTTCGGTTTATCCCGAGACCGATAAGTTATTTGCGATCTCCGATATTGAAGGAAACTTTAGCGCTTTTGCGACTACGCTTAAAGCCAATGGCATCATCAATGACCGCTTCGGTTGGGATTTTGGAGACGGACACCTGGTCTTGGTAGGAGACTTTTTTGATCGAGGAGAGCATGTGACGGCTTGCCTATGGTTAATTTATAAATTAGAAGAAGAAGCAAAACGAGCAGGTGGTCAGGTACATTTTATTATTGGAAATCACGAGGAAATGAATATGCGTGGGGATGATCGGTTTGTCGTTAGCAAATACAAAAGAGTAGCTGCAAAAATGGAAATTCCTGTTCGGGATTTATACGAAAAAGATACAGAGTTAGGGCGATGGTTACGGACAAAAAATGTCGTAGAAAAAATTGGGAATACCTTATTTACCCATGGTGGTATCTCTCCTGAATTTTCCAAAAACGGACTATCTCTGGAAAAAGTCAATCAAATTGCACAGCAATTTATGGGCGAATCTTTTCGCCTGATAGAATTACAATCCAACAATGATATCACGCCTATGGTTTTTGCCAAAAATGGCCCACTCTGGTACCGAGGCTATTTTAAAAATGCCATCAGCGAAGAAGAGATGAAAGCAGTTTTGGAGGTGTATGGAGCGGAACATGTCGTGGTAGGACATACGATTGTAGATGAAATCGAAACCTTGTATAACGGTAAGCTGATTCCCATTGATGTAAAACATGCGGCTAAAATGAAGACGAATGGATTCAATGCCATTTTAAAAATCGGCCCAGACAAGGCGTATAAAGTAAATCCAAAAGGAGAACAGGAAGCACTGGTACTCAAAGCTCCCGAGCCTGAACCTGAACCAGTTCCAGAGGAAGCAGCATTTGTTGACGTTGAGGAAGGCCCTGTCGTCGTTCCGGTAAACCAGGGAGATAAGGTAAAGGTAGAAAATCCAGAGACTTCTGTTGTTGGAGCTCCTGAGAAATTACCGGACGATATGCCAGTCAATACAACTGCTTCCAATGTCAAAGTTACGCAGGTATTAAAAGCGATTGATGAAGGAAATCTTATTGTCTTAAAAGCTTATCTATATGATCACGATATTGATAAGCCAGTAGAAGGAGAAACGTTTACGCTGGTACATTTTGCGATTGGTCGAGGTAAATTAGATATCGTAAAATTCTTGATGGAAGAAGATGCTGATCCAGATGTGTTGTATAGTGACAAAACGGCATTGATGTATGCCTTAAAAAGAAATGATGTACCCATCATCAAATATTTAGTTGACTTGGGCGTAAGTGTCAAAGTAGAAAATTTAAAAAAGCAGTCCGCGCTTCACTACGCAGCTAAATACAGCACGCCGGATATCGCTCGTTTATTATTAGAAAATGGTGCATCGCCAAGAGATCGGGATGGCCGAGGTCTGACTGCATTACAAACAGCGGAACAATACAAAAACATTCCTGTAGCCAATTTTTTAAAGACGCTTTAGAAAGTGTTATTTTAGGATCAAGGATCAAGGATCAAGTTTATTTTTCCTTTAATAAGATATGTGCTTCATGATGTATCGGAAAATTAACCGAACGGGCAATAAAACAAAATTGATGTGCCTGATCGTGTAATTCTGTAGCCTTCTCTATCATCTCTTTTTCTCGTATCGTTACTTGGGGCCGAAGCGTCACTTCCGAAAACTGACCACTACCATCCTCATTTTCAATCATCGTTCCACTGGCCTCATCCTGATAATCCGTCACGACCACCCCTGCTTTTGCACAAAGGTGTAAATACCACAACAGATGACAAGAAGATAACGCTGCCACGAGCTGCTCTTCAGGGTTATGCCGCTGTGGATCACCCAAAAAGGCAGGATCAGAAGAACCTGAAATAACCGGTTTCCCTTTTATTAAAATATCATAATTGCGATCATAATCTCGGTAACTTGTGGTGCCCGTACCTCTGTTGCCCGTCCAGATAAGCTGCGTTTGGTAATGATGATTTTTCATGAAAATTATAATGTTTTAGTGTCTACCTACGGACAGGTTTGTCACACTCATAAGGTTTTTAAATACTCAATCAACGCCGACCGCTCCATTTCCATCAATCCGGTTAAAAATAGAAGAAAAAAAAGACTGAATTTCTTTGTCATGAGAATATATTTTGAACCATTTCACAGATGAAGCATAGTGTCATAATCTGCTTAATCGACATTTCTGTAGTTAAAACCACTATTTTTATTTCAGGTGTTGGATATTTTCTATCCTTCTGTTACAACTTCTTCCTCTGCCTCCAATCGTTTCTTTAATAAGGGCGGCACCGAAAATCGTTGTCCATATCGTTTTTCAAACACAAGACATTTTTCGATAAAAGGACGGGTACCATATTGATCAATATATTGTAAAGCACCTCCTTTAAAGGCTGGAAATCCCCATCCGAGTATACTACCTAAATTTGCTTCAGGGATCGTTGCTACCACCTTTTCCTGTAGACACCATACGGCTTCAATGACTTGTGCAAAGAGCAATCGTTCTGTTAATTTTTGACGATCATATTTTGTTTTTTTAGTAGGAAAATGAGTAGTGAGTTCTGACCAAAGATGAGATTCTTCATTATCAGGGTAGGAATAGAAACCTGCTTTTTTTCGTTTACCAGAACGTTCCAGCTCTTTGATCATAGATTGACAGACCGTGACGGCAGGATGTTGTACATATTTACTGCCATATAGTTCAGCTGCCTGTTCTTCGTATTTGGTTACTATTTCCAAGGAAACCTCATCTGCTAAAGCCAGTGCACCTTGTGGCATCCCAGCTTGTTTTCCCAGATTTTCGATCAGCGCTGGAGGATAGCCTTCTTGTAGCATGGTGATACCTTCGAGGATATAAGTATTTTGAACACGAGCAGCATAAAACCCCCAATTGTCCTTTACAATAATTGGTGTTTTACGAATAGCCCGTACAAAATCAAAGGCACGTGCGACCGTTTCATCACTGGTTAATTTTCCTTTTACAATTTCTACCAAAGGTACTTTATCTGCTGGCGCGAAAAAATGAAGACCAACAAAATTTTCAGGACGACTTGAACTAGCGGCTAATTTACTGATGGGAATAGACAAGGTGTTGGATGCAAAAAATGCATATTCATCCATTTGTACTTCTGCTTCTCGGAGTACTTTTGATTTTAAATTTTGATTTTCAAAAACAGCTTCAATCACCAGGTCACAAGTTTCGAATTCAGCGGATTGATCGGTCGTCGTTAATTTGTTGAGTAAATCAATTTTTTCAGTTGGCAAAATTTTTCCTTCCTGAACGACTTCTTCCAACCTGATTTCCACAAATTCCTTTCCCCTCGCCGCTACTGATTTGGAAATGTCTTTTAGGACCACTTCAATACCCCTCAATAAACAACTAAACGCAATAGCCGAACCCATTCTCCCCGCTCCCACAATACCTACCCGACGAGGTCGAAACCGTCCAAAACCACGAGGACGACTATCCCCGCTTTTGATTTTATTATAATCATACCAAAATGCCTTGGTCATATTTTTGGAAACCTCTCCACAAACCAATTGCGCAAAATACCGATTCTCAATACGACAAGCGGTATCAAAATCTACTTGACTCCCTTCTACTAAAGTATTTAAAATAGCTATCGGTGCAGGATAATTGTTTTGTGTTTTTTTGATCGTTTCTGCAGTGAGCTGTTGTACCCTTCTGGCTACCTTTGCTTCACGAGCGGTACCACCTTGAATGGTTTCTCCTGGCTGATCCCAAGGGCGGGATTGACCTTGATTTTCGATTAGCCATTTTTTGGCTTGATCCATCATCTCTTTTTGGTCGTTAGCAAGCGCGTCTACCATTCCCATTTCCAGCGCTCCTTTAGGCGTATAGGTTTGTCCACTTGATAAAATGTGAAATGCTTTTTCGATCCCTAACAACCACATGAGTCGAATCGCACCACCGCTGTTAGGCATTAATCCTAGTTTAACTTCAGGATGTCCAAGTCGAATTTTTTGGTGATCCAAAACGATACGGTGATGGCAGGCCAGTGCTAGCTCAAACCCACTACCGAGTGCATTACCGTTAATAGCCGCTACGATGGGAACGCCGGGTTGTTCGAGGTCGCGGTAGAGGGATTTAAGGGTTTGCCCTAATTCATGGATTACCTTTGGATCATCAATACCATAGATATAATCTAAGTCACCACCGTGAAGAAAATTCTTTTTCGCGGAGGTAATGATGACTCCTTTTAATTGGTACTTTTTCTTTTGTTCTTTAAGGTGATTGATCACCGGTAGGAAGGCAGCCGCTTTTTTATGATTAATAATATTGGTATCCCGGTCGCCCATATCAAGGGTAAGGGTCACAATATCGTTGACGTCTTTGGTATATTTTATCATGATAAAAAGGTATCAGTTCGTTCGATAATGGTGGCCACGCCCATTCCACCTCCTACACAGAGGGTCACTAGGCCGATATTTAAATTCCGTCGCTCCATCTCATCTAGTAGCGTGCCGAGAAGTATTGCGCCAGTAGCGCCAAGCGGATGTCCCATTGCGATGGCACCACCGTTAACATTGATAATGTCGTCGTCCAGTTCAAAATCCTGCTTAAATTTTAATACGGGTGCAGCAAATGCTTCATTCATTTCCCAAAGCTGTATATCACTCGCCTTCATACCTGCAAGTCGTAGCGCTTTCTGTACGGCAGGAGTAGGTCCGGTAAGCATGATCGTGGGTTCAGAACCGATGGCAGCAGCGGCACGAATAATGGCGCGGGGTTTTAGTCCCAGTGCTTTTCCTTTTTTGGCGGAACCCAGTAGCGTCAGTGCGGCTCCATCTACAATTCCAGAAGAGTTGCCAGCGGTGTGTAAGTGATTGATTTTTTCTACTTCGGGATAGACCTCTAGCGCCATAAAGTCGAAGCCAATTTTACCTAGCGCAGCAAATGCAGGTGGTAAAGAAGCTAGCTTTTCGAGGGTGGTATTGGGTCGGATATATTCATCTTTTTCCAAAATTAATAATTCATTCTGATCTCGAATAGGAATAATTGATTTTTTAAAAAAATCATTTTCCCAGGCAAAACCAGCACGCGTTTGGGATTGAAGCGCATAAAAATCAAGGGTCTCTCGGGTATACCCTTCTTTGGAGGCAATTAGGTCTGCAGAAACACCTTGTGGTACATATCCGACGGTGCTAATGACATTTGGATCAAAGAGCAAGGCACCTCGGTCACTCTCCATCGGTACTCGACTCATACTTTCAATTCCTCCTGCAACAATCAAATCGTCCCAACCAGAACGAATTCTGGCAGCAGCCAAATTAACCGCTTCTAAACCGGAGGCGCAAAAACGGTTGATCTGAAAACCAGCTACAGAATCTGCCCAGCCTGCATAGAGCAAAGCGGCTTTGGCAAGATTGGCGCCTTGATCTTCCACAGGAGTTACACAGCCGAGAATCAGGTCTTCCACTGCAGCGGTATCCAGCGTATTCCGACTGGCTAACGCAGTAAGCAAACTAGTCACCAGATCAATTGGCTTGCACTCGTAGAGCGCACCGCCTGGTTTACCTTTCGCTCGTGGCGTTCTTACTGCATCAAAAATATAAGCGTCATTCATAATCAGTACTTGGACATAATTTGGTTAACATGGATTGCTGAAGGAATCTTGGACTAAAGGACTCTACAATTAAATTATAACTTGGTGCTTGATGAAGCACACTAAATTCTTATTCTACAAAAATATCAATATATTTGGTCTTTGGATTTTATTCAACTCAACATTACTGAAAATATATGGAAGATCTTACTAATTTGAAAAGAAAAGTCAGAGAATATCAGGAAATTCTTGAAAATACCATCACCTATCGGAAAGCATGGAAAACTGGACTGAAGGAAGTTATTAAATCTGAACTACAGCGAATGCTGGATGAAACGGCACTGGAAGGGACAATTGAGGAAAAAGACAATGTAGAAAACCTGGAAGCGCTTGTCCTAAGCTTGGGGGAAGAAAAAAGCGGGATTTATGAAAAGGTAAATAAGGAAGTAAATCGACCGTTGATTAAGCATAATGGATCATTGGTTTATCAACAGTTATTTAATGGCAAGGTCATGGCGATGATTACTTATCCGGTGATTGAAGGCTATGGCCAGCCACGTCCGCCAAAAACGATTGCTATTTATCGGCCAGAAGAGGTCAAACCTCCTTTTTTGATTCGTCACATGGAGGAATTTATGCGGGAAGTAACGGCCTGGGAAGACTATGATGACGATGACAAAGGCCCACAGTCTAAGATTGGCTATAGCATGAATTTTTTGCAAAGTGAAGGGGGAAAGGACGAAGAATAAGTACTTCCGCATAAGTGCCTGGACATAATTACGATTAACATTACGGTACTCAACTGAACAATTGAGTGTAGGTAACTGTCTTGTTGATAAGTAAGTTTTTTATAAAAAAACAAGAACTCATGGCTAGATCAAAAGTAAGACTAACAGGATTTGCGCGACTTTTTATCGCATTAATTTTTATTCTACCACTGGCTTTTTTGGGCGCATCCTACATCAATGGTGTAGATCCGATGACAACTTTAAAAGAAACCTTCGGTATGGAAACACCTGCCAATCCAGTGAAAGACGTATCTCCAAAAGCTGAAACAACTACGACACTTCCTCCTCCTCCCATGGAAAAAGCAGGAGAAGCGACTGAATCTATTGATGCATTACGTGACGAACTTAACAAAATGTATGACGAGAATACGGCACTAAAAGAGGAGGTTGTAAAACTCAAGAAAGAAATCGAACGACTCCAGCCGGAGCAGTAATCAATAATTTAAGAAAAGGTCGATTAAATAAATTACGACACTATAAGGATCAATTAATGAATAACTTATTCTATTATTGATCCATAGCTTCTATTCTTCTAAAAAGATATCCTCATTTCAATGCTAGTAGTAGAAAAATCCTTTTCTTTGTGCTTTGGGAATGTTGACAAATTAAATGACGATTCTATATTTCCTCTTTTTCCGCCACGCTGCGTCCATAAAATGGGTATTATGCTAGGCATACCGCCCATTTTACGTCCTTAATTGGAAAAAAAATAGTTGGCCTGGCATCTGCATTTATTTAATCGCCATTCCTAATACACCCTGTATTAAACAGGTTAACCTATTTAGCTATTTTTTATAAAAAATAAACAATGAAAAAAGTACTCATCAACGACGGTATCCATCCGGATGGCAAAGCCAAAATGGAAGCCGCTGGCCTAGAAGTTCACACAGATAAAATTGCGCAGGAAGACCTGATGGAAAAATTGCCTTCCTACGACGCCATCGCCGTCCGTAGTGCAACGAAGGTTCGCAAAGACTTAATTGATAATTGCCCTAATCTAAAAGTCATCGCTCGCGGTGGAGTAGGGTTGGACAATATAGATGTAGATCATGCTCGAAGCAAAAACATTGAAGTAATCAATACACCTGCGGCTTCTTCTTCCTCGGTAGCAGAATTGGCTTTTGCACACATGTTTACCCTCGCCCGCTTTCTACACGATGCGAACCGCAACATGCCTACCAACGGAAATGGTGGGTTTAAAATATTAAAAAAACAATACGCAAAGGGAATGGAACTACGAGGTCGTACCCTCGGTATTATTGGCTTTGGAAATATCGGACAAGAAACCGCTAAAATTGCTCTTGCGCTAGGTATGAATGTCCTTCCGGTTGATCCTATGCGGAAAGAAACAACCATCGAGATTGATCTCTACGGAGGACGTGGTGGATTGGCAGTGACCCTTGAAACTGTTCCGATGGATCAAATGCTTCAGCACAGTGATTTTATCAGCATGCACGTTCCGTCTGTACAAAAGCCGATCTTATCTACTGCCGAATTTGCTAAAATGCAGGATGGTGTGATACTCATCAATTGTGCCCGTGGTGGAACAGTCGATGAAGATGCTTTACTAGCCGCACTCGAAAGTGGTAAAGTAGCGGCGGCTGGATTGGATGTTTTTGAAAATGAACCGACTCCTCGTCAGGACTTACTCTCGCATCCTCGCGTATCCTTGTCTCCCCACATTGGCGGATCGACCCAGGAAGCACAGCGTAATATCGGACTGGAACTAGCAGAAAAAGTGATTAAAGCATTGAGTTAATATAATTTTTTTTAGCATAAAGTCTAATATACACCATATCTTTTACTCTACGGATAATAATTCTACCTCAAAGCGCAAGGGCGCATGAGGTGGAATGTCGTGTCCAAAACCATTCGCACCATACGCTAATCGGGAAGGAATTAGAAAAATTCCTTTCCCCCCTGGCTTGAGCAATTGAAGCGCTTCTTGCCAACCTCGGATGACTTGAGGTACCCGAAATTCCAACGGCTTCCCTCTTTTATAGGAACTATCGAAGACCTTTCCATCAAATAATTGTCCTTTATAATGTGCCTTGATCTTGCTGTTGCCTTCGGGAGAAGTTCCATTGCCGACGGTAAGTATTTGATAGTACATGCCAGAAGCGGTACGGGTTACGTTGATGTTTTGATCAATCGCATAACCGACGATTGCATTCTGATCTCTTTCAGGCTGAGTTGTTGGATTTTGAATAAAATGAGCAGAGAGTCGAGCGGTAAGATCGGTGGTACTGACATCACTGGCAGCTGGTGGTGGGGATACCGTACCAGAGGAATTACAACTGGACAAAAAGACAATGGTACAAAAGAAAAAGAATATCAAAAATGGATTAAGTGAGTATTTACTTGATTTCATAGAGATGTTTTTATAAAAAAATCCCGAATTTCATCTATACTAAAAGCATAGGAAAATTCGGGACTAAACGTGTTTTAACAATAAAAAATATATTGTTTTGTTATTACTTACTTAGCAATTCTAACCTTCGTATTCTCCTGAATCCAGCAAGGTACTTTATAGGTAGATCCTTCTGCAATACTTCGCTGGAAAATATCTGCCCGAGTAGGCATATATTGTGAGTAGCGATTGATTAGCTTATTGGCTTCGGCGCTGACACTGGGATCAATGGATTTTGCTTTGTTCCATTTGTCGATGGCGACCCAGGTTACGCGCTGGCTATCGAAGCCGGTACCAGGACCGCATAACGGGCCGGAAGACGCATACATCGTACCAATGAGCATATAAGGAGCTCCCCATCCCGGCTTTTGATCAGCTGCTTTAAGCGCGTATTGACGTGCCTTGGAATATTTCTTTTTATGGGAATAATAAATCTTGGCAATACGCAGATTATAACGTCCCTTCTTTTCCATGTCATCTGTGTCATTGACATAGGTTTCATAGTTGCTGATGGCACAATCATAATCTCCATTTTCCAAGCATTCACGTGCAGTTCTGAGTGGACCAGGCTTATTACTTCCTACAACAACTTCACAATTCTGACTTTTGGCTGCACGAGCTGCTACCAGATCAGAATCGCTATCTGGGCAACTTCCATATTTCATTCGTGCAATAAAAGTACTGATGGCATCGCAATCGGCAGCATTTTCCCGATATTCAGCGAGGTATTTATCTTTAAAATAATTACAACCATAAAAGTCTTTGATTCCTTCCAGTTGTTCCAGTCGGGGAGGGGCATAACTTTCTACAATGTTCCAGCCTTCTTTTTTCCATGCGGTTGCAGACTTTTCTTTTTTATTAAAATTAAAAACATCCATGATTTTACCAGTATAAGTTTGTGCTTCCGTCATGGGAATTTTTTCTTCCAATAATAATCCAACCACTAAAGAAGTAAAAGGATTAAGCACAGATACGCTGGTCTCGTTACCATCTTCATCAATAATCTCTTTGTACATATTATAAATTTCCATGTCGGATTTAGTGCCGGGAAAAGTATAAAAATAGTCGTAGGCCATTAAGGCTTTGTAATCCGTTTTTTTCTTAGGATAACAATTGATTGCTTCCTGATAGAATTTGAATATTTTTTCCTGATACATTTTTTTATCCGTCTCGGAAAGTCCTTTTTCAGTAGCGATAAGGTGCTTATAAATTCGGGCACCATCCATGTAATGAACATCTCGCTGGCCATCGGCTGCGGGTGCCATTTCGTATGCTTTTTTCCAAAGCGGTAAAGCTTCGGTATAGTTTTTTGCCGTCATCTGATCTCGGTATAATACGTGGGCTTCTACGGCTTCCTGCTCAAAGGATTCATTGACCCATTTCTGACAAGGGCTAAGATCAATCGTAGGAGTAGGTTTTTTAGTTTTTGTGGCAGAGATTGGTTCTTTCTTTGCGCCTTCAGTTGTCTTAGGCGTACAGGCGTAGAAGAAGATTCCGATAGTGGTAGCCATCAGCAGGAAGAGGATGTTTTGTTTCATGATTTTGAATTTTACGCTAAAGATATAGAAGTTGTGTTAGATCAACAAAAAAAGCTTCGCCTTTATCTTAAAGACGAAGCTTTTCGCTTAAAAATTTCTTATTAAAAAGTTAAAATAGAAATGGGTACACCATTGTGTAATTTCCCTTGTGACTATTTTACTTAAAACTTACGCGTACCGTTTCTCCGATCCAGCAGCCTACTTTAGCGCTGTCACCTTCTTTGATTCCTTGCATAAATCCGTCTTTCTTCTCCGGCTTAGAAGCAGCATATCTACCGATTTTGCTACCTGCTTCATCTCCTACAGAAGGATCCACCTTACGTGCATAAGCATATTTGTCGATAGCAGCCAGTACCGCTAGTCGCTGATTCCAGTCGTTACCACAGCTGCGTGCTGAAGAAGCATAAAGGTCACCGATAAGCATATAAGGGCGTCCCCAATTGGCGCGCATTTCAGCAGCCTTAAGGGCCGTAGCACGAGCAGTACTATACTGCTTTAATTTTCTACCTTGAATAGAAGCAATAGAAAAATAATAACCTGCTTTTCTATCAAGATCTTCCTCCTGACTTACCGCTTCTTCGTATTTGGCGATAGCGCCTGGATAATCGCCAGCATCATATAAATTCTTTGCAATACTAGCTGGGTTATTAGCTTCAAATTCTGCTACACGGTTTGCATTTTCTTGATTAGCCCAGACTGCATACTTGCCTTCTAGTTCCTGCAGCAGTGGTTGTGTACCATCACAACCCTGACGCTTTAGTTGGCGAATAGTTTCTTCTATCAACTCAATATTTTCTGCATCTCCACGGTAGGCTGGCTCTAATTTTTTAATAAAATAAGCACAGTCAAAAATATTTCTTTCGATAGAAACAAAAACACCGTTCATTGCTTCCTTGGCCTGCTTAAAACGATCAGCAGTTTTAGGTGTATTGGCAATGTTGTGATCTGCAATCCCATTCAGTTGGTCATAGATAGTACGCGCCTGTGCTTTATCCATTTTTTCTGCCGCAAATTGATTAACCACAATACTAGCGTAAGGTACAAGGATAATATCCTCAATATCATTACCCGCTAATTCAACTGTTTTTTTCAACCAGGATCGAATATCAGCTTCTGCATTTGTCATATACTTTTGGTAATAGTAAAAACTGTTATATGCTTTACGACCGAGTAGATAAGCTTCCTGACCGTCTTTTCCGTAGCAAGCAATTTGCTCATCGTATAATTTTAGAATTCGACTGACCAATTCTTTTTTAGCTGCCTCATCGGTGCTCTTGTCGAATTGATCGCGGAGGATTTTTCTTCCGTCGGAATAGTGGAGATAGTTACTACCGTTGGCAGCAGGAGCAATGGTGTAAGCCTTTTCCCAGTTTTCGTAAGCACCAGAAAGATCACCGGCTTTTACTGCATCGCGATAGATTTGGTGTGCTACCAAACCGTCTTCTCCTTTTGGAGATTCATCAAAGGTGCTGCATTGTCCCATCAGATTGATGCTGGTCAGGCTGAAGAGTGCCAGCATGCTAAGTAATAGATTCTTTTTCTTTTTCATAATTAGTAAAATTTTCGTTTGAGAAACCAATCGTTATTATTTAATGTAAACCCAACAGTCAATCGTCCGTAGGTCTCGTTAATTGTGCTTTGTCCCTTTAACTGTCCGATTTCTAATCCAAAGTTAATATAAGAGGGTATACTATTTCTTCTTATGACGGGTAACCGTAGCCCTAAAGTCACACCGTAATCTGTTAAATCATTTTCAAATCCACGAGGATCTTTTCCGTAAAAGAATCCCGCTTGATAATTAATTTTCTGCCAGTAACTCTTTATAGACCCGAAGTTTGGCGTAAAGTTACCTCCAATACCTAGTCGCCAGGCATTATTTAACTTTTCGTTAGGACGGGTGGGGTTACTGTAATTGCTCCAGGCAGTGGTTCTAAAGTCCACTCCCACCCCAAATTTATTAAATCCTTGCTTATCAACCTTAGCATAATATGCTCCCACCCCAAATTGTCCGGGCAGTCTACCTCGCTCTATATTATTCTGAACGTTGACAATGGTATCTCTAGACCGTTGGTTGGCATTTACATAAGAGGGGTTGACGCGTTGATAAAGGCTGCTGGTATTAAAGTCAATACCATTGCCACTGTTTCCATAAGCACCAAAGGTAATAGAGCGACCATCAGGGGCCATCTTTCCGTCCTTCATTTTTTTAAACTGGTAACGATATTGGGTACCTATATTCCAGATCACTCCACCGATGCTAAATTCATCTTGAAAGTCATTAAAGTAAGGAGATTCTAGATTTTGAAAAGTAATAAGTTGGTCGGTTGTTGTCTTTCCAAATAAATAGCCGAAGTTAAATCCTACGGATAAATTCTTGTAGCGTACGGCGTTTCCCCAATGTACTTTAAAGGTGCCTCCTGTTCCTCTAAATATAAAATTAACAGTATCTGCACCGATTTGTTTGGTTTGGTCTACCTGATACCCTACATTAGAATAAGGAATAAAAGAAAAATTCATTCCCCAGTGCCAAGGAGATTTGATTGGATTGGCTGCTCTATTTTTAGGATTTTTGGTAGGAAATCCCAGTGAGATATAGTCCAAATTACCAGTCCAAAGGGTTTGAGATGTTTGGTCATCACTCAACTCTGTACGTTTGATATTAACGCCTACATCGAATGCCGTGGCTTGTAAAAAACTATAAGAAGCGGGATTGACTGAATTGATGTGCGCTGGGTCATTATAGGCAGCAGAGAGACTACCCATTCCACGAGCGTGGGAAAAGGCAGGGTTGACTAAATCTCCGACACCGATCCGTGAGAAGGGCGAATTAATTTTGGGTTGAGCGAAACTGATGGTAGTTGCGCCTAATAGTAGGAGTACAAACGTCAACAATTTTCTACGCTGATAATTCAACATTATGATTTAAAATTTTATTCAGTCCTTTTAGTACTAAATTTTGGTTTACAAATATCTGGGTTTTCAATTTTTTTGCAAAAAAAACAGCGTCCCCTCCTGTTAAAATAACGTTAATCTCACCATAAACGTCCTCGTATTTGCGGATAAAGCCCTCTACTTCTGCTAATACACCAATTTGAACGCCTGTCTGTAACGCGGTTTGGGTGTTATTTCCAACGAGTTTTCGGATGACTCCTCGTTTTATTAGTGGAAGTTTGGCCGTAAAATGGTGCATGGCCTGAAATCGCATGTCTATTCCTGGAGATATACTACCTCCATAATAGTCACCTGTAGCGGTAATCAGATCATACTTAATGCAGGTACCTGCATCAATGACCAAATTGTGCTGACCTGGATATTCGGCAAAAGCTCCCACAGCGGCAGCCAGCCGATCTTTACCCAGCGTTTGAGGCGTCTTATAATGATTGTGAATGGGAAGAGGAGTATGAGCATCCAGATTGATATAATAGAAATGCTTTTGGAAAAAATTATCCACCCGCTTGGGTAAACCCTTTACAGTAGAGAGGGTTATGTGGGTAATTTTTCGCTGCTCCAGCAATTCCTTTACTTCCGTAAAAGACCACTGATCCCAGATAATTTTTTTGATCAACCTGTGCTTCTTAAAAACGCCAATCTTCGTTCTTGTATTGCCAATGTCAAGGATTAGATTCATGATTTCATCACCTTTTACTTTTTAATGCGCTTTTAACGATCCTTAACTGAGTTCTTACTAATAAGATGCTTCACCTCTTCCCAATGGTGTGTTAATGTTTAAAATGCCGGGTTCCCGTCATCACCATGGGAATATTTTTTTCATTACAAAAATCAATACTCAATTGATCTTTTACGGAACCTCCAGGCTGAATGACTGCTTTGACCCCCGCCTGATGAGCAATCTCTACACAATCAGGAAAAGGGAAAAACGCATCGGATGCCATCACGGCACCTTCTAGCTCAAAGCCAAAATGAACCGCTTTTTGAATGGCCTGTTTTAGCGCATCTACTCGTGAGGTCTGACCACAGCCCATCCCCAGGAGTTGACGGTTTTTAGCTAAAACAATGGTGTTGGATTTTAAGTGTTTAGCGCATTTATTGGCAAATAAGAGGTCATCAATTTGCGCAACAGATGGCGTTGCTTCTGTGGCTATTTTAAAATCAGTTTCTGTTTCAGTTTTGAGATCCATCTCCTGTTCTATCACTCCATTAAGTAAGGTTTTAAAAGATTTTTGGGTAACATAGAAATCTTTTATTTTTAGTAAAATTCTTTTTGATTTTTTTGACAATAATGCCAATGCCTCTGGTGTGAAATCAGGTGCGATGACTACTTCGTAAAAAATCTGATCAATCTCACTGGCCGTATCCTTGTCGATGGTTTGATTGCAAATCAAGATACCGCCAAAAGCGGAAACGGAGTCACCAGCTAGTGCTGCCTTCCATGCTTCCAGTACGGTTTCGCGGGTAGCAATTCCGCAGGCATTAGTATGTTTAAGGACTGCAAAAGTAGGGTTATCTTCTTTAAATTCTGACATGAGATTGACGGCTGCGTCAATGTCCACTAGATTATTATAAGAAATCGCTTTTCCACCCAGCTTGTCAAAAACGGCATCAAAGTTTCCATAAAAAGTACCTTGTTGATGTGGGTTTTCTCCGTAGCGCAACGCTTGTGAGGTATGGATGCTTTGTTTAAAAATCGCCTCCTCAGATTCAGTAGCAAAATAATTAAAGATAGCCACGTCATAATTAGAGGATACCTTAAATGCCTGCCGAGCTAGTTCTTTACGGTCTGCAAGTTCTGTTTCGCCTCCCTTTTTTTCCAAGATTTCAGTAAACATTCCGTATGCTTCCCGACTTGGAACCACCACTACATCCTGGTAGTTTTTGGCTGCAGCTCTAATTAAAGAGATACCACCAATATCAATTTTTTCAATAATGACTGATTCCTCATCTGTGGATGCAAGGGTTTCTTCAAAAGGATATAAGTCTACGATTACTAAATCAATTTCGGGGATGTCATATTCGGCCAGTTGAGCCAGATGTCCCGCTTCTCGTCGTGCGAGCAATCCACCAAACACCTTTGGATGCAGGGTTTTGACTCGTCCATCGAGGATGGAAGGATAATCGGTAATATTTTCTACGGCCTCTACGGAAATGCCTAGTTTTTCGATAAACTTCTGGGTGCCACCAGTGGAATAAATCTGTACGCCTTGTTGATCCAGCAATCGTACAATCGGTTCTAGTCCTTCCTTGGAATAGACAGAAATAAGTGCAGAATTAATCTTTTTAGTCATCGCCATAGTCGTTGCTTTTTACAGAGGGATTGAAAAGAAAGTGCAAAGATACTAAGTAAAGTTAAAGTTTAGGGAAAAACTTGGGTTTAACTATCTAGTAAGACCCCTTCTTTCATCGCATAAGCGGAAGTATAGATCGTATTGATATTGGATTTTTCGATTATAAATTCAATAAGTAGTAAAGCGACTACAATGAGGTCGGCTCGGGAATCAGGTAGTTTTTCCATTTCAAGCCGTTGGGCCAAGGTCATCTGGACAAGTTGTTGGGAAAAGGGGTGAAACTTGTGAATGGGTATTCTAGCATACAATGGAAACTTTTCGTCTTCAGCCAGAAAATCTTCTACAATATCAAAAGTACCAGATGCCCCAATAAGAGCAGTTATCGGATAATTAGTCAATTGTTGAAATAAGGGAGACAGCAGGTTGGTCAATGCGCTGTACATGGTTTGAATTTCTGTTGCGGTGATCGGGTCGGTGTGGTGAAATTTTTGGAATAAAACGGCTACGCCAATAGGAAAACTCTGTGCCCATTTGATCCCGTCTTGATTGGCAATAATAAACTCTACACTGCCACCGCCAATATCCATTATTAGCATATTTTCTTCATTGAACGGAACTGCATGGGTAACTCCTTTATGGATCAGTCGTGCTTCTTCTTCACCGGAAATCAACTCAATTTTTATATTGGTTTTATCAAAAACCTCTTTGACAAAATCAGGCCCGTTAGTGGCTGTACGGAGTGCGGCTGTTCCAATGGCACGAATGGTGGTGATTCCATATTGATCTAAGGTGTCTTTATAAGACAGCATGGTATAAACGGCTGTTTGGTAGGGTTTAGCGCCGATGGTCTCGATGCCATTGCTGGCTAGTTTTACAAATACCCTTTCGCGATAGACTTCGGTTAATATTTCATCACTATTGCAAGTAGCAATGAGTAGATGAAACGTATTGGTTCCTAGGTCAATAACAGCAGTTGGTGTCGTCATAGTTACGCGTTAGGTGTTATTTAAAAAATTACCTGGGTTGTTGTGCTTGTTGAGCAGCAGCCTGGCGAATAGAATTTTGGTAAAAACCAATGCCCTTATCATTAATACGATTGGAATAAGCAGGTTTGCCATCTTTGTAAAAGACAAAGCATCTACAATCAGTATGTAGATAAAATTCGGCAATAGCCAAATCTTCTCCATCCCGCTGAAAAAAAGCGCGACCGGTAGGCTTACAAGAATCCAGTAGTGCAACTGGAGTGGGTTCCAGATGACTGAGTACATTTTGGATGGCAGGTGCATTATCAAAACTCATACTCAAAGGAAGGGTATAAAAGGTATAATCTAAGAAGTTCGTATTTTCCCAAAGGTGTTTTACCATTTCATTGCTGATACTAGGTAGGGCTGGTGCTGCAGATGTGGCAGGAGCGGGAGGCGAGGGAACCGCAGCTTCCGGCGATTTAGCAGGTTCCTGCTGCGTACAGGCATTCCATGAGCATAGTAAAATCACGATTAATAGGCATCTGCCAAGGAAAGAAGTGGTCGCATGAAAAAGACTATTCATTAGTAAATTTATTTTTGTTCTAAAACATATAAAGGGTGTGAAAGCTAATCTGGTAAGCAATCAGAGAATTAGCATTTGGAATGCCCACCATATCACTATTTTGAAAAAAAGGATAAAGAGAGCGGGAGTATCTTGCGGTAAATCCTATGTTGGGATTGATGTAAAAGGTTGCTCCAGCGATCCAGCTAATATCATTATTCCGAAAAAAATCACCGAGAGAAGTCAGCATATTATCATCCGTAGAAAATCCAAATAAACGGCTGTATGAAAATCCGCCGTGAAAATGTAGTTTATAGTAATCTTCGTCTTCACTCAACCAGTCCATATAATTAAATAAAACGGGCACTTCGATATAATTGAGGGTAAGTTTAAAAATCGGTTGGCCAAGATTGGGATTGCGTTGTGCACTACCACGTTGACTAAAAAGCATTTCAACTCCCAAATCCATTTTTTCTTTTAAAACAATAGCAACCCGAAGACCTCCCTGGAAGCCAAATTTATTATATCCGGCTGACATGTCTCCTTCAACCTGTGCTACATTAAACCCAGCGAGTATTCCGCCTTTAAATCTTCTGGTCGTTTCCTCCTGGCCGGAACTGGTTGAAGAAAGTAACATGAAAACGGAAAATAAAATAAAAAATAAACGAATCATAACTTAGACGTGATTTTAAAAATGAGATTCCTTTCCCACAGGAATATACGAATGCTTATATTTGTTGGCGAAGATACTATTATATTAATATCCTTTTCTCTGGTTGTTAAACTCATTTGTCATTTATGTTTAAATATACAAAACATACCTTGAAAAAAGCAGAATCGCTTTTTGATCGTATCAAATACACCGTTCGTTACGAGCGAGGTAATTTCCAGTCCGGGTATTGTATCGTTGAAAATAAACGGATTGCGGTAATCAATAAATTTTATGACATCGAAGCAAGAATCAACTGTTTGATCGAAATTTTAGGAAAGGCAGACCTTGCTTCTGAAGAAATAGAGGCGCTGGAGGAAAAGGAACAAGAACTATATCATCAACTCACCGAGGTCTACGCTGACCGTCAGGAAACGACAGCGAATCCGACTATTGAAAACCCATAATGTGTTGAAAATTCGTTTTCTTGGTACCGGAACATCACAAGGCGTGCCGGTGATTGGTTGTGATTGTGAGGTGTGTTGCTCCGAGGACTCACGGGATCAACGGCTTCGATGTGCCGTATTGCTACAGTCGGATCAGGAAAACCAAAATATTGTCATTGATGTTGGCCCAGATTTTCGTCAGCAGATGCTGTCCGCTAAACTACAACAGCTCGATGCTATTTTATTGACACATGAGCATAATGACCACATCATTGGGCTGGATGATATTCGTCCTTTTAATTTTCGTGCAAAAAAAGCACTGCCTGTTTATGGTCGTACAGAAGTGTTATCAGCAGTTCAACAACGAT
>Ga0114957_1001012_pt1 | contig 33245 bp, 6 predicted proteins | sample BantaG_FD_87175 | JGI IMG/M metagenome (GOLD analysis project Ga0114957, IMG submission 87175) | Marine algal microbial communities from Bantry Bay, Ireland - BantryBay_4 metaG | ecosystem: Host-associated > Algae > Red algae > Unclassified | place: Bantry Bay, Ireland | collected 2014-11-21
ATTATTTTGAAATTAATTGAGTTATAAATTTCGCGAATAGCCTTAGCTATTTAAGGAATTTCTAACGAAAAGTAATTTCAAAAGAAGCATTCAAAACGGGCAGAATTTAGATTACAGTGTACTCAGTTAGAAGAGGTCAACATTTTGTTACCTGCTCTTTTGCACATTCCTACTTTCATATTATTTCAATAATTGGTTCAAATAATGTGAATCCCCTCCATTGCCATTTGAACTATAGTTAGGGACGTATTCCTACAGACATCGTGAAAAAATACTATGGACAATTCGGATAAAACATACGAGGTTTTACATCAAAACAAGTGCATACACGAAGCTTTTGAGTTAATGGCTTTAAAACAACCATCAGCCACCGCTTTAGTATTCGGAGATTTAGTTTTGACCTATAAGCAACTCAACGAAAAAGCAAACCAACTCGCGCACTACCTGCGTTCGTCTACTATAAACACTGAATTACTGGTCGCTATATGCCTGGAGCGATCGCCCGAAATGATCATCGGTATTCTGGGCGTATTAAAAGCCGGAGCGGCTTACGTGCCTATTGATCCAAAATCTCCAAAAGATAGAATTCAATACTTACTGGACGAAACAAAAGTACCTATCCTGCTGACGCAACAACAACTTGTTGACGGATTGCCTGTTTTTGATGGTCAACTGATTAGCCTTGATGAAGATTGGAATAAAATTGAACATCAGAAAATAACCAACCTGGATTTATATCTGGAACCCAAAAAATTGGCCTACACTATTTTTACTTCCGGTTCTACCGGGAAGCCTAAAGGCGTACAAGTCGAACATCACAGTGTCGTGAATCTGGTGAATGGACAAATCGATTTTGTCAATCATCCGGTCACGCGTTTTCTTTATGCCTATTCCTTCGCCTTTGATGGATCGGTTTTGTTAATATTCTGGACGCTGCTTTCTGGTGGCGCACTGGTGGTGGCAGAAGAAGGACTGGAAAAAGATATTAGCAAACTGGCTCGTTTTATAGAGCAACATCAGATTACGCATTTGCTCACTTTTGCTTCACTTTATGCGATTCTTTTAGATCAGATAGACGCCAAGCATTTGAAGAGCCTCGAATCCGTAAGCGTAGCAGGGGAGGCTTGCCCCGCAGCGCTGGTACGTCAACACCATAAGTGTTTACCACAAACTTTTTTCTACAATCAATACGGCCCAACAGAAGCAACCGTAGGGGCCACCATCTACCAAACCGACGCTTCATTCAACGAACAAAAAGTACCGATCGGTAAAGCTATAAACAATGTGGAAGTTTATGTGTTGAATGACCGTCTGGAAAAAACAGGGCCACACGAAATTGGCGAAATATACATCGCAGGTAAAGGCCTCGCCAGAGCCTACCTCAATCGTCCTGATTTAACGGCAGAGCGTTTTATCCCAAACCCTTTCTCCGATGATGCTTCCGCAAAAATGTATCGAACCGGTGATTTGGGTATTCAATTGCAGGATGGAAATATCGACTTTGTAGGTCGCGCTGATTTTCAAATCAAATTGCGTGGTTACCGAATCGAACTGGGTGAAATCGAATCCACACTAACAACACATCCCGCCATTTTAGAATCAGCAGTACTCCTAAAAGGAGATAATTCTGTTGACCAAAAATTAGTGGCCTACTGCTCACTCAAAAAAGATCAGCAAATCAAGGTCAGCGAAATCAGAAGTTTCTTAGCTAAAAAATTGCCCGAATATATGATCCCGGCCGCTTTCAAAATAATGGACAAAATGCCATTAACCACAGCCGGTAAAGTAGACCGTGGCGCCTTACCTGAAATCGGGCATGTCCGTCCTGAACTAGAACAACAATACGTAGCGCCAAAAAGTAAACTGGAAAATTTACTAACCAAACTTTGGTGCGAAACGCTTGACTTAGACAAAGTCGGAATACACGATAAGTTCTTTGAACTCGGAGGTAATTCACTACAAGCGGCTGGCTTTATCAGTAATTTACAAGAGCGCTTAGGCGAAACTATTTTCATAGTCAGCATCTTCGATCATTCCACCATAGCATCATACGCAGCCATGTTGGAGAAGGATTATTCCACTGCCGTGAAAAAATATTTTGGTGAAAAACCAATACCAACTATTGAAAAAAATAAAGCAGAAACGAAACTTAAAGTTTTGGATTTTGAAAACTTCGAACAGCTCGTTCCTGCCCTGGATTTAAAACCAGAAACTGATAAAGAGAAAAATCCACCTGCAATTTTCATCCTGGCGCCACCGCGATCCGGAACCACTTTACTACGCGTGATGTTGGCCGGCCATCCAAAATTATTTGCAGCCAATGAATTGCAACTACTAGGTTTTAATACACTGGAAGAAAGAAGCAAAGCGTACGAAGGTCGTTTTTCCTTATGGAAAGAAGGACTCGTCCGCGTGGTCATGGAACTGAACAACTATAGCGCCGATGAAGCCAAGACTTTCATCCAATCCTACGAACGGAAAGGCTACACCACCAAACAATTCTATCGCCTGCTTCAAGAGCAAATTGGTACGCAATTGTTAATCGACAAGTCGCCCTCCTATGCACTCGATCCGGAAGCTTTGCACAAAGCAGAACGCGATTTCGAAAACGCTATTTTCATCCAACTCGTTCGACACCCATACGCAATGGTCAGCTCCTTCGAGCGCATGCACATGGACCAGGTGATGTACCTGCATCCGCACGATTACAGCTCTCGTGCCACCGGCGAACTCATTTGGACGCAAAGTCACCACAACATAAATGAATTCCTAAAGGACATTCCAAAAAACAGAAAAGTCCAAATCAGATACGAAGACTTAGTCCGCGATCCGGAAACGACCATGAAGGCCCTATGCTCAACGATCGGTTTAGAGTACAACGTCGCCCTAATCAATCCATACCGCGACATCGAAAATAAAATGACCGACGGCATCTACCAAAACTCCAAACCAATGGGCGATATCCGCCTCCTGGAACACGGAAAAATAGATCCCAAACTAGCCGACGCCTGGAAACCCGTCCAACAAAATAATTTCCTAAGCAACACCACTTGGAACCTAGCAGAAGATTTAGGCTACGATAGTTCTGCCACAGAATTATACGACAAAAAATCTAATTCCAATGTCTCAAGCTCGGAAGTCTTCCGGTCTTTTGAACGCGATAAAGGGAAAAATTCCAATTCCAATTCCAATTCGCATTCCAATTCAATTGCAATAGTAGGCATGGCCACTCACCTACCAGGAGCCAAAAACACAAAAGAGTTCTGGGACAACCTAATCAATGAAACCGACGTCTCTACCACCTTCACCGCAGAAGACCTAATCCGCGAAGGACTCGACCCGGCACTGTTAAATGATCCCGATTACGTCAACAGAGGTATGTTCCTAAAAGACGTAGATCAGTTCGCCGCAGAATTCTTTGGCTACCTGCCAAAAGAAGCAGCCTTGATGGATCCGCAGCATCGACTTTATTTGGAAGTCGCGCATGCCGCACTGGAAGATGCAGGCTATGACCACAGTCGTAGTACCCATAAAAAGATCGGCGTCTTTGGTGGCGTTGCCCGAAACACTTATTTGATCAACAACGTAATGACACATCCCAATTACTTCAAGTCGGTTGACGATTTTCAATTGGGAGTAACACTGGAAAAAGATTTCCCTGCAACAAGGGTAGCCTATAAATTAAATCTAAAAGGCCCGGCCATTAATATTCAAACGGCCTGTTCTTCCTCGGGAGTAGCGCTGCATCTGGCTTGCCAAAATTTGTTGGCAGGGGATAGTGATATGATTCTCGTTGGCGGTGGTCGGGTACAGCCTCCGGTGGCATCCGGACATTTGCATAAAGAAGGGCACGCACTTTCTCCCGATGGTTACATCCGTACTTTTGATGCTGATGCAAATGGAATGGTGCGTGGACATGGAATGGCTTTTATTGTCATAAAAAAACTAGATCAGGCAATCGCTGATGGGGATACCATACATGCTGTCATTAAAGGTTCTGCAATTGGTAATGATGGAGACGACAAAGTCGGATTCACCGCACCATCTGTCAATGGCCAATCTCAAACGATACTGGATGCCTACAAAAATGCAGGGGTTGACCCTTCAACGATTAGCTATATAGAAGCGCACGGAACAGGAACCCATATCGGCGATCCAATTGAAATGGCTGGCTTGACAAAAGCGTTCAGAAAGTATACCGATAAAAAGGAGTTTTGTGGAATCGGTTCCGTGAAAACTAATATCGGTCACCTTGATGCTGGTGCCTGCATCGCTGGAATAATAAAAACGGTACTCGCCCTAAAGCACGAAAAGCTACCTGCAAGTTTGAACTTTAATAAGCCAAACCCGCAGCTTCAAATAGAGCAGACACCTTTTTATGTCAATGATAAACTACGTCCCTGGAAACGGACAGAAACACCTCGTCTTGCTGGTGTGAGTTCTTTTGGTTTGGGTGGGACCAATGTACACGTCGTGTTGGAAGAAGCACCGCAATTAGCAGCGAATGAAAATAGGGTTAAGTCTCAATTGTTGATGCTTTCCGCAAAAACAGCAACAGCACTGGATAAAGCAACCAAGGATTTAGGGAACTTCCTACATGAAAATCCAACTACTAATTTAAACCACCTTGCTTTTACCTTGCAGAATGGCCGCAGACAATATCCATATCGTCGAACACTTGTCGCTGAACAAATTGATAAAGAACTGGCAACCGCATTAATCAATATCGACGAAAGCCAGTTGCTGACGGAAGGGCCAACAACTATACAGGAAGATATAGTTTTTATGTTTCCGGGAGGTGGTGCGCAGCATACCAATATGGGACTTGGGCTTTATGAGTCCGAGCCTGTTTTTAGAGAAGCGGTTGATCATTGTCTGTCTATTCTAGAGCAGGATCATGAATTGTTTTTAAAAGAAATTTTATATCCTGAACATAAAAATAGCGAGCCGATAACGGATGCTTTGCATGGGATTACCTTGTTGTTTACCATTGAGTATGCCACCGCACAACTTTGGATGTCATGGGGTTTGGTGCCAACTGAAATGATTGGTCACAGCCTCGGTGAATATGTAGCGGCCTGTTTGGCCGGCGTGCTTTCATTAGAGGATGCACTTGCCTTGGTTGCAAAACGTGGTAAGTTGTTTTTAGACCTGGAAGAAGGAGGAATGTTGAGTATCCCGATGTCAGAGGCTGAGGCCAAAAAGTACATGGACGATGAACTGGATTTTGCGGCCATCAACAAACCAGATTACTGCGTCGTCTCCGGATCTACTGCTGCGATTGACCGCATCAAAGCGAAACTGAACAAAGAAGAAATTCATGCACCTCGACTGCAAATTAAAGTAGCGGCACATTCATATATGGTCGAACCAATTCTGGAAGAGTTCCGAACTTTTTTGAAAAAGGTAACATTCCATCCACCGCAGATACCACTGATTTCAAATCTGAATGGCGATTTTGCAAACGCAGATGAAATACAAAAACCAGAATATTGGTTGAACCACCTTCGCAGAACTGTTCGTTTTGCAGATGGAATTGAAACCTTATTGAATTTAGAAAACCGTTTATTTTTGGAAGTAGGACCAGGGCAAACCTTAAGTACTTTCACAAGACAACATCCGGCCAGAGAAAACAATCAGGTAATTATCGCCTCATTGAGACATCCGAAAGAATCCACCCCCGATCGTTCTTTCTTCTTAAAAAGTCTGGGGCAACTTTGGTTGTCTGCTGTGCCTCTTAAATGGGACAAGATTATCGCCGATCAACGTCGAATAACTTTACCAACTTATCCTTTTGAACGAAAACGTTATTGGATTGACGCCAAACCTTTGGTTAGTCAATCTGAAACACATACAAACTATTTAGTAATGAATGAAGAGAATTTGAACAGCGGCGCAGGGGAGTCCGTTGAATCAATTAGCAGGAAGGAATTTCTGATCGGAGAACTTAAAGATATATTCCATCAACTAAGTGGACTACCAAAAGATGATCTGGTAAAACATGCTACTTTTTTGGAGTTGGGATTTGATTCCCTTTTTCTGACTCAGTCTATTGCCAAAATTAAAAAGACGTTCAATGTCAAATTGAACTTCCGCCAATTATTTGATGAGGCACCTACTTTGGACAAACTTGGCAACTTTCTGGATCAGCAATTACCTGCTGATGCTTTCGCCAACGAATTGGCGCAGTTGAACGCAGCGCAATCACCTGCTCCTCCAACAATAAGTCAGCATACTCCGGTATCTCCAGTTATTCAACCTCAGGCGCCGATTCAAAATGCGAGTTTACAACCTTCCAGTAATCTGGAAGCACTAATTCAACAGCAGTTGCAAATCATGCAACAGCAACTGAATTTGATGAATGGGAATAATGGAATGATTGGAAACATAGGTTCCCCTACACCACCGCCTTCGAATAAATTATCGTTGCAGGCTAGTAGTCCATCCCGACCTCCAACTGTACATCCTTCTAAAGCAAAGACAGAAAAACCGGAAACTTCTTCAACAGAAAAGAACATTGTTGAAACAGGTGAGGCCTTTGGCCCCTGGAAACCAATCGAGAAAAAGAGCAGAGAGAATCTGACTGAACGAGAAATAAAATACCTGGATGACCTCATCGAACGCTACGTGGCACAAACCAAGAGTTCTCAAATTTGGGTGCAATCACAGCGGAAACATTTAGCCGATCCACGTTCCATTGTTGGTTTCAACAAAATGTGGAAAGACATGGTGTATCAGATTTTGGTCGATCGTTCTAAAGGCTCAAAGGTATGGGATATGGATGGTAATGAGTACATCGATTTCCGCAGTTCATTTGGTATAAATATTTTTGGACACTCACCTGATTTTATTCAGGATGCGATAAAAGAACAAGTTGATAAAGGGTTTGAATTAGGAGTACTCACACCGCTTGCGAAAAAAGTAGCGGACCTGATTTGTGAGTTGACGGGTTGTGAAAGAGCCTCGTTTGTCAACACAGGATCAGAAGCACTCTCCGCCGCCATTCGCGCTGCAAGAACGGTCACCTACAAAGACAAAATCATTGTTTTTGAAGGCGACTATCATGGTATAGCAGATGAGTTGTTGGTGCGATCCGTTATCCGAAATGGAAAGAACCATTCCATGCCAACGGCTCCGGGAATCCCGCAGTCATTGGTAGAGCAGGTCATCGTTTTGAATTACGATGATCCGGATTTGTTGAAAAAGATAGAAGAACATGCGGATGATTTAGCAGCTGTTTTAATTGAGCCGATTCAGCCAAATTTACCAACGCGTCAACCATTCGAGTTATTCAAAGCCATTCGAAAAGTAACCGCTGAAAATGACATTGCATTAATTTTCGATGAGATGATCACAGGTTTCCGTGTTGGAGCACGAGGTGCTCAGGGATGGTATGGAATAGAGGCAGATATTATGGCTTATGGTAAAATACTTTCCGGAGGTTTACCAATGGCAGCAGTAGCCGGAAAGTCGCGTTTCCTCGATGTATTTGATGGTGGACAATGGCAATATGGAGATGATTCAATTCCTGAAGCTGGTGTAACTTTCTTTGGCGGAACCTTTTGTAAACATCCGGTTAGTTTGGCTTCAGCATATGCCGCCTTACTCGAAATTAAGCGACGTGGACAACCCATGTTTGACGAACTAAACGAAAAAACCGCACGTTTTGCCGAAAGGCTCAAAACACTGGTGGAGACAACAAAAGTTCCCTTACAAATTTTGTCAACCGCTTCCATCATTGCCATTAAAATAACAGACAAGAATCCGCTGTCAGCCTTGTTTTTTTACTACATGCGACTCAAAGGAATTCACATAAAAGAAAAGGCAGCGTTACTTTCGCTCGCACATACAGAAGAAGATCTGGATTTTACTTATCGCATGTTTGAAGAAAGCATTAAGGAAATGCAGACCGCTGGTTTTTTTCAAATCACCGTAGCTGATGCCCTGGATCACAACAAAATTGTAGCAGCTCCAGCATCAAATGGTTTGCCTGCGGTTGACACCAATCATGTCATCAACCAAACGATAAAAAATGTTCCTTTGACGGAAGGGCAAAAAGAAGTTTGGGTGGAACAACGCCTTAGCGATGGTGCTGCCGCTGCATATAATCTTGCCTCTGATATTACCCTTAAAGGGAAATTAAATATAGAAAAACTAAAAGAAGCCCTGCAACTTTTGGTCAATCGGCACGAAGCCCTGCGGACGGTTTACGACAGTGAAACCACCACGCAAAATATTTATTCGGAGCTGATAGTCGACTTGCCTTTTATTGATTTGTCTACGCTTGATGCGGCTGAAAGTCAAAAACAATTTGCAGTACTCCGCAACGAAGAAGTGGAAGTGCCTATGGATATTTTTTCCGGACCGCTGTTTCGCGCAAAAGTAATTCGACTAAGTGAAGAAGAACACCACTTGTTCTTAACGGTACATCACGGTATAGCGGATGGTTGGTCTTGCGGCGTTTTGGTAAATGATTTGAGCAAAACATACACCTCACTAAGTGCAGGTAAAACGGTGGACTTAAAACCAGCAAAACAAATCAGCGAATACGCCATCGAGCGGGAAGCGGATCTGCAAAGTGAAGAAAGAAAAGAAGCGGAAGCCTATTGGGTAAACGAATTTGCAGATGACATTCCAATCCTGGAATTTCCTATAGATCGTAACCGACCTGCTGTGAAAACGTATGGTGCCGATACGGAAAAAATGATTATTGATGCAGAGCTTTTTGATAAACTCAAAACGGTTGCCAACAAAGAAGGCGTTACACTTTTTGTGATGATGTATGCAGCCTTTCAGTCCTTCATTCAGCGCCTGTCCAATCAGGAAGATTTTGTTTTGGGAATCGTAGCTGCAGGTCAGTCCATTGCTGGAAACCAGGATTTGGTGACGCATGGTGTCAGTCTACTTCCTGTAAGAATGCGAACAAACCCCGAAGAAACTTTCGCGAAACACTTAAAAGAAGCCCGAAACAAAATTTTCGATGCTTTTGAGCACCAGAATTATAGTTTAGGTTCCTTGGTTAAGAAACTGGATATACCCAGAGATCTGAGTCGCCAACCTCTGATTTCTATTCTGTTTAACATGGATTCAGAAATGGGTGACTTGAAATTTGGCGATCTGAATGTAGCCATGAACCCAATTCCAAGGAACTACGAAACCTTCGATATTTTCATAAATGTAAAACCAACCAGTGCTGGTGTTGAGTTTGATTGGACCTACAATAAAGATCTTTTTAACCAGACTACGATTGTTAGAAGACTAGAAGAATTCAGGGTTTTCCTGAAATCCATCGTTAAAGATCCGGCCAATAAAATTTGTCACCTGGATATTTTACCTGCAAAGGAAAAAGACATTTTACTGGATGTATGGACCGCAACGGCTGCACCTTACCCCGATAAAATTTGCATCCATGAGCTATTTCAACAGCAAGTTGACAAAACGCCAAATCGTACGGCGGTAGCAGGTAAGGATGTCAAACTTAGCTACACGGAATTAAATAAACGCTCCAATCAACTAGCCCGACTACTGATTGAAAAAAATGTAAAGCGCGGAGACTTTGTCGGTATCTACATGGAACGTTCAGTAGAGTTGTTGGTCGGCTTAATGGCGATTCTGAAAGCTGGAGGTATTTACGTGCCACTCGATCCGGGCAATCCTAAAGATCGCATACAAGTAATATTGGAAGATGCGCAAGCTGAACTATTGATTACCCGAACCAACATGATGGACCGCATTCCGGAAGGCGCAAATGGTTTGCTCTTTTTGGAAAAACACGATTTAAAAAAATACGATGATTCTAATCTGGATATTGGTCTGAGCTCAAAAGACATGGCCTACATTATTTATACTTCCGGTTCGACTGGACGTCCTAAAGGAATTGTCATTCCACATAATGCAGTGATTGATCACCATCTTGCTATTGCAGAAGCGATGGGATTTGAATCAGACGATGTAGTGTTGAGTGTGGCTTCTGTTTCTTTTGATCCATCCGTTCAGGATTTTTTCATGCCTCTGTTTATTGGAGCGCAGGTAGTGATTGCCAGTCAGCAAGAAGTGATTGATGGCTTTTTGTTAAAAGAACGGATCGATAAATCGCGGATCACCTACATGCAAGCTACACCAGCAACCTGGCGAATGCTGCTAATGACAGGCTGGCAAGGTAATTCTAATTTAAAAATTAATAGTGTTGGAGAGGCGTTGACCAAGGAATTGGCCAATCAATTGTTGGTGCGTGGAAAGGGACTGTGGAATTTGTATGGTCCGTCAGAAACTACGATTTATACGACTTGTCGAAAGTTGGAAGGCGATCGAATGTTGACGAAAGCGGATACCGTTTATGAACCTGTTGGTTATCCGATTAAAAATGCGCAGGTTTATATTTTAGATAAATGGCAACAACCGGTTCCGATTGGAGTGGGAGGAGAGATTTACGTTGGTGGGGTAGGAGTTGCACCAAATGGTTATTTCAAGCGACCCGAATTGAATAAGGAAAAGTTTGTTCCCAATCCGTTTAACCCTTCGGAAACGCTTTACCGGACCGGAGACCTGGGACGCTACCTGGAAGATGGTGATATTGATTTTATAGGAAGAGTGGACCATCAGGTAAAAGTGCGTGGCTTTAGAATCGAATTGGGTGAAATAGAAACCTTGATTTCGAAATTCCCTGAAGTTGGTGGAGTAGTGGCGGTTGTACGTGAGGATCAGGTTGACAACAAACGAATTGTAGTTTACATCGTGGTGAAGGACAATCAGCCAGTAGAACTTGCGAAAATAAAGGCCTACTTAAAAGAAAAATTACCAGAGTATATGTTGCCATCCGCTTATGTGGAGATGGATGCATTCCCGTTGACCGGAACATTGAAAGTAGACCGTAAAAAATTTCCAGTTCCAGATTATACACGTGATGAATTGGAAACAGGTTTTGTTGCAGCAGTTTCTGAAGAAGAGAAAATGCTCAGTGAAATCTGGTCGAGATTGTTAGGTGTTTCTGAGATTGGAATTAATGATAACTTCTTTGAGCTGGGTGGTCATTCACTCATTGCAGTGAACCTGATGGCAGAGATAGAGAAAAAAACAGGCGTCAAGTTACCATTGTCCACGCTTTTGGAAAACGCTACTATTGCAGAACTTGCTGTAGAGTTGTATTTCGAAAAGCCGGTACTCACCCAAGTAGAAATGGATAACGCGGATAGTGAGTTAAATAAAGTGCTATGCGATACGACAAAAGAAAATGGAAGTACTAATGGAAGCCATCCTGTTGTAGAAGATACAAAAAAAGGATCTAGGCCAAAGCGAAAAAAGTCCTGTCTGGTAGCCATTAAAAAAACCGGGACGAAAGATCCGGTCTATTTAATACATGGTGCCGGACTGCACATATTGATGTTTCAAACACTGGCAGCGAACATGGATAAAGACCAACCCATCTACGGATTGCAAGCCAGGGGATTGAATGGTGAAGCAAAGCCACTGGACCGGATTGAAGCTATGGCGGCACATTATATTTCTGAAATTTTGGAACAGAATCCAGATGGACCTTACATTCTCGCAGGTTATTCCTTTGGTGGATTGATTGCTTTTGAAATGGCCAAACAGCTCCAGGCAATGGGTAAAGAAATTGCTATGCTCGGAGTTTTTGATACCGTGATCCGCGGACATCTGGCAGCAGGTGACGGAACCAAGAGCTACTACGATCAGATGAAGGAACTCAGTAGAAAAGTAGGTTGGAATTTATCCACGATTGCGAAAAATCCAATCCCAAATTTGAAATACAAAACACATGTACTGAAGCGACGCTATAAGCGTTGGTTGTGGGGACGAACACACGATGAAAAGAAAGAAGTAGAAAACACAGAAGCAGATCATTTGTCATTGGTAGACCGAATGAATCACATCGCATTCAACAGTTACAAGGTGAATCCTTATGATGGGCCAATCCATTTGTTCAGAGCAAAAGAGAAGCGTTTTTACCTGGAAGATTTCGAATTTTTGGGCTGGAAACCTTTCGCGAAAGGAGGTATTGTCATAAAGGAAGTTCCCGGCGATCACTTAAACCTATTTGATCGAAAAAACGGTCCCGAATTCGCAAAAGTGCTGCAAAAATGTTTAGATGAACTGGCAAAAAACCGGAACACAAATAAAAACGGAAAGCTGCCAACTCAATAAAAATTAGTTGCTGGTTGCTGGATGAAAGTTGTGGGATCACTCGATTCGCATCCAGCATCCAGTACCCAGCCATTAGTATCCAGAAAACAATGCAAGAAGCAATTCAAGGAAAAATATCACTCAGCTGTTCCGACCTTTCAGAAATGAATTGGATCGAAGGCCATACGCATGGTGCCATCAAAAGCCATACTGTTGACGTATGGCTAGGGGATTTGACGAAAGTCAAGGAAGGTGAAATTATATGGTTAAAAAACAAGTTGCCATTTGACAAAGCAGAAAAAGCAGATCGTTTTCGGTCCACAAAAGACAGCGAAAGATATATCCTTGCGCATGGCATGTTACAGGGGATTATCAAAAAATATACCGGAGAAGAAAAAGTCGAAATTGCATTTACGAAATATCGAAAACCCTACCTGCCGAAGTTCCCAAATCTATCCTTCAATATGAGCCATTCCGGAGATCGAATTTTGCTCGCTTTTCGTTTTGATGGAGCTCCCATTGGAGTAGACATTGAATATGCAAAGCCAGGATTGGATATTCACTTAATCACAGCATCTTATTACCATATTGACGAGCAGGAAGCTGTTTTAAACAGTAAAAATCCACAGCTTTTTTATAAATTATGGACCCGTAAAGAGGCTTTACTCAAAGCAATGGAGGTTGGCCTTACTGAGGAAATTAAAAAAATCAATGTCATGAAATCGGCTACTAGTTTTTTGGGACTTGGTGTTCTAGACGATTTTAATGGTAAAGACTTCGATATTCAGTCGTTTATGCTTGGTCAACATTATTTTGCAAGCTTGGCGACTATAAAAAGTTCCCTTACATACTCCTTTGTAAATTTTTAGGCAAAGCAATCCGACATTTTGACCATTCTTTTTGGTGAAATAAGTAAGAATAGCCTATCTTTGCTTTGTTATTATTTAACACCCACACAGCGCCTAAAACTGTTTTTTACCCCATTTTATTTAAAATTGAAAAACTGATTTTAATTAAGATAAGTGTATAGGCAACTTTCCATTTTTTACTTAGAAGCTGATCAAATAAATCTTAAAGGAGTACTTGGAAGTAAACCAAACAAGATATTTAAATCGCACTAAACCTGCGGATTTGAGCAGTTCGCCTAATGCACTATTTTGAACACCAAAGAACAGGAACCTGTAAATAAGATTTAAATTTTATTTGCCTTATTAATTTGAGCATACAATCAACCTAACAATTAACTATGAAGCCTCCCAGCCTCATTCGAACATATTCTTTCTCGAAATCAATTTTGATTTGCTCCTGGATTGCATTTTTTGTAGCTCCAGCTTTTGTGTTGGCACAAACCGTTCCTCAATGGGATCGCGACTTTGGAGGCAACATTTGGGAAGAACTCAATAGCGTAAAAGAAACGACAGACGGTGGCTACATTCTCACCGGGTTTTCCTCCTCCAGCGAAAACGGTGACTTCATGGGAACCAGCAACGGAAGCGGCGATTACTGGCTGGTCAAAACAGACGGTGAAGGTATCCTCCAATGGGAAAATAACTTTGGTGGTGACGGACTAGATCGTCCCTGGGAAGTTCAGCAAACCAATGACGGTGGATATATCATTGGCGGTTATTCTCCTTCCAACGTAAGTGGTGATAAGTCTTCGCCTAGCCGTGGCCTTGATGATTACTGGATCGTAAAAGTTGATGATACCGGTGGCATTCAATGGGACAGTACGTATGGTGGTGATAATCTGGATCACCTTTACTCCATTATACAAACAAGTGACGGAGGTTACCTCATGGGTGGCCGCTCACTATCTGGAACCAGTGGTGAAAAATCAGAACCCAATAAAGGCAATTGGGATTACTGGTTGGTTAAAATAGATGCCAACGGAACATTGGAATGGGATAAAACCCTCGGTGGTTCTGATGAAGATTTACTAAACATGGTTCAGGAAGCACCTGACGGAAACTACTACGTCGGTGGTGGTACCAGATCGGATGATGATGGCCTTGATGTAAACACAACTTTAATTGGCGTAAAAGATTTTTGGTTCCTAAAAATAAGCTCGCTTGACGGAACAATAATAGATGAAAACCGCTACGGCGGAACCGATGAAGATGAGATGCAACAATTCGTGCAAACACAAGATAGTGGTTTCTTACTCACCGGTGGATCCCGTTCGAATACCTCACCAGATAAAAGTCAAAACAGTTTTGGAATCGTTGATATGTGGGCCATAAAAATTGATGCTACCTATCAGCGGGAATGGGATCAAACCTTTGGTGGAGACAACATTGACAACTGCTATAGTACTTCCCAAAACTCAGTTGGAAACTTTCTCCTTGGTGGTTTTACCGGCGCATCTGTTGGTCCTTCTAACCTGACATCTACGCTCTATGGAGGTTGGGATTATATCCTGGTTTACCTCGCTCAAGATGGGACCTATCTTTGGGATCAGGCTTTTGGTGGAGACCAAAATGATGTACTCGAAAGCGTATTTCAAACGTCAGATGGTGGCTATGTACTCGCAGGCCATTCTTCATCCGGAATCAGCGGTGTCAAAACAGAAGACACCAAAGGTCTCAACGATTGGTGGATGATCAAAACGGACTGCTCTGTTTTCGTGGACTTTGCAGACACTATTGTTTGTCCAAACGAACCCGTACAACTCAATGCATTTACCGGTTCCAATTGTTTGGACTGTACCTGGACCTGGAGCGACATTGGTGTCGGTGATTCTATTCGGGTTATCGAATCGGATGCGCAAGGTGCGTACTCTGTGCTTTTGGTTGATGGAGTTGGTTGTACCCGAACGGATGAGATTTTTATAGCTTATTACAATACAGAAACGCTGAATATTGGTGATTCACTCGCTCTATGTGATGGTGAAGATGCACTGCTTGACGCAACTGTTTCCACAGGAATTAACTACGAGTGGTCTACAGGGGACATGGCTCCAATGCTTACCGTTGATGCGGAAGATGTTTACACTGTAACTGTGACGGACAACAATAGTTGTGAATTGCAAGATTCAATCATGGTGACGGTTGGTGCCTTACCCCTTATAGCACTTGGAAATGACACCATTATTTGTGCCGGAGCAACCGTCACACTTGATGCCGGAAATCCCGGAGCCATTTATACCTGGTTGCCACTCGGAACAGGAAACGGACAAACAGTAAATGTGACAAATGCTGGTACTTATTTCGTAAATGTAAATGACAACGGTTGTGAATCTACTGCTCAAATTGAAGTTTCGAATTTTGCTTTGCCAACAATGTCAAACCTTACCGCGTCCTGTAATGATTTAAACACAACTTATACCGTTACTTTTGAAATCAATGGTGGTGATGCCAGTAGTTATTTGGTAAGCGGAGATGTAGGTACCCTTATGGGAAATGTTTTTACCTCAGACCCTATTCCTGTTAATCAGAACTATAGTTTCTTTATTGATGATACTAACAATTGCGCTCCGGAAGAAGTCGCAGGTACGTACGATTGCGAATGCGCTAGTGATGCCGGTTCGTTGGATCAAGTGCCTTTAACGATTTGTGGTAATGATGCGGCGATGGCAATTGTTGGCGACATTCCAGTATTGGATACTAATGATGAACTTATATATATTCTCCACGACGGAACGGCGACAGTGATTGGAAACGAAATTGATAATTCGACAACACCTGAATTTGATTTTCAAGCACCCATGATGTATGGTACGACCTATTACATTACTGCTGTTGTTGGAAATGGCGATGGAAACGGAGGAGTGGACATGCAGGACGGTTGTTTGTCCGTTGGAGAGGGTGTAGCGGTTTCATTTTTTGAACCACCAGCTGCACTGGTTATTCCTTTAACTTCACTGACAATTACCTGCGATGATCCAGCCTTGGTTTTAGATGGCGCTTCTTCGTCAGCACCCGGCGGTACACTCGAATATTTCTGGGAAGCAACAGATGGTGGCAACATCATTTCTGCCAACGATGAACCTGGAGCTGAAGTAGACGAAGCCGGAACTTATATTCTTACAGTTACCAATCAACCCGGTGGTTGTACGGACACAGCGATGGTTACCGTTGTTTCCTCAGAGGCATTTCCTACGATTAGTATTCAACCTACATTAGATATAACCTGCATCAATGAAATGGTAGAAATAGATGCTACGGCTTCTTCTTCCGGATCAGATTTTGAGGCACTTTGGTCAGGTGGTTCCCTTACGGGAAATACGACACTAAACCCCGAAGTTATAGCAGCTGGAACTTATACCTTGGCCATTACAAATACAACGAATGGTTGTACCGAACAGGAATCAGTTACAATAGTTGCTAACGATCAGGACCCTATTCTAGACCTTGCTCCAACAGCATTTCTAAATTGTCTCAGTTTGGAAGCTAATCTGGATGCTGTAATTGTAGGTGCAACAGGATCGTATCAAATTTCCTGGTCGACTCAGGATGGAAATATTGTGTCTGGCGAATTCGCTTTCGACCCGCTTGTCAATATGGAGGGAACCTATGAATTGCTTGTGGTAGATGAAGACAATGGTTGTTCTGCAACAGCAACAACCGTAGTTGATGAAAATCCTAACAGACCGGACGATGTTTTATATACCGTGGAACCACCAACCTGTCATGATGACGATGATGCGATGATAGAGATCGATTCTGTGATTGGAGGTACGCCGGGCTATACATATTCTTTTGATGGTGGCCCTTTTACACCGACACCATTTGCGCTTGGTTTGGAAGAAGGACTTTATCCCTTTGCCGTGCAGGACGAAATGGGTTGTACCTATGAAACGGAGATTCCCGTAGAAGGGCCTCCACCTTTGGTACTGGAGTTAGGTGACCCTACCGTTGAGGTTCAGTTGGGAGATAGTTTGCAGTTGCAAGCTATTATTGATGTGACGCAAAACATTGATACCTCCATTTGGATGAGTCCAGATTTACTTTCCTGCTATGATTGTCTGCGTGCCTGGATCACCCCTTTGAATCAAACATTTGTGACGTTAGAAATTATCTCTCCCGAAGGTTGTACAGCCACTGATCGGGTTGATATTGTTGTCAGAAAGGATCGCAATATTTACATCCCCTCTGCCTTTTCTCCAAACGGGGATGGCAGAAACGATCACTTCACAATTTATGGAGGAAAAGGTGTGGAAAAAGTAAATTACCTTCGGGTTTTTGATCGCTGGGGCGAAACGGTTTTTGCCGCTGATGAGCTACCGCTCAACTTTGATGCGATGGGTTGGAATGGAACCTTTAAAGGAAAAACGCTGGAGGCCGGTGTCTTTATCTTTGTCGCTGAAATTGAGTTTACAGATGGCTATGTGGAGAAGTATTCTGGTGATGTTACGATATTGAAATAGGTTGGAAGTGGGAAGATGGAAGTTGTAAGCTTCCCAATGACGCGACCTGACTGCTGCGATGGGACACGGATTTTAGCAGGTTGAACAGATTGGTAACGGATTTATTATTTCTATCGCGCTCTGATTATTTGTCAAAGAACCAAAAAACTAAATACAGCCTTTATCAGACAGTCCCGATTATTTTATTGGATCTTTTCACGTCCCAAGAAAAAAATCAGTCCTTATCTGCTCAATCCGCGAAAATCCGTGTCCCATCCACGATAGCGGGCTCACCACCACGAGTGCACTTCCCACTTCCCACTTCCCACTTCCCACTTCCAACCTCCCACCTATTTCAAATCAAACGCCCCCGGCAAATGCCCATCCACCATCTCCAAATGCCCGGCCTTAGCACCAATCTGATATAAGCTCGGAATGTTTCGTGCCTCGCTCATCTCCGTTAGTCCCTTTGCTTCTTTGGCAGAAAGGTCAAACCCAAGTTTCTTTAGCGCGTCACTTTCGAGGGTGACATTGTAGCGCAAGTAGGTAAGCATTGGTTCTGGTGTCAACAAATCATTCTCGAGGTTTTCAATCTCCATGTTGAAATAGCGAGGTGTTTTAGATCTTGAAATCCATTGTAGGAATAATTCATTTTGAGTCGAAGCATCCATCATGAGCATGTTGGGAACTTCCTTAGCCCAGTCTAATAACCATCGGGAAATGATGTTTTCTGGTTTATCTCTTAGTTTACTATTACCGGTACCAATGGATACGATCATGAGGTTCTCTTCACCTGTCTTCCAGTGAAATGGAAAGCCACTAAGGGTAGCAATCATGTACATTTGTAATGCAGGATTATTGGCCATACTAACCCCACCGTCAACGAAAGCGCCTTTTAATTTGACCGCAGGATCTGATCCACCGCCTACAGCGACAAGCTCAGGCACAAAATAAGTTGGAGCAGCTGCGCTGGCACGTACCGCATCTCTAAGTAAAATATCTTTGTTTTTGCCCCATTTACTGTCGTAAAATTTTCCATCAGGATGATTGAGCAGCGGCCAGACACTTTGGGTGTCGGCGCGTTTGACTACGATGCAAAGTCCCGTTTTGAGTTCCGGACTTCCCAAGGTTAAATCACCAAAAATATTTTCTAATTCCTGTTCGAGCGGTTTTTCACTGAAAGAAGCTTTGATGGCTTTTCCAAGTTTGAAGATGTTGGTAAGCTTCAATCGTTTACCGAAAACCTTATCACCAAGTTGAAAATAAAGTGCCCTGATTTCTTCAACGGACATTCCAAGTGCTAGTCCAGTGGCAATGATGGAGCCGGTACTGGTACCGCCAATTAGATCAAAGTAATCGGAAAGTCGCAAGTTTGGATTTGCATGTCGGTCTTGAATTAATTTCTCCAGTTTAGTGAGGTAGCCTAATGCCAGCGCACCGCGAATGCCACCTCCGTCAAGAGCTAGTATTCGTTTAGGGCCATTACCTTTTAAGCGATTTAGTAAACTCATATTGTATGTTTTATTTGGTTTTATCTAATAAGGCCTATTCAAAATTTTTCCACCCCCGACTCCTGATTCCCGACCCCTCACTCCTCATCATCCACCCCTGCGCTCTTTTCATTAGAAATAGAAGTCCAGCTTTTATTCTCTTCAGAAGTGAAAGATTCTACGCGTTCTACCAATTTCTTTAAAGTGGCTCCATTCGCATAGGGACCAGATTTGGTTTTATAATATAATTTTTCACGGGTTAAAAATTCGGCTGCATTTCTGCAAAGCAACCAGTTATCATGAAATTTATATAATGATTGAATTCCTTCAATAAGAGCAATGATGACCCCTGCTAATCCAATAGCAACCTTTAACCAAAAGGTCTCGTTGGTAATAAAACCAGTCATCAAAGGAATAGAAACAGATAGAAAAATGACAATGAATTTGAGAGATTGGTATCTTGTTTTGCACTGAGATCCCTTTTTATTGTAGTATTCGTATTGAGAATCAATACGATTTTTGATGTATTCTTGTTCATTCATAAGGTTTTTCTCTTTAATTGGGTAAGAAAAGCGATAATCTGTTTAAATTTGGATAATTAATTGGTTAAAACAACTTCAACTTCTTATAAGTACTTAAGAAGATAGCTAATATTTACTCTGGATACCTGCTTAGCTCAAGCTAAAATAGAAATATTCTAATGAAAGAGAAAACTAATTCTGAATCTAACGTCGGCGTTCTTAGTCAAATAGAGCTAATGAATCGTGTATTACCTCTTCTTAAATCAGAGGGAAAGATCTATGAAAAGACGATGACCGTATATGCACGGGTAGCGGAAGGCGGAGAGCAAATTGACACCATCACTTCAGACGGTCTGGAAACAACGAACACAGCAGAGAAGGGAGATTATATTGTAAAAAATAAAACAGAAGCGGGAGAGTCTTATATTTTGAGACCCGATACGTTCAATAAAACGTATAAGCTTCTCAAAGAAAATGAAGACGATTTCAATGAATATAGGGCTGATAAACAAATAATAGCAGTTGAACTTTCTGATTCATTTTTTATTGAAAACAAGGTAAAAGAATTATATTTTGTGGCACCTTGGGGAGCAAAAATGGTGGTCAAAGAAAACGACTTTTTGGTTTGCCCACTGAACTATAGCGAAATTTACAGAATCGCAAGAAAGGAGTTTTTTGAAACCTATCAGTTAAGCACCGATGAAAACTCAACAATAAAACCTCTTACAACACCATCTACAAACGAAACAGTTATGCCCGATCAATCAGTTAAACCACTTCGGTTTTTTGTCTCTTACTCCCATAAAGATGAATCCTATAAAGACAATTTAGTAGAATTTTTTGCCCCTCTAAGAAGAAGCGGTGCCATCGCCTCCTGGGATGATCGTCAAATTCCGCTCGGTGGAGAGTGGGATCATATTATTAAAGATGAGATGAATAAAGCGGACGTGATTCTTTTATTGATTAGTTCTAGCTTCCTGAGTTCTAGCTATTGCAATGACGTTGAAGTGACTCGAGCCATGGATCGCCATCACGACAAAAGTGACGCTGCGGTTGTCATTCCTATAATTTTGCGCCCTTGTGATTGGACGGATGCTCCTTTCGCAAAACTTCAGGCTCTACCAAAAAACGCATTACCAATCACTAAATATGAGTACAGGGACGAAGCCTACCTATTCATCGTCAAGCAAATTAAAAACCTGATAAAGCAAAGAAGCCAACCTAAATCCACTTCTAATGCCCCAAACCAAACTACTCCGCAAAGCACCCCAACTGCAACAGAAACGGCGACTGTAGTAAATACTCCATCCAGCACACCACAGGCTCCGACTTTAGATCGCGATATGGTGAGAAACCTCATCGCACAAAATAAAGTAGAAGAGGCACTCAAAATTATGATGGAGGTGGCTAAAGAAAAAGACAGCACGACTCACAATATCCTAATCCAAAAATCAGCAGAATTTACGGGCATTAAGCGTGATAGTTTAATGGGAGTAATCCCAAACTCAGACCTTGCTAGAATGAAGGCTAAATTGAATTATGATATGCTGCAACTCTTAAACAGCTTGTAAACCACTTCAACAGACCCTGTGGTTTCATTACCTAACAAACTGTTAACGATTTTGAATGTCACACAATTTCTAACCATGTAATAACTTGTTCGCTAAGTTCTTTGGGCTTCCCAAAAAGGCGTCATTCTGAAAACAAAAACAGCCTGCCTTTAACCTAATCACGCGTATTCTATCCCCTTGAGTAATAAGTAGGATTAGTTGCCAGTCTCTAAACAGATATATCCAGAAAGTACCACTTATAAGGCCTAACTGACCGCCTATACATATATAAGGTGTATGAGTTAAACCTCTGCCCCAGCTCCTCCTTCCCAGCTCCCTCCTTCCTTCACACTAGTTCGCTTTTCTTTTTTCAAAAAAATGTCACAAAAAAGGAAATATTTTCAAGAGATGTCACAAAACGCTAAAATAAATAACAAATTATCATATATGTTTTCAGTGTAGTGTGTTTTGTACCCTGTATGGTATAGTTCTTGTCTTAGCAAAGGTAAGTTTAAGCTTAAAATAGAAAATCATTTATTAGAATTCATCAGGAATGGCCAAGTTTTCAGTCCTGAAGTTAGAAGAAAAGTCCCTAAATACTGGACTTTTTAGATTTTCTCAATTATTCAGACTTGTCTTTGCAAAAACAGAATGAAAAAAACAAAGAACGCATTAAGTCTAGTGATACAAACAACCTTTAAATGAACTTCACATCTACATTAAAACTTGTAGTTGACCTTTTAAAATCAGTTCAAAGTCAAATTGAACATAAGCCAGTAAGGAATTCGAATTTTCCTTACCTGGCATTTTGTGTTGTATTCCTATTCTTGAAATTATCTGCCCTTCTTTTAGGCGTATTTACTCAAAAATATAGATACTTAACTTCAAATCTGATTCTATTAGTGTTTTGCTCAATTTGCTTTACGAATTCAATTGCTGCTCAGGATACAGATAGTGACGGTGTACCTGATAGCCTTGATTTCTGTGTGACAAGCGGTGGTCTTGTAAATGCTTTAGGCTGTCCTTTCCCAGCCGTATGTGATACATTCGGAACGGTGACCATTGATTTTGATTCAACAGGTCTCAATAATACAGCAGGTTATTTAACTATTTTTGTTTTGGCAGATTCAATGGGAGTTATCATTGATACCAGCTCGACACCTCAATTTCTCAGTGTTGGTACGGGTAAATACATGATCACAGCACTAGACTATGATGATGACGGCTCCATAACCAATTTTGCAGTCGGAGACACCTTAGATGATGTCACGGCCAATTGTTTTGAATGGTCAGACGCTTTAACCTATTTAATTTGTCCCAACGCGACTATCATTTTACCCACCGATACCTGTGTTGGGCAACTAGCAAGCTTCACAGCCGAAGACGCTGGAGCTGGAGCTACTTATACCTGGGACTTTGGATCAGGAGCAACTCCTCCAACCGCAACTGGAATTGGACCACATGATGTATCCTATAGTTCATCAGGAAGTAGGCCAATTACGCTGGATGTTTTACAATTTGGATATTCGTCAACTGATATGGGAACATATACAGTAGATAGCTTGCCAATTATAACCTTATCGCTCGTTGATTCCATAGCTTGTGTAAACGAAACAACGACTGCCTTAGTTGGAGGACTTCCATTCGGAGGTTCCTACGGTGGTGCAGGTGTTACCGCGTCTAACTTTGATGCATCAGTTGCTGGTGTCGGTACGCATATCATAACCTATTCTTTTACAGATGGAAATGGTTGCACCAATACGGTAGCGACCGACTCCATTATAGTGACTGCGCTTCCCACAGTTACTTTGACTTTAGCAACGGATACCGCTTGTGAGACAGATGCTGCTTTTGCCCTTACGGGAGAAAGTCCACCTACTGGAACATATAGTGGGCTAGGGGTTTCATCTGGAATTTTCGACCCAGCTGTAGCTGGAGTTGGAGTACATCCAATCACATATAGTTATACAGATGGGAACGGTTGTACCAATACTGCTTTAGACTCTATCGAAGTATTTGATGCCCCAATCGTAACCTTGATATTGGTTGAAAATTCAGCTTGTGAAGGTGATCCTGATATAACATTAGATGGCGGAGCTCCTGCTGCAGGCACTTATTCCGGACCACATGTAAGTAGCGGAGTTTTTGATGTAACAGCTGCTGGACCGGGTGTTCATACCATAACTTATACCTACTCAAATTTAGCGGGTTGTTCTGACTCAGCAATAGATAGTATTGAAATATATGCACTTCCTACTGTAGGTTTGACTTTTGCAGTTGACACAATTTGTGAAGGAACTGAAAATGTTACTTTGACTGGTGGTACACCTTCAGGAACTGGAGGGGTTTATTCCGGAGCAAATGTAAACGCTGGAGACTTTGACGTAACAGCAGCAGGAATTGGAACGCACTATATCACTTATACTTATACCGACCTTAATGGCTGTGTCAATGCAGCTCTGGATAGTATTGAAATCATCGAACCACCAACAGTGTCTCTTGTTTTAGGACAAACGGATTTTTGTATCAATGATGGAAGTGCAACGCTCACAGGAGGACTTCCCTCTGGTGGAAATTATAGCGGTAATGGCGTCGTGGGTACTACCTTCGATCCGGCCATCGCTGGAGCAGGAGCCCACCCAATTGATTATACATATATTGATGGAACCAATTGCGTTAACACAGCGATTGATACCCTGTTTGTATGGGAAGAACCTTCTATCAATGGGGTGGGTATGACAAATCCAACAACCTGTGGTGGTAATGATGGAGCGATTAATATAGTAGCAAGTGGAGGTGAGGGTACCTTTAATTATAGAATTAATGGCGGAAGTTGGCAGACGGGCAACATCTTTACTGGTTTGTCCGCAGGAAATTATATGGTTGAAGTACAAAACAGAAATAGCACATGTTTAGTAGCACACTCAAGTATGGTGGTACTTACGGATCCTTCGGCACCAAATACAACTATTATAGTACCTAGTGATGATTGTGTTGGAGAAACAGTCGTTCTGTCTGCTGTAGACGCAGGCGCAGGAGCTACTTATGCCTGGGATTTTGGAACAGGTGCTGCACCGGCAACGGCAACAGGTATCGGACCACATAATATTTCATATTCAAATGCAGGGTTAAAGAATATACAATTAACAGTGACACAAAACGGATGTGTTGGAGTCGATAATGATACGATTGAAATTTTTACAAATCCAACATTATCTATTTCCCTATCTAATTATAATGGTTTTAACATTACTTGTTTTGGAGTCAGTGACGGAACGATAGATCCGGGAGCATCCGGAGGCACAGGGGCTTATACTTACTCCTGGGCTGGCGGGGCTAGCAGTCCAGCCTTAATTAATCAGGGATCAGGTCCCTTTTCAGTTACGGTTACGGATGGAAATGGATGTGCTGTTGTTGGAAGCGGAACCTTGACGCAGCCTGTTGATTTGACAACTACTACAACCGTCACATCGAATTATAGTGGTTTTAATGTAAGTTGTTCGGGATCTGCTAATGGATCGGCAGACGTTGCGATTAGTGGAGGTGTTACAGCTTATTCCGTCCTTTGGGCAAATGGAGAAACAGGTACAACTGCTACAATGCTGACTGCAGGAACAACAACTGTTACTGTAACAGATGCCAATGGTTGTATTGAAGTAGATAGTGTAACTCTAACCAGCCCACCAGGCCCTGGTATCAGTGTTACTGCAAGCGTAACCTCAGATTATTTAGGAGAAGATATTACTTGTCATGGAGCTTCAGATGGAGCTGCTACCGCTGTCGGTGCTGATGGTATTGCACCATATACATACCTGTGGACGGGTGGAGTAACCGGACCGGACTTAATTGATGTTCCAGCGGGGACCTATTTCGTAACAGCTACCGATTTTAATGGTTGTCAGGCTGTAACTTCTGTAGAGATTACACAACCAGATGAAATTTTGGCAAATGCTATAGTGAAGGATGTATCTTGTTATGGAGGTAGTGACGGGGAGATTGATTTGAATATTACTGGGGGAGTAAATGCATTCACCTACTCTTGGGAAGATCTGGGAGTAGAAGCCTTTTACTCTTTTGATGGAGATATGAATGATCAAACCGGGAATGATCATCATGCAACAGATAGCTCTGGTTTTGTGCAATATTATTCAGATGCAATACTTGGTGGAAGTTCTTTTTACTTCAATGGATCTACTAAGATAAAATATGATGACGATGCAGGCTTTATGGAAACCTCATTTACCTACAAAAGTGCTTCTATGTGGATTAAGCCTTATCACTTAGTTGGTCCGCAAATACTTTATGATGAAGGTGGTTTCGTTGGAGGATTGGCGCTTCGATTAAATAACAATCAGTTGGAAGGAGCTGTTGCAAGTTGGGGATCTAGTTATATAGCTTTTCCTATGACTTATCCAGCATTGAGTGATAGTGCCTGGCACCATGTTGGAATTGTTTATGATGATGGAGCACTTACTCTTTTTATAGATGGCGTAATGGGACCAACGGGATATGCGCCATTAAGTACAATTACCATGATGTCACCAGGACCGGCAAGTGGTATTGGAGGAGCACAATTGACCACTGCTTTCGGTACAAATACTAATGATTTCTATTATGGACTAATGGACAATTTTAGTTACCATAATACAAATTTAACAGCAGAGAATATTGCAGACATGTATGATGATGATGGAGACAGAGAAGGCTTGGCTGCAGGTGATTACGATGTATTGGTGACCGATTTTAATGGCTGTAATCTTACATTAACCGTTACGATAGGACAACCCGATTCATTGATATTGGATTTCACTCCTCAGTCAGTTTCTTGTTTGGGAGATACAAATGGTTCGATAGATTTAGATGTAATTGGCGGTGTTGCACCATTCTTTTATAGTTGGTCCAATGCTTTTACCGGACAAGATCCATCGGGTCTGGCTCCAGGTGATTATCAGGTAACCGTTACCGATTTCAACGGTTGTATAGTAGAAGGCGAAACGACAATACTAGAGCCCTCATTATTAACCCTAACAACGGAGGTTTCCTCAAATTATAATGGTTTTGATGTTACCTGTTTTGGAGATTCAGATGGTATGGCCTCCGCACTGGCAGATGGAGGTAGAAGTAGTTATACATACGTGTGGAGTAATGCTCAAACAGGCTCGGCCTTATTAAATGTAGGCGCTGGAACCTATCAGGTAACGGCAACCGATGCAAATGGTTGTACCGCTGTAGATAGCGTTACGATAGTTAACCCGCCTGGAATGACCATTACAACACTTGTTACGTCCAATTATAATGGGGAAGATATTAGTTGTTTTGGAGCCAGCGATGGTGATGCGAGAGCAAATGTATCGGGCGGTAGGTCACCATACAATTTTCAATGGAGTGGAAATTATGCAGGCAACGATTTAATAGATGAATCAGCAGGAACTTATTATGTAACCGTAACGGACATAAATGGCTGTACGATGTTGGACTCAATCACATTGGTTGAACCTGCTGACCTTGTAATTAATGCTTCGGTTACTTCTGATTATAATGGTGAGGACGTTTCTTGTCCGGGAGCTTTAGACGGAAGTGCATATGCAACAGCTTCAGGAGGTGTGGCGCCATATACTTTTCGATGGACTTGGGGGGCCAATACCTTTAATGGGGATAGTTTAATCAATATCGGTGCAGGTACCTATACTGTTGTGACGAGAGATGCTAACAATTGTACTACTTCAACGACGGTTACCCTTGAAGACCCAGATCAGGTAGCTGTATCTATAACGGTTATTTCCGACTACGACGGTAATGATATTAGTTGTGATGGCGGATCAGATGCTAAGTTACTAGCTGTAAGTAGTGGTGGTGTAGGAGGATACACCTACCTCTGGAATACAGGAGCAACTACAGACAGTCTTGTAAATGTTGGCGAGGGGACTTATACAGTTACTACCACAGATGCAAATGGCTGTACAGCCGTCGATTCTAAAACAGTTACTGACCCTGATCCAATTACTACGAACATATATACTTCTCCTCCTACAGATTGTGGAGTACCAAACGGTATTATTCTAGTTTTAGCTAGTGGAGGTACTGGTTCTTATGAATATAGTTTGGACAATGCTTCCTGGCAGTCCTCTAATAGTTTTACCGGATTGAGCCCAGGTACTTATAATGTCTATGTAAGAAATTCTTTTGCAACTTGTATGGTAGGACCACAGTCTGTTGTCGTATCAGTGCCGGAGACACCAACTATTAATAATGTAACGATAATACATCCGACTACCGCTGGCAGTACTGACGGGGGAGTATTAGTTGGTGCCACAGGAACCCTTGCCATTGAATATAGTTTAGATGGAGTCAATTGGCAGGTATCGGCTTTATTTGAAAACCTGACAGTTGGATCCTACACGGTTTATGCTAGATATATTGGACAAACCTGTGTTTCTACTCAAAATATTGTCTTGGTTGCCGGAGCAGGAGTAGAGACGATTGGTTCTACTTTGTCGTTTTGTTCAGGAGATGTAACTGCCACTCAATTTGTAGAGACCTATTTTGTCCCTGGTCCTGAAGATCAGATTTTGGATGCTTTTCAGGGTATATACGATGTTGGTAATTGTGGATTTAATAGTGATGCCCCTGTTGACCCTATTACAACTTATATATCTATTGGTGTCGTTGAAAGTGGAACCGTTATTTATTATGATCACTGGGAAGGAGCAGATGGTTATGAATCTAATCTAAGCTTTCCGGTTCAGTCTACTACAGAAATCTGGGGAGATAATAATCCCGGGAACGGTATTCCTCCTGGATATGCGGTAGATTTTTTAAATGCAGCAGATATTATTATTCTCTCAAATGATATATCAACTTCGCCTGCCGGATTGGAGGTGGTTGATTACGATGGAGGAGATAAGATTGGAAGTCGGGGTAATCTGTCGATTACTCGTTTGGCATGGGCAGATGGTTCTGAAACATTACTGGCAGGAGCACTGGAGGTTTATCCTGTTGAAGCTTGGGGCACAAACTATAAAATACCCGTTGGAGAAAATGGAGATGTCAATCAGATGTTTTCTTATACCGGAGCAGTTATCATGGCACAACAAGACAATACCTTTGTTACTTATATAGATAATGGAACTCCTGGTTCTATGACACTGTCAGAAGGACAAAGTATTCATATTGAAGGGGTACGATTTGGAGATGAAATTACTGCTAGTCAGCCGATACAGGTTCACTTGTTAACTGGTCACATATGTGCAACTTTCGAATCAAGATTCTTTACGCTTAAACCAACTGATCAGTGGGCTTCAGATTACTATAGTCCGGTCTCCACTTTAAATAATGGTTTTTCTGGAACGGGAGCTACTAACCATCCTACGTTTGCCCATTTGTATAATCCTAATCCTACTACTATTTTTGTGGATTGGGAAACTTCAGCTGGCTTTCAGGGAACGATACAAGTCAATCCTAATAATGTAAATAATGTAGCGATTCCACAAGGAACAGGCGCTCATTTTTATTCGCAGGATGGAAGTAATTTTTACGCTATTGCTACTATTGATTCCGAATCGGGAACTGGTAACTCAGGCCACGATTGGGGGTTTGCTCTGCTGCCAGGGAACCAGTTAACTCCACAGATTACAATGGTGGGATTTGCTCCTGGATCCGACCCTACTATTGTAAGTACTGAAAATTCAGCTCCGATTTGGATCACTGCAGACTATCCACCGGGTTCCACAAGTACAGGGCTTATCACCATTTGCGTAGATCATGACGGTGATGGAGGTTCATTGGTAGACGCTAATGGAATCGCTTATGATGATGCTATTCAACTAGCAGAATTAGGGCTAACGAAAATTTATGACCCGGATGATAACGACCAGACGGGTACACGTATTTGGGTTTGTGATGGTTCTGATGCCATCCTCGCAGGTGCATATGGACAGGATCCTGCAACAGCAAGCAGTGGTGCGCCTGCCATTGACCTTGGTACTGGTTTGCCAAACGGTATCCCTTACTCCGTTTCTAAATGTGCAAGTTTAACCAGAGATATAAATGGCAATGGTCTTTTTGATGAATGTGACGAAGTTACCTACACCGTTATGATTCGAAATACTGGAGCATTACCATTATCAACAGGATCTATCAGTGTTATAGACACCTTGGTCTCAGATTTAACTTATATTGATAACACGTCTATTGCAATTGTTGGTAATTCTGTAGTAAACCTGACAGATAATAGTAGCCCTTCAACTCCTTTTCCTTTAGATGAAACAGGATACAGGCATTATACAAATATACTTCCTAATGATTCAATTGTTTTCAACTTTAAGGCAGTAGTCAATAACCTGGCTACAGCAACTTTTGTCAACAATAAGGTTTATGCGATAAGTAATGGAAATACATTGACAGCAGAGGTGGCTTTCCCGGTTCAAACTCCGGTTAATCCAATTTTATCTGCTATTCCAGGTGATACGGTTATTAATTGTTCTAATATTCCTTTACCGCCTTTTCAGGATACCTGTATGCAGCTAGGACCTCTTAGTAAATACAATTGGGATTCAAGGGCGGATAGCGAATTTTCTTCCGCTTATGAAAGTAATAATGTTTCTGATGGTAATGTTAACTCTTATTGGTTGTCAGGTGTAGGGCCAGAAACAGGATGTTCCATAGCATATGCGAGTAACATCGTTTCCTCCTCAGGAGTAGGTAACCCTAATAACGCGCTGGGAGCACCAGATGGATTTGGTGCGCGACTATATGATCAGTCCGATGAAATTCTAATTGATCTGGGAGCTGAAGTTACTTCAGGAAGTGATTATTCATTTACCTGGAGGCAAACTACTTCTAGTCCAATAGTGGGTATTTTTGAATCACCCGATGGAATTGTCTATTACCCTCGTCCAGAAAATCCAGTTTTAGTTACTAGCACCGCCTGGACTACACAGACATTTACCGCTAATATCAATACCCGATATATTAGGGTGGTTACCCAAAATGTTTATAACCTGGAAATAGATGCGGTGGCTTATGACTGTTGTTGTACAGCGGGTGCACCTTTTGCACTTCCTCATTCAATTGAGATTGACCTAGGAGGTAATTTTGATATATTCGGATTTAATTATATACCTCGGCAGGATGACAGTCAGGGTAGAATAGCAGATTATGAATTCTATGTTAGCTCTGACGGAATTACTTGGGGACCTCCTAATGCTACTGGTACGTGGGCTTCAAGCACTAACATCGAATCGGATAGCTTCCCCGCAGAAACAGGGCGCTACATTCGACTGGTTGCTTTGTCTGAAGTTAATGGTGATGACTGGACAGCTATTGCTGAAATAGATGTTTTAGCTTGTGTTGTGGCAACCACTTACAATGAGGTCAATGGACAAACGAATAATGGTTCTTGTAGCGATCAGGATTATGAAATTACACGAACCTGGACTACCACCGATGAATGTGGAAATGTTTATATTGAATCACAAGTTATTACAGTTGTTGATACAATTGCTCCGGTATTGTCTACAAGTCCACCTGATATTACAGTGGAGTCAACTGAAATTCCAGAGCCTCCTTCAACAAATTGTTCTACTCCTGTGAACCTGGCCTTCGGAAGGCCTACCTCTCAGTCTAGTACACAGTCTAACGGGTTCTCTTCAAGAGCCGTTGACGGAAATATTGATGGTGATTTCTTTACAGGAAATTCAGTTACATTAACGGATACCGAATCTCAGCCATGGTGGCAGGTCGATTTAGAAAGCATTAATGATATTGATAGTGTTAGGATCTACAATAGAACGGATTGTTGCCAGGATCCTGGACTAGCTGCTTTTTATGTGTTTGTTTCAAATCTGCCATTCCCTTCAACAGATTTTAGTGCTACATTCTCCAACCCGAATGTTAGCTGGTATTATCAATCTCCTCAAGCTGCTAGACCATCAGCAATACAGATTAATCGATCTGCCAGATATATTAGAATCCAATTGAGTCACCCTTCCGCAGCACTCAACATTGCTGAGGTCGAAGTACTCCCGATTTGTATAGCTTCCACAGATAATTGCGACCCGGATCCTCAGCTTACTTTTAATGAGGTTATAAATCCAACAGGTTGCTCCTACGATATCGTCAGAACATGGACGGCAACAGATAATTGTGGAAATTCTACAGAATCTACTCAGACTATTTCAGTTGTTTCAACACTTTCATTAAATACTAACATCTTATCTGATTACAGCGGAGAAGATATTAGCTGTCACGATGCAACCGATGGAATTTCTGAAGTCATAGCAACTGGAGGCTCTGATCCGATTACAATCGCCTGGAGCTCTGGAGCAAATACGGACACGGTTTATGGCTTAGCAGCAGGTACATATTATGTAACGGTAACGGACGCCCTGGGATGTTCTGCTATTGATAGCGTTTTAATCTCTCCACCCGATTCAATATTGATCAATAACTTAACGGTATCCTCCAATTATTCTGGTGAAGACATTAGTTGCTTTGGCGGAAGTGATGGTGCTGTTTACGTAAATGCACTCGGAGGAACCGGAGCATTAACATATCAGTGGAGTAATTTAGCGACAACACAGTCAGTCTCAGGATTGAGCTCAGGAACGTATAATGTTACTGTAACAGACATCAATGGATGTACTGAAGTTGGTAGCATAACGCTTCAGGATCCCCCTGAAATTATTGCCAGTTCAGTAGTCGATGTGCCTATTAGTTGCTTTGGTTATAATGATGGTCAAGCAACGGCAAGTGCTATTGGTGGAACGGGAACTTACACTTACGAATGGAGTAATGGACAATACGGAACAACGGCTACTGGCCTTGATTCTAACCCTTACACTGTAATTGTAAGAGATCAAAACGGATGTGCAGATACGTTAACAGTAACGCTTGCTGACCCTCCAGAGCTTGGTTTATCGGTCTCAGCATTTTCGGATCCAACTTTATGTGGTGCCTCCGATGGAACAATTAGCTTAGCTGCTACAGGTGGAAGTACTTATTCATACCGTCTAGGTTTAACCGGAGGTTGGCAGGCAAGTAATACATTTACAGATTTACCTTCAGGTATTCACGAATTTTATGTTCGAAATAGTGATGGCACCTGTGGAGTAGGTCCAGTAGTAGATACTTTGGTTGATCCAATACCTTTCTCTTGTCCAATAGTGCCACCGGCAAACCCTGATTCAATTTGTAATTCCAATTTAGGAGTTACCTTCTCGGTACCTGCCTCGCCTGATGCAAGTGGTTATTACTGGGATGTTGACTCTACAGTTGTTATTGTATCAGGTCAGGGAACCAATTCTGTGGTTATTAATATGAACTCAGCTCCTGTAGGAACTTATGATATTTGTGTTGCTACCTTAAGTAATTGTGGTAACTCCGGACTTTGTTGTACTACCTATACCTTAGTTGGTTGTGAGGAGATTTGTGGAAATGGTCTAGATGATGATAACAATGGTTTAGCAGATTGTGACGATCCGGCTTGTGCAGCAGTTGCAGACATTAATGTAACCCAACCTGTTTGCTGGGCTGATACAGTATCCATCTGGGCAGAAGGTGGTGGTTCGGGAGCAACATACCTCTGGGATTTTGGGGCAGATGCAACTCCTGATACTGCTATTGGAATTGGACCGCACGCCGTAGTTTATTCTACTTGTGGAAACAGAAATGTAACGCTTCAGGTAACAAGAGGGGCTTGTACTGCAAATGATAATATAAATATTTCTAACAATGATTTAGTAGATCCTGTTTGGGATGTAGCTCCAGTTGATTTAGTAATTGAATGTGACACTGCTTCTAATATTTCAAATTCTATCGCCAGCTGGTTGGATAGTCTGGGAGGAGGGGCTGCGACTGATAATTGTGATACAATATACTTAACACACGACTTTGTTGCTCTGACCACGACTTGTGGTATAAGTGGTTCTGATGTAGTTACTTTCACTGCGACAGACGGCTGTGGAAACACGGCAACGATCACCGCTACTGTAACCGTACAGGATACAACAGATCCTTATTTAGATGGGGTGCCAGCTGATACAACTGTAGATTGTCATAGTGTCCCACTACCGCCAGTAATTTACTCGGATATTACAGCAGTAGATAGTTGCGATGCTAGTGTAACGATTACGTATAACCAAACCTCAACTCCAGGAGGAGGCTGTGGAGATAATTATACCTTAACGCGAGAATGGACAGC
>Ga0114957_1001013_pt1 | contig 33232 bp, 46 predicted proteins | sample BantaG_FD_87175 | JGI IMG/M metagenome (GOLD analysis project Ga0114957, IMG submission 87175) | Marine algal microbial communities from Bantry Bay, Ireland - BantryBay_4 metaG | ecosystem: Host-associated > Algae > Red algae > Unclassified | place: Bantry Bay, Ireland | collected 2014-11-21
CATCTGGTCTCTGTCCACCTCGCACTCGGCCGTCAGCCAAGATTGGCCGACGGGCCGGCCTCCGCGCTCTGAACATTCAAACGGGACGTGTGACCCATGGCACGCCCGCCAGTGGGAGACCAGGCAGATTGGCGGATGGGCCCGGCTCCACGATGTGGGGGGCCAGAAAGAGCGATGGAGGGCTCATTGCTGTCATGTGCTGCCTCGTGTGTCAGAGCAGCCCGCGTTTTATGAGGCCATTCCCGAAAAAGGGGAAGGATTCCGACGGCACCATCCAGCGTGAGTCGTGACCTGCCTCCCCGCAGTCCGTGAGCCGGTGACAAGTGTGGTATCTATTGAAGGGCCCTTTCTCAATAGAGACGCTCTGGCGCTCTCTCATTAGTCCACCAGATCACAGACAAAAGTGGGCAGTGCCTCCTAGACACTCGCGCCAATGAGGGCGCGGAGCCGTGGGAACTATTGAAGCAACAGTTTGCCGGCCTGCGCGATAGTGCCCACCACGTGTGAACGCGGGCGACATTCTGGGACCATGTCTGCAATGGACCTGCCACGAACGCCGAAGTCGGGCGCGGCGTCGGCTGTCCCAGAAAGTTTGTTTCAGAAATCTCAAGTCCCTCACGAGAGGGTCCCCCGGGACCGCTGGGCGTGTCCTGGAATCGTGGATTGGTCACGTTTAAGGGATTTTCGAGAGCGCCTGTCCAAAATCGAGAGCGTTGCATCGCAAAAGAGGCACATGTGAAATGTCGAGGGCACTGTTGATCCCGCCGGAGTGCTAGGTTTTTTGTGGAACAACAGTACGTTTGAGAGAGGTCACTTCTGTCGCTTTGCAAGTCTTATAAAGCTTCGATCAACTGTTTGACCATGCATGATCGCTGCCATCTCAACGGTTTCTGGTGCACATGAAAGGACGCGCTACGTGCGTGCATCTGTTTTAGCAAGGTGTCCTAGCTTTTTTGCATGAATCCTCTCAGCGAAGTCTTTGAGACTCGTGTTGTTCCCCTCGACTTGTGCGTATTTGCTCGCACGTGTGCACGTTTTGTAAGATCACGTTCACGGCCAATCGGATGGTGTGAATCTACGATTCTTGCCACTGTCAGCCATGGCGTCAACCTCACGCACGGCGTGTTGGGGGCCCCTGGCGGTGGCCAATGACGGGCCGCGGCGGTGAGGTGGGACCGCGCGCAGCGTCTTATTGGCTGGGTTACGCGCCGCTGGTGGCGGGCCGGGCGGCGCCACGTTGCGTTTGTTGTGTGATTTGACGGGCCGACCCGCATGGGGAAAACCCATCCTCGTCTGGCCGCTTGACCTGGCGCCAACGTAGGGGCGCCGGAACGCCCCGGTAGCCGCTAGGGCGCTGGGCCTTTGCTTTGTTGCTGGCACCCGGGAGGTGTGGACCTGTGCCCCCCTGGTATCAGCCTGTTGGGTGCCTGTAGAAGGCCCCCTTCCCCCTCTGGGGACGCCCACGAGCGGGGGGGTAGGGCCTGTGCAAACACCGTTTGAGGGTATAAAAGCAGGAGCCGGCACCGGCTCGCGGGCGGTGACGCACCCTCGAGTACGACGCAGCGCTTCTTAAGCACCATCCCTAGTCGAGGTGTTGCTTGTGGGATTGCTGCGACACCGCTTTTTCTCTCGAGTTTTCGTGCCTTCGTGTTCCCCGATTTTATCCACAGATGGCGATGATTCACTTTACGTGGAAAGAGTGTGTTCCACGGCCGATGGAGTGCGCCAGGTCCAACAATAAGAGCATTGTTCACAATGAGATGCTATCCCCATATTCAAGCCACGTTGCAGAACGTGTCCCATTAAGCGACTGAATTCCGACGTAACACCACTTTTCAGACGAAGAAGCCCTTTTTTTGTTCGGGCCATGGAAAGCGAACTAACTACTTGATTCTGGCTTCCGCTGACCAAGAATAGCTGTGCGGCTATCGCTTTTCTATTTCGAGTCGGAATAGCTTTCAGGATAGCCGAGGCTATCTCACGAGGGCTTCTGATTGGCCCATGTGATGAATCAACGACCCATTTCACAGCAGATAGTAGCACGTGGCTGCAACGTGTGCGCCACGTCTGCAACATTGACTGCCATCTTCTTCTGGGCAGAGGTAGTGGGAACGTCCGTAAGAGCTGTCGTGCATGGCAATGGTCCTACAGTAACGTCCTTCTAGACGTGGTCGTCATCGAGCGCTGCACATTTTGAACTGTTTCTTTGTTCGTCTGCCGACGAGCGTTCTCTGCGCCCTCGTTATGGTTGGTACGGCTGCTCACCTCAGTTGTCATCTGCCGCTGCAGTGAATCAAGTCCTGGCCGAAATTATCGTCTTGATCGGGCCCAGACAAGGCCTGGTGTAAGGAAACCTGCAGGTACTTAGGCTCATGACAGCACAGCAGCCAACAGCTGACGTACATGTGGGTGTCTAAGGACGCGGACTTGGTTCTAGAATGGAATAGCCGATAGCGATAGCGTGAGTTGTTGGCAATGCTCTAAACTACCCTATTTGCATTCCCGAGCGGTTGCGGATCGATCTCTCTCTCTTCCGATACAGTACTGTGCAGCTCCGCTTTCTTTCGTACTGACAGTCTTTCGTGGCCCCGACGCTCAGAGCGCCATCTGTGGGCGTGCCACGTAGGGTTGTGCAACACGCCCCTTTTTGAAGGGCGTGCGGTCGTGACACGGTAAAACACGCCCTAGACACGCCCTTAAACTATAAACACGCCCAACATGCCCTAAAGTAACACCCATAAAAACTCGAAGTAGCACCTACCAATGCTCTGCCTAAACCGCCCCATACGATACACAAGCTTGGCGCTGGCCAGATACCACGTCGTGTCGAACACATCTTTGTGCAGCACGTTGGTCTGACGAGGACCGCGGCCGCTACCTGCCGCGCTCGACGCCCCACCCACCGCAGCAGCGACACCCTTCGTGCCGACGCTCCGCGCCACGCAAGCCTCGCAAATGCTCACAAGATCAGACTCTCGGGGGCGAGGCGGCTGGCTGGCGCCATTGACTGACGACGCTTCGTCGTTCGCTGTCGCCTCTCCCCGCTCGCGGTATGCCTGGGACACCTCGTCCAACTCTTGCTGTATGCTTCTGGCGTCGGATGCCACGCCTGCGACCGCACCCGCGTCAGCGTCGTTCTCGTTGTCGGCAGCGTGGGGGGAGCTCCACTCGTACTCGTAGTCATCATCGGGGTCCACCATTCGCCGGCATCTTGACCAAAAGCGCCCATGCGGGATCCCGGTGACACCGTCTGGCGTGGCGCCGCCTCTTTGGCCAGCGCAGCTCGCATTTGCAGCACCACCTTGGTTATGTCGGTAAATCGGTGGGGGTCGAGTCGGTTGCAATCCTTACTCGACCACCTCACTGCAACCAGCGAAATATGTGCACATGAACCTGTGATTAAACACGCCTAAAACACGCCTCATGTTTGGGCAGGCGTGCTGGCGTGACACGCCCTAAACACGCGATAAAACACGCCCTGCGCGTGTCCGTGAACACGCCTTGGGCGTGTTGCACAACTCTAGTGCCACGCATACGAGCGCAGTCGTCACAGGTTGGTGACAAGATTCCTTTTGACGTCTGATGGCCGATTTTCAGGGCTCCCTTCGGCTGGGAGAGCAGCAGTTTATAGCTGCTGTGTCACCAGCCTGCTCATTGTGGGAGGTTGCCAATTTTGACTGGTACTTGACAGTGTCACGTCTATGCTTAGCTGAGCAGAAATTACAGTTTGCGCTCCAAAAACACCCCTTCCCGTATGGGGCGCGTGGCTCTTACGGTGGTTTTCTGTAGTTTGGCCACGCTGCGGGAGGCATGTTTTGCCCAAACCATGACATGGGACACCCCCTCCCCGCCCCAAGGCATCAAAAACGTCGATGTTGAGTGCGTGTGGGAAGCCAGCACCTGTGTCATGCATGGGCCTGGCCATACCCCTGGTATTCGGACGAGATGCATGTTGCCCAGTACCGCAGTATCGGCTCTCTGGTGGCCCCCCAAGCGGGCACTTGGACCCACTGAGCTCGGAGGCGGCACGTGGGAGCGAAACAACGCGCACCGGGCAGTGGTTTCTAATGAGAACCCCTAACTGAGGCTCTCAGGAGGGGTACGGTACTTATTGCGGCCGCCCAGATTTGCCAAGAGGCGCCTACAGAGGGTAAAACGTCACCAGGCCAATCGGCGTCGTCGCCACACCGCGGGGGTGGTGATTCACGCTCTTTCCTTCTAATCGTCGGATCACGGAGAGGACTCCTGCCAATCTGAGTTGGCCCGCGAGAAGCCAAATCGGATCAGCAGCTGACCTCCAGAGGGCCAAATAGGGTTACCAGCTGACCTCGAGAGGGTCGAATGTGAACTTCGTCTGACCGTGTCGTTGAAGAGTGGGGGCACCTCTAAAATCCACTGGCCCGATCCATCTCGCGCAGTGGAGCAGCGGGCAGTGCCAATTTGATTGGTATCCCCCACGATTCCCACCACAATGCGTGCCGTTCTCCCAGCAGACAGTTCTCTGAGCCGTCCTCCTTCAGTGCGCCAAGAAGTGTTGATCACTGGGGAAACAGCATCCCTCAGCACCCCAGCGCGCCCGCTCACTGGGCGTGTGGCCGTTTTGCCCGGTTTAACCGCACCAACGCGCCCGCTCAGTGCGGCCCGGCGTGTTCCTGTCCAGGGGAGTTGTGGGCGGCAGTTCCCCCTGCCATGTGGTCCACCGTGGTGGCCACCTTCTTCGCGGGGGTTTCCTCGACTCACCTCCATTATGATCGTCCGCGTCGCGCCCACCGGACCGGCGGGTGTCGTGCCGGCCTTGCCGGCGCTCTTCTTCTCAATCTCTCCCTCGCACCAGTGTCCGTCTCCCCCGCCTCCGCCAACACCCCATCGCCTCCGTGGTCGTGCTTGCTGCGGCCGCGCTTTGTCCGCGGGCACCCCCCATGCACGCAACCACCACCCGGCGTCTCCGCCGTTGTCGTTGTTCTCGTGGCCGCTCCTATTCCGCCTCTTTTCCTCCTTTCCACCTCATGCAGACGAGGCCGCTTCGCCACGCCGCGTCGACGCCGTGGCCACGGTTGCTGTGATCGTCCTTCATCAGTGTGCTTGCCTCTCTCGACTCAATCCGCTTGGGTCCCTTTCTCGACGCCCTTTGTCTGTGTGCCTCCCTCGGCCAACCCCCACGTGCCTCCCTCCCTCAGCTCTTTTTGCCAGATTGCCTCCCTCCGTTCCCCTTGGTCTACCTTTGTCGAAGCCGCGTCGCTGTTGCCTCGTCGTCGGAGCCCGGCTCGCGCGTCCACTGAGGCCGCTTCACCGCTGCCTGTCGAAGCGGAAATTTCGGCGACGACGATGGACGGGGCGACCAGCGGGTGTTCCACGTCATCGGCGTCAAGCACCTCGAGCACGTCTTCGGGATTAAGCACCTCGTTCACGTCCTCGGTGTCGACCAACCCGTCGTCCTCCACAGGCGTGTCATCCGCAGCGTGTTCAACGACTGTCTCAACTACGTCAAGATCGTCGAGCAGCAGTACGGATGGCGGAACGTCAGTGCCGTTAGTCAGCAACTTGCACGCTGTAATGTTTTCCGAGAAGACGCGTCAGCACCTGCTCGGGCTTCTTGACGAAGAATACCCCACTGCCGACGTAGCCGATATTATTTGCTGCTCGGGCCGGTCCATGCGCCGATGGATGGGCTTCTTCGAGGAGAACGGGACTGTCTGTCAGGACCCGCGTCCCCGCAACCTACACGCCGACGTCGCGATCCACAATTTCCACCTGACGCGCGCTGTCCTGGCGCTCGTTGAGAAGGAGCCGGCCGCATGTTTAAGCGATCACGTCGATCTTCTGGTCGCCCTCAGCCTGGAATTCCGCGCCAGCGACCACCACTATGTGAGCGCGGCGACGGTGTACCGTGTGTTGCGCTACCACCAGAACACACGCAAGAAGATTGAGCGGCTGTACGCTGAGAGCTCCTTCATCGCCCAATGCGCATTCGCTGTTATGATTGACGAGATCCCGCTCCGATGCCTTCTGTCATGTGGCGAGACGCACACGGTGGGGGGCGCCATGCTATGCCGCTACGGGCGGTCGCGCCGGAACGTGCCATGCGTGCTTCGGGACCGGGACACACGTCCGGTCAAGCGATCGAGCACAATGATGGAAGTTTCTCTGTCTCACGGCGTCCTATGGTCGCAGACGGTCATTGTGAGCAACGCCCAGACGGCGGACGACTTGCGTTTGTTCCTTCAGTGTCTTCGTACACACATGAACGCCTACGTTACCGGCCTCGCCTGGGAGCTGCAGCCCGACGCGTTTGTCGTAATCTACGACAATGCCAAAATTCACGACCATTAAGGCGATGAGTACATGCAGGCAAAAGGAATTCACTAAGTCCGCTGACCTCCCTACTCCTCGAACCTACAGCCGATCAAGGGCGTGTTTGCCGAATTGAAGAAGCATGTGCCGTCGCTCGTGTATGAGGACAGCAGGTATATGACTAAGCCATTTCATCTTATGGCGGCGGCCGTTGGCATGATCACCACAGCGCAGGTGGCTGGGCAATATTCTCTTGTCTCGAACGAATTCAGCCGGCTCCGTACTGCCGCGGCTGCTGCGTGACTTTTTCTTTAGTTCGCGGTGTGTGTTCGTAGTGTGCATGCGAGGCGTCGGGTTGGGTTGTCAACGCTAGCAGAGTGCTTGTTTTCTTTAACAGACAATGGTCCTAGTTGCGCTGCCGGCCGCCATCGCACGCACGCCCGCTGTCGAGGAGCACGATCCGGTGTGCGGTGTGCACCGGGACTGGGGGGTGCATGTAATGTGAGCAACCTTCGTTGCACAAAACTGATACGATGCCGGCAATGCCCCCCCTCGTCCCGTCGTCAGTCACCTCCTCTGCGGGCGTCTACCTCTCACGCTTATGCTTCTTGGCGGAATCGCTATCCCTTGAAGTCCCTTTGCCGACCAGCAGGGGGCAGGCGGGCTTGCAGCCGGCACCACGTTGCTCTTTGGCGCATTGGCCGTCTGACCGACGCCATCGTGCCCGAGTTGTGTACGAGGCTTCTGCAGGGCGAGCGTTGGGAAGAGGTTTTCATGCCACGCGCAACCGCGGCCACGTACACTCATTATTCAGTTATATCCGTCCCATTTACATCCCCAGTGGATATAACCGGGACCACGGGGGCACCACAGAGCCCGAGAGATCGACGAATGTGAAATTAAAACGCACTTGCTACCCGGTTTTCGTACTTGATTTAACACAAAACGATTTATTTGAACTTCACGGATCAGTATATGACCAGTGCCGTTTGCGATCGGAGCACCGCTGACGTCCAAGCTGATCCAGCCGACTGAGGCGGAATTCGTCTGCACCGACCACACCTATGCTCTTCTGGCTACCCACCGTACCGCACCACTCGTACACACGGCGATCCTCATACCTTCATGACACTCTCCAATGCTACCGATGCCGCCGCTGCCGCGGCTGAGGCGGTCTTGGCGGACCATAGCCAGGCATAGGCTGCGCAACACGCCGATAGCGTGAGGGCGGCCGCGCGCGCCGCGGCCGTGACGGCCAATGCTGTCTTGTCATCCCCGTCTGCGGCGCGCGCGCCGGCCCGGCGCATCGAAGGCGCTCGCCAGCGCCGCACGCCGATGACGTTGGACACGAAACTGCGTGCTATTGGCTGGCGTCCGGCGGGCCGGATCATCGACTACATCAGCCGGCAGCTGGATACCGAGTACGACCCCAGCGGGCTCTACAAGATCATCAAGCAAAAGGACAGCCTCCTTTTATGGACCGCGGATGGCGCGGCTAGCGGCCGAGCGTCATCGCAAGCGGGGCAGTGTCCCCAGGTTGACATGGCCATCTTAGAGTGGCTTCTGGATGTGCGCGCGAGGGGCCGTAAGCGAGTGCCTTTGTCCCTTTCCATTCTTCGGCAGAAGGCTTTGCAGGTTGCGGAGCACCTTGGCATCACTGACTTTGCGGCATCCAACGGCTTCATGCAACGTTGGGCGTCCCGTCATGGCCTTGTGAACGTTGCTCTACATGGCAGCGGCGCTTCAGCCAACGAGGAGGAGGCGGCTGAGCGCATGGCAGCCATCCGCCAGAAGCTTGAGGGTGTTGATGTCGAACGGATCTACAACGTCGACATGACCGGTTTGCTCTACCGGGGGCTGCCGTCGCGTTCATCCGTGCCCTCAGAGGACCGCCGCACTGCACGTGGCTGGAGGGCTATGAAGAGAAAGGACCGTGTCACCTTGAATCTCTGCTGCAACGAGACGGGTACCCACAAGGTGCCGGTCACAATGATTGGATGAGGTAGCTCAGCCAATGTGCTTCCAAGGCGAGGGCAATGCGAGCCCGCTGCCGTACTTCTCGCAGAAGTCGGCTTGGACTGACGCTTCTGTCTTGAAGCGCTGGTTCGAAGAGGTGTTCGTGCCGGCGATTCAAGCGCGCACCGCGCATCATGTCTTCTTGATTATGGACGACATTGGCTGCAATAGCTCCCTCTCGCACCCGCAGGTCACTATCATCGAGCTGCCCCCGAACACGACCGCTGTGTACCAGCCGCTGGATGCCGGCATTATCGTGCTCCTGCAAAACCGGTACAAGAAGCGGCTCCTTTACCGCGTTGTCTGCAACTTGGACTCCCTTCCGTACAATGAAGCCACCGACTCTCAATTTGCACGCGGTGGGGGCCTCGACGAGGGGAGCAAAGCTCACCTGCGAAATGCGGCCAAGTTCATTGTCGAGGAGTGGGATGAGATTCTTGGGGATCAGATCGTGCGCTGCTGGTTGAAAACGGATAGCCTGCCCACAGAAGCAGTTGCTCGTCTGAGGCTCCAGCTGGGCAACATCCAAGTTGTGGCAGAGCCGGCCCACATGGATGTGTCCCACTTGGTGGCCATGATGGCTAATACGTCCCTGGAGCATGAGTTTGCCGGCCTCAGTGTCCAGGAACAATTCCTCGAAAGGCGGCGCTGGCTGACGGCAGAGACTGATGTTTATGCCATTGACCAGATTGTTCATATGGTCTTGACTGGGGGGGATGATGAGGAGTGATAGCGTAGCGGCGGGGTGGGAGGCATGTGAGTGTGATCACGTTAAGTGCCAAGTCAACCAAACAATGGAATTTTTCTCGCCGAGATCCGTGTCAATCCTGCCAGTCGTACTCTTTTCTCCATGTTAGGGTCCTGGATTCGTACGATCGCTGCGGATCCGCAAGTCGGCAGATGCCTGCACAAGTCGCTCGTGACAGTGTAAACAAATGGCAGTGGATATAACTGAATAATGCCTGTACCGCCAGGGGAAACCACCGTCGCCAAAGCCCCCGCCACCGACGCCGCCGCCGTTCTCTCACCGTCCCCTCCCGTCTGCAAGTGCTGGCGCCTTCCCACCACAGCCACCACCTTTGGCACCCCCCTAAGGGAGGCGCGAAAGAAGGCATCGAGCGCCCCAGCGGTGTCGGTCGCATCCGTCCGCACCAGCCGGTTGACGGCAACGCAGGTGGGCGCCGCCGCCGCCGCCGTCGCGCCCTCCCCGACGCGCTTCCACTTGGCGGCGCGATTTGCCGACCCGCCGATACCCCCCTCTCACTCTTCGTCGCCATCGTCTCCGGCGGCTCCCCGGCGCCCCTTAGTGTCCCCCGTGACCAGTGGCAGCGCGATGCCCTCCTCCCCCGACGGGGACGCCAGTGCCGTCGCCACAAATATGCGCGACCCGGCAGCGGCTTTGAGCACATCCACCACCGCCGCCGCGGCGGCAAGCGCAACTTCGGCTTCCCCCAAAAAGCGAACATCTTTTGTTAGATGCACGTTGACGTCGACGACGGCGGGCGGCATGGTCAGAGACACGAACACCCACGGGCGGGCGCCGGTCGGCAGCAGCCCCGTATAGGCCGCGTCGACGGCACGCCGGAGCGGCCCGCACTCGACAAGGCGGCCATTGATAAACGCGATAAAGACGGCTTTGCGGGCGCGTTAGCCGGCTTTGGCCGCGAACCCGTCCCTGGTGACCGCCCCTGCCCAAAAGACCCACGAATGGAGCTCCTGCTCGACGCCCACCTCAAACACCGCTAGGACATTGTCGCGCAGCGTCGCCCCCATCACCGTGCGCACGCCGAGGATCCCGCCCCCGCCCGCCCCCGCGCTGACCTCCTTGCGCACCGCAATCACGACGCCCGCGTAGCGCAACGCGCAGCGGCCGACCACCTTCACGCACGCCCGGTACTCTTTGAAACCGGTTACTTTCCGCCGTCGCAAGGATGCGGCTGCCGGCGCTCCGTCACGGCAGGGTCATTCAATTGTTGGACCAGGCTGAAAGTTGCGAGCACGGTGGTGCCACCGCTGCCGCTGCGGCGGGAGTCGGGTCAGAAAGTCGAGTCGGCGCGGGGAGCAGATACCGTCGCAGCCAAACCTGTAGGTCATACCGAGAGAAAAGGGGGCAGGTTCTTCGCTGGTTGTTGGCGGTGGAAGCATTTCTCCGTCAAGACGAGCCCACGCTTTCTTCTCGGAGACAAAGATCTTGTTCATCGATCCGCGTTGCAGGACGCGGACATCGTGTTCAGTGATCGTCGCCTGTCAGCAAGTGGCCTGTCCCACGTCCGCATCCGCGACTGACCATTAAATTCACGTCCGTTCGCCGAAGAGAAACAGATGAACTTCCCGCGTTTCCGATGGTCAACAACGACGTGAACTCGTTTCCAGAGCCAGCAGTTCGGTGAAACAGTGGTGGGGTAACTACCAAATCCTTGCATATGAGGCAAGGTATTGGCACTACAGTGTGGTTTTGGCAGCCAATGTCGTTCCCATGGGAAAACCTATCGGATGAATCCGGCGGACCCCAGAGAACTCCTGCGATATCTATCTGATGGACGTTCACCGGCTCCCAGTTCTGGTTGCCGTAGCCCGATTCGCTGCTTGCCTGATTTACTCGGGAGGCTCGGCACGACGACTGATTCACGACCGCCGTCGTCGCGCCGTCCTCGTCCGTGGTCATGCTAGTGCCCTCGGTTCTTTGCGAGTCAGTCTGCCTCGACCGGTCTCGTGGCGCTGAATTCGTCCTTGGACCGTCTTGGCGCACGCTCTCCAGCTCTGTCGGTCCCCGGACGCCGGCATGCTGTGTGCTTGCTGCTTCCTGGCTTGCAAGCACTCGTGCGCCTTGCACTGTTGCCAGTTGTCTTTCACTTTGCACGCCGATCCCTCACGTTTTCGCCGAGGCGCCTGCACTGAGCTTCTCCCCGTTTTGCTCTGCGCAGTATAGTGTTTATCAATGACAATCGTTATGGATGATCGGGGTGGCTGCGGTTCTCGTGTTTCTGTAAATGCTTTCCAGCGGCATCGGCGGCGACGTGCATACGTGCGTCTGTTCTCTGATGCTCATGCCGTACAATCGTCTTCGCCTAGTGTCTGCCGTCGTATTATTTCTCTCTGTTCTATATATCGAATGGTTTCATTACTCTCGTACCCGACCTTATACTGCCGTCGCTCCCGTCGTGCCACAGACGCGGAAGCGGGGCGGGACCGTGTGCTTCAAGAATATGAGAGCAACGTCAGGGATTAGCTTGTAGTCGCCCACCGCAGGCGTCCATGGTGCCGGCTCTTTCTTGGCCTTCATCGGCAGCAGCCAGGACCTCCTTTGCCACGGTGTCGACCGACGTCGGCGGCGAAACCGCGGTAGCGATCGGCTCGCCGGAAGCTCTGGCACTGCTCCCAGTGTGGCTGTGGTGGCCGAGGACGAGGCGGTGCTCGGAGCTGAACAAAGGGCCGACGCGCTCATCTACGGCTTCCGGTCCTTTGGCGGACCCAGCTGCCCATCGCGTGGTGTTGGCGACGAGGCCAATGGCGGATACACTCGCCGGCGGGGCCATCTCGGCTGCCGTGCCACCTCAGCTGGACACCGCGCTGGTGGCGTCGGCGCAGACTCGGACGAGGTGGTTGCCGTAGAGGCGGGCGCGTATGCGACGGACCAGTTTATTGAGGAGCACGGTGGGGATAGTCTGCGGACGTCGCCGGCAAAGGCCAGCACGGTGGCGGTCATGGCCGATAACGCCGCGGCGAAGGCCCAGGGCGTGGCGGTTGTAGTCGATGAGAAACACAATGCCGGGAAAGACTGACCTCATAGAACGTGTTCTGTGCCAGAGCAATGTGTCCGTGTCTGTGTGCCACATGTTGGGGAAGGCGTCCGGAACACCAAGGTGCTTTTGAGACACCTCCCTTCTTGCCTTCTTTCCAAGTATTTTCCAGGCCACAGCTAGAATTTAGAAGATGCCTTTAAGAAATGCGCAAAGCATACATGTCCCTTTCCCCGCCTCACTTCGCGTTCCCTTTAGCGCTGCTTCTTGTTCGTGCTGCTGTCAAGCTCTCCCGCTGCATCAGCACCGGCTCCATGTCTGCCACCACGGCTGCCAGCGACAGTTGAGTTGGCCGTTTGGGCGGGAGCCATGCCACTGCTGCAGTCGTTGTGGCGGCAGTCAGGATCACGGAGGTGACCATGACACCCAATATAAACTTGGCACATTTGAATGCGCGCCAATATGGCTTGCTGCCCGGCGCGCGCCAAATCGCCACGCTCGGCTGGCAGAGGGGGAGGACGCGGGCCATCGTCTGACGGGCTGCTGTCGCCGCTAGAGGCAGAATGACGCGAAGACATCGTACCCGTGTGTCCAGTCACCGCCAATAATAGTCGCAGACGATGAAAGAGGGGGGAAAAGGGGGAGGGGTAGAGCGCGGGGCGGGGAGGGGGCAACCGAGAAGCCGTGGCGAAGCACGATGAGAAACTTGTCCACGGCGTCACAACGGCGACGCTGCAACGTTGCAGAGGGGTTGAGCGCGAATCGGGGGGAGGGCAACAGAGCAGCAGAAGGGCAGCACGAATAGAAACGCGTCCACCGCGCATTAACGTCGACACCGCCATGCAACAGAGTCAACGAGACTGGGCAACAGGCTGCCAGGGCTTCTCAATCTGAACGCAGCCGTGATCCACCAGAAAAATGCACGAGACGGGGAAAACCTACACACGTCTTGCACGTTCTGATTCTGGGCATTGGCGTTTAGTCCCTCACAGTTGATAGTACGCAGTCTGCGTGATGCTTTGAGTCGCACGCTACGCGTGCACACGGGCCAGGTCGGTCTCCCGGAGTCGCGTATCGAGAGGACTTGGCCATCTGCGTGGCTACACCTCTACACTGCAGACCTCGCACGTGGTGCCCGGCAGTAAAAATAGTGAGAAATCCGTGGCAACAACGCCATGTCACTACTTATTCGAAGCATTGTCATGCATGGAGGCCGAGAGAAGTACAACGTCGCTGTCGGTCACCAGGGAGCGAATCAAGTCTTCGCGGACGACTCGAGCACCATGCGCCACGCAGTGAACGGCAAGTCCGTATGGTAACAATCTTTAACGCCTCAATGTCAGCTTGAGTGTAAAGGGCATGTGGCCAACCAGGCCACACTTGATGCACTGCCTCGCCTGGGAGCAGCAAACGTTGGGCCAGAGACCGGAGAGGAAAAAAGGACTCTGGATGGCCACAAGACGTTGGCACTCCGTCTTTCGAAACAGGCAACATCTTGTTTTGTGTCCATGGACGCCAGGAGTGGCGGTGAAGCCGCAAACAAGACATCTCATGCTGCGATGTGGTCCTGCTCGACGAACAAAAGAAGCGGTCATTTGCAATCTCATGAGGGAAATGCCGCGAAAAAGGGAAGGCATGTTACTGTGCGGCTCGTAGGTCGGTCAATCAAGTGCGCTTTAAATACGTCACGTGGGCCCACAGCACTGTTTTACGTCTTCAATCAACGAGATGGGATATCGGAACGCACCTGTTCGTGACCTGCCTTCTGGTCCGCGGCGGGCGACGTCGTTGCCGACGTGTTCGCCGTTGCTTGCAGAGAGCGTCACTGACGCATTGACGTGAAAACGAGGGGTTGGGTGGCAGTGGTGTCTGTTGCCCTCCGACGAAGAGACACAGTTGACCCCTTCGGTCGGTCACGGGAGGCCGGCCGTCAGTTCGACAAGAGAATAGACTCTGGAGGCTGTGGGGAGGTGCAGATCCTCGCAAGAGATCACTCAGCTTGCTTCCATATTGCACCTGCGTCGGTTGGTGATTGGGTGGCAATCTCTGAAAGCTCTATGGGAGTGGTGACTTGCCGATTCAGTGACACATTCGCAAGAATTTTGGGTGCCAACCGCTCATGTGGCCTTCGAGAGGCATTCCGGCCCCTGCCTTTCTCGAAGTTGCTGTCGAGAATAGGGACGTTCGTTGCAAGTGGAAAAAAGCGGCAAAGGCACTTCTACTCCAAGGCAAAACAAATAGGTCGCACGGGGGGCTTCCTTTGAACGATTCCATATTAATCGCTCCAAACGGACGGCTTCCGGTTAACCAGTGTGTCACTGTCAATTGGGCGTGATCTGCATGGAGGTCATTGCCGGCAGCAGAGGCGCTGACCGTCGGCCCTCTCCGCCCTGATCCGCTGCGTGGTATGCGGCTCTGGCGGGCCGGCGTGACGGTCTTCGTGGCGCCCGCTCCGCCACCGCCGATGTCGCCACCGCCGCTGTACTGTTGCTGTTCACGTGATGGATGGAGATGCGGTCGACGCGGCCGTCGCAGGCACGTCGCGGATCAAACCGACCGACGCGTTGGGCGAGTCGTTGACGGGAGGGCTGGGACAGGATGGTGGTATTCGCCCCTGCCCATCGGATGCGGACATCGTCTGCGTTTCTATTTCGCATCCCTCAATGAGATTCTCCGCCGTGTGTGCACTTTCGCATCTCTCCTCCTCCTTCAGGACCGGCGCGCGGTCGCGCAGGACGGCGGAGAGTCTGCCGCGCCGGACAGCGGCCCGTCTGCCGCAAGGCACGGGGCCCGTCTGCCGCGCGGCGTGCCGGTGAGTCCGCTGACGACCTTAAACGTGGCCAGCGAGACCCCGCGGATGGGCACCGCGAAGGGGCGATAGAAGGGGTGGAGGACCGCTGGTGTGCACCGCAACCGGGGGAAGGCGGGGGCGAGGCCTTCCCCCGCTTCAAATAGTCCCTCGAGGGGGAGCTGATTGGCAGCACCTACAGCAGGCCGAGCATGTGCTGCCGTAATTTCCCGGAGCGCAACAGCGAGGGCGGCATGTGGGATTCGCCGCGGCCGCTGCCGACCGGCAAGCCGCTTGCTACGAAGGAGGACTCGCCGGTGTGGACGTGTCGCGATGGAGACCCAAGCTGCCTCGGCTGCCTCCGACGCGACGCCCCAGGCGTTGCAACAGAGAGTCTCCGTCTCGTTACGACGAAGACCCGTGATCACGAAATTGCGGCAGTCGGTGCCCTGCTCGGAATGCGCGTCGAACGCATGCTGCACGGCCGCGGCCCGCTACCACAACAACCGGGAATGAGCTGCGTCAGCCGTCATCTGCTGCATAAGGAGGTAATCGGTAGCCCTGGCGGAGTGCGCCGGACAGAAAGCTGCATAGTCCTCGTCGTGACGGAAGCACCGCCCGTCATTCTCCACGTGGGCCAGAGACGGGGGGGGTGCGGCATAGAGGCAGCAAGAGGGGCAGACACGCGGGCACTCTGGCACGTAGCAGCCGACAGAGGAACCCTTGTCGCCACATACGGAGCACGTCAGCTGAAGTCTGCGGTGGTAGGCGGGGATGACATTGCAGAGCTGGTCCGTGTCCGGGTTGTGATACGCCTCCGGTACCCACATTGCGCAAACTTTGTGCACGTATACACTCTTGCGCATATTTCCTTTGATGAAAGGGCCCAGCATTGGTGACGGCAGCGTGCCGCCAGTCCTGTTAACAAGTGGGAAAAAAGTCGCACGAGGGTTCGGGCTCATCCCCGACCAGCTCTTCCGCCACTTGCTCCGCCTGCCGCTGGTTCTTGGGCTCCCGCGTCGGTGGCCAGCTCTTAGCCAAACTTCCCGTGCTCCGCCGCGTGCTACATGGCAAGCGCGCTGAAGAAACCGCGCAGCCCGCCGAGAAGCTGCCCGCTCTCGCCAGACGCTTGCCCTTGCTCTTGTTTGACACGCGGCGCGTTGAGGGCCACGCGTCTCCTGCGGAGATGTCACGCAGTTTCTCAGTCTGCTTCCCCTTGTTCTCGCGAAGCACGGACGGGGCTGCACTTGACCCTTCATTCTTGTGCTTGTGGGCCGCCACCAGCCCCTCACACCACTTTCGCTTTGCCCGTGCGTCCCTCCTTGTAGCGGCAGAAGACTGAAACTCAGGCATACCACGGACAACGCGAAGAGGGCTGGGCAAGCAGGGTGCTCGCAGTCGCTGCAGGAGATCTGACCAACCCCACAACCAAGTAACGACGCCGATGGAGGTGGCCGGTCGAGCGCCGCCCCAGCTCAACGTACAATGGCGCGGCTATAGACTCCCTTGGCGAGGCGGAGCGTGGCCGCTGGCGATCTTGGGGGAGGGCGTGACCGCCGGCGGCAGCGACGGTGACGACAACTGTCGTAGCAGCAGTGCTCGCGCTTGGTCGGGGGGGGGTGCGAAGGGAGCACTTGATGCCGCAGGCAGCAGTGAATCCGTCAGCAAAGGCAGCCGTGCAGCGCCAGCGCCAAGCGGGGGAGAGTAAGGCCGCAGGCAGCGGCGCTCGTGACGGCAACGGCTACGGGGGCAAAAAAGCGACGTCATCCAAGCAGCGCCTAAGTAGGTTGCAGGGCACTTCTCAACGTCATTTCCACCCGATGACACCGACGGCCACGGGGCCTGGCTGATTGTCTGACTGACTAAAGGCCGCCTTAGTCTGGCCGCAGTGAGGCTGCACAAGGGGCTGGCGCAGTGCGATGTGTCGCGCTCCCGGTGCCTGGCGTCTCCGTGTCTCCAACACGACTGCTCGGGCGCCCACGCCATGGAAATGTGGGGCTCGGGGCCCCTCTGTGGGAAAATATGGAATAAGAAGGTGACAAGTGTGCCCGGTGAGAGGAATTCTTGTGCATCCAGCCGCACAGGGGATCCTGCTAGTGACGCTTGGTAGGGGCAACAGACCCTGGATGGAATGTCCGTGTGTTGACCGCTCCATGGATTTCTTTTGCGACTGGATGTGGATCTTCAAAACCCGCAAGCAGACGGCTCGGTGGTGCGCGGCAGGGCTGAAAACAACGGTGTCAAACGAGTTCACCATAGCTGCCACCGTGAGCCATAGTGGTCTGGACGGTGGCAACTCTTCTGGGTCGTGCACTCGCTGGATCGGTTGCTGCGCAATCTTTGTTCGTGCGGCTGAAACAACGTCGTGGTCGCTTCTCTGCTGGAGGCTCAAAGACCAGGGTAGTTAGTTTCCTTGGGGCAGGCAGTTGATCTTCAGTGCGGCCAAAGTTTCATTCCGCCCATGCCCGTGCCTTTTCGGAGCGGCCCAGGGAGTCATTTTGATGCGATTCCGCGGTGTTTCTGTGCCGTCTTCTTCACGATTTCAGAGGGCACGGCAGCGCCGCGCCACCGCAGGTCATGGCCGCCCTCGCGGCGGAGTCTCTATTCGACTTCGTCCGAGTGCGGGGCACCATGGAGCGCCGAACCAGGAGCACAAAGCAACGCAGATTGCGCACACCGAGGCCGTGGACGTACGCCTTCTCGATGCACTGAATAAAAAAAAATAAACGGTTTCAGTTGGATACTACGCCCGCCTACACGCCTACATGGTCCGGCACCCAAGAAAACTCACAGATTTGCGTCGGTTGCAGCGCCGCCCGCTTGCAACCGCAAGGCAGCAGCCGTGGCAGAGGCCATTGAAGCTGAAGCCACTGGCGGGCCGCCACCAGCCACGTGACAGACAGAATCAAGCAACTCGGCGGCGGGACTGGACGCGACATGGGACGCCGCGGGATCCGCAGAAGCTCGGGGCACCAAAGAGGTGCGGCGCTCTGGTACGGCGACAGACATTCGAGGCACGGGAGCGCGACGAGGGACACGCGCCACAGCAATTCAGGACGAGTTGCCAAAGCAACTGCAGCGCGGGGCCCGAGACATGTAACGGGAGCGGGCGCGGCAGCCAGCGCGGCGCCGCCCGCGGCAGCGGTAGCAGCGGCGGCCACGGAATCGACCGTGGTGGCGGCAGCTGCCGCAAAAGCAGGCACTGCGCCGGCAGCGGCAGTGCGCGGAGCTTCACGCGTGGCGGCGGCTGAAACAGTGCGCGCGGAACCGGGCGTTGTAGTGGCAGCGGATGTCGGCGTGGCAGAGGCAGCAATCATACCGCTGGCAAGGAAAGCTCGTGCAGCGGCTCCGTGCGTTACAGAAAAAGAGGCGCTTCGTGCGGCGGCGGCGTTGGGCGCTGCTGCGGCGGCGACAATCACCCCCGACAGTGCCGCCGCTTCCACCACCGCGCTGGCAACTACGCACTGCACGGCATAAGCCATGCTCGGCATCGTTGCTGGGCGTAGAGCGGCGGAAAGTGCAGAGCAAAGCGACTTCGAGACTTGCGCAGAGCTGAGGGTTCCGGATGTAAACATGAACTCCCGCACTTGCGAGGCAACCGCGCCCTTGACGACCACGCCCGCCATTTCCGCGTCCACGTCCTCGAGAGGGCACTGGTACAGCTCCGCATCGACGTCATGCGCAATGCCGACGGAAGGTTGGCCCCCGAACGTAGAAGACACGAAGACGGGCAGCTTGCGCTCGAAGCGGGCGCGTGTCGCTTCCGGTCACCGGTTGTCTTGACCAACTGGCATGTGGGGGCCTTCGAGGTCGCCCACATCGATGGGAGCCGCGGATGTGGCACCGTTGCTGCCCCTGCGGGCCTTTTCTTGACGCCAGTGACCTGTCTCAACGGCAACGAAGCCGAGGACGGCAGCTTGCTCTTGGTGATGGCGGCGGCGTAGCGGTCCGTCCTGCTTCGCCGCCTGGTATGGTTTACGCGCTCTGCCTTGACAGCGTGCTCTTCCTTATGTGCCTGCCCGCTGGCTCCGCCGCACCGAGCCTTCTTGCCACTGCTTGCGGCATGGCGGGAGCCATGGGCGCCGTCGTCGCCGCCGCCTCGTCGCCGTCCTCTCCCGCTGCCATCACCAACACCTCGTTTGCGCCCCCTCCCTCTACCGCCTCTGTCACCCTCAGCCGCGGCGGCTGCGTTCTTGTCGGACGTTATTTGCCCGTCCACGTCGGAGGAAGGTTGCGTCGTCTCTTTCAGACTGCTCTCGGCGGCCGAAGCGGCCAGCCGGTTGACGGCGACCGCACCGAGGTGCACATATGAGTAGAGCGTCTTGAACGTCGCCTTGTTCTCCTCTTGCAGCGGCGCTGCGTTGCTGCCGAGCCCTTCCATCACCCGCACGGTCTCATTGATGTCAAGACGCTCGGCATTGGTGTTGTCGTGGAGCTGCCACGTGGCCACTCGACGCGTGTGCGCTTCTTCCGCGGCCGTGGTGGAGACGCTCACCGAGTTGTCCACCATACTCTGGATGGAGAGGTCCGTGATGAGGGTGCAGACAAAATCTTCCTTGGTGAGCGGCTGCTTATTGGGCTTCCTCACGAGACGCCCCTTATTGTTCAACTTCCACCGTCCGGGGTGTGGGGCCTGCGTCCCGTACAGGTGGCCTGTCACCCCGCACGTGTTGCACTTCTCCTTGTGCACGCACAGCGTGCTGACGCACTGGCAGAGCACTCTAAAAGGGTGGCCCTGTGGTAGCGACCGGCCGCACTGCGTCTGCCTCAAAGGGCACGACCGCGCATAGTGAGTCGACCCGTCAGGGGGGCTGACGTAATGGCACAAGCTTCACTTCATGGTGCACGCTGCCGCGGCGCCTTGTGCTCTGACTGTTGCAGCCCGTCCCCGTCGCCGCGGTGTCCGCCGTAGTGATCGTCGCCGTGGCCGCCGCGGTGATCGTCGCCGTGGCCGCCGCGGTGATCGTCACCGTGGCCGCCGCGGTGATCCTCACCGTGCCCGCCGTCCCCCTGTCACGCTCCGCGCTGTGTTGAAGATCCCCGTACCCCGACCGGGAACCCCAGCATCCCGGTCGAGAAACTGGCGGCATGCTTGAGCAATGCGCACTGGCTCTCACGCGAGTCGGCGCTGGAAGAGTCGCTTTGAGGTATGCCGCCTCGTGTCGCGGCCAGCCTGGAACAGGACCGGGGCTGAGTTGGCTGCGACGGAAGCAGGCTTGAAGGCGACGTCTCGAATCGGGAAGTGCTCATCAGAAGTCGACTGCTGATGTCATGTTTCCGCGGACCTCAATTACTATTGGCTGCGGTGACAATCGTGATCAATTCGGACCACGATCGTGACTAAGTGGTCCACAATAGTTTTGGCAGACCGTGCCTCCGGCAGCGTGGCCAAACTACAGAAAACCACCATACGCACCGAAATCGCACGGTTTGGCGCGCCCTCAAAGCGCCCTTACGCGCGCCCCCAGATGCGTTTAGCAACCCTACCCTGGATAAGAACGAGACAGATTTGCACGGCCAGGAAGGGCGATTCTTCCGTCTTCTGCACGAAGAAAGAGGGCTACTTCGGTTCCTATCAGGCGATCACAAGGGTGGACAGCACTGTAGAAAGACTGCACAGTCATTGCTCATTTGTATACAGGGGTGGCGCACTTCGTAGCCCTGGTGCTAAATTACCGAAGATCAGGCAACCTTGTCTGAAATTTTCACCATCAGAGGGCGGCAGTACGCTCGATCGAGGACTTGGGTTTGAATTTGTAGCAAAATGCACCCATGGACAAGGAAATGCTTCTGGGCCGGTTGTGAAGGGGTCCTGGTAGCGGTACATCGCCAATCTCAAGCCTACTTGACCTCAGAGATCACTCGATCGCGGATCATCTGAGAATGATCGCGTCGACTGCGCTGCAAGTGCGGTGATTCTCATTCGACGACGATTCAGTTGCGCTCAGTTATTGCTGATCCCCATATTTTGCCCTGGGGGACAGCGGCAGAGACTAACTGTGAAAAAAAACACTCAATTGGTCTTAAACGACATTAAGAAGGCATTGAGGCCAATAGAAAGCCCGCATTTGGTGCCAGGACCTTGAATCGAGCAGAACTCACTGTTTGTTGCCGCTTGATCCGACTTTCTTGGCACGAAGCAAGCTGCGCACGCGAGATCCTGAAAATTTCTACTGTCTCCTCGCCAAGAGTTCAGAGAAAAAGAGGAGCTGAAGTTGATTTTCCGGCTGTAGCGGCACATGTAAGCAGTCAGGATCACGAAGTCAGTCCTAGGTGCGCATCTGATGTGTGGAGAGAGTCCGTCCGCAAGTCAGTCTTTGTCCACCAGGACAAAATTCGGTGATCAGCCATATCTAATCTACTCTCTTAAAGATGGTTGTAGGCTACTTTTGTCCGTCCGTCCGCACACAGGAAGACCTGTAATCTGTCGGCACGCTTCCACCATCAGCGTCCGCGGCGTCTAAACGCCTTGTTTCTAGGCTGGAATCCATCCTCGGCGCGGCACGGAAACACAACGAGAACAGTGCCGCGACCACAACCAATCAGATCCATTGAAGTCCCCACGGGAACGGTCTTACGAGCGCATTGGAAATTGCTCCTCGCCTGGGTGCTGCGGCGGTGTGGGCTCAATTATGCGGGTCCCACCTGCAAATGTGCAGGGGCTCTAGTGTCTCGAAAAGCGGGGTTCCCCCTCGTGGCCCTGTTGTCAATCATTGGTCAGTAAATGCTGTAAGGGCCAGATTCGGTTGGCGAATTTTGGCTGAAACTGATCGCCCGAAGATGAGATATGGCCCTCGGTCCACTGCTGTCCCCCTGATGGTCCGTCACGCAATCGCGCGCGCGTGCCACGGAATCGGGCCCCGGGTCATCTCTGCTGGCCCGGTCCTCGGGATGCGCGAGGTACCCGCCCTGCACCGCTCCGGCCGCCCCGCCGCCGCCGCGCCCGGCCGCCCCGGCGCCGCCGCGCCCGGCCGCCCCGCCGCCGCCGCGCCCGGCCGCCCCGCCGCGGCCGCGCCCGGCCAACCTGCGCGGCTCCCTGGCTGCCCTGTCGTCACTCTGCCCATCCTCTTTCCGCACGGCGCACTTGCCACCGCACCATTGTGTCTGGCCTCCCGGCCGCCGTCCGGTCGACCGGCCGCCGCCGCTTCCGGGTGCCCCACCGGAGTCGCCACCGGCCGGTGCTCGCGGCCGCCCCGCCCGGCGGCGTGGCAGCCTGGACATTACTTGGCCCATCCTTTCTCCTCCTGGTGGACCGGCCGCCGCGCCACCGTGACCCGCCGACCGACGGTCGCAGCCGCCTGGGCCCCCTGCCTGGCCACGGGGCTACCCCGCTGCCGCGTCCGGCAGCTCGGCCGCTGCGCCCGCTTTGCAACTGTGGCATTCAACTATTCCTGTCGTTGCGTTATGGCGCGACGACGGGGTGGCTTTCTTTTGCGCCCCCCCGTGACCTACGATCGCGTCGACAACGGCGTTATAGTCATCGGGTAATCCTCTTATGGCCTCACAGTCGTACGGACGGACTTGGAGAGGGTGTTTGCCGCGCCACGACGAGCAGAAGCTAGCAAAGGTGCCGATGTGGAGGGGGGGGACGATGCCGCGGCGGGTCGGGCAAGTGCGTTGCTTGAGCACCGCGAGCTTGCGGTAGGGTCTGGCGTGGGCGTGTCGCAAGGAACAGCTGGCTGTCTGTCGAGCGGAGTCAGTAGGGAGGATGCAACTAAAGGCGGGGTTACGAACGGGGCTAGCGGCGGCAGCGACGGCGTTGTGGATGGGAGCGGCGACTGTGACTGTGACGCCTCGTGCACACAGCCGGATGACAAGGCGGCCGTGGCCGCAGCTGTGACGTCAGAAGGTTCTTCCACATTGCATGAACCTCCATCCGCCCCCTCTCCCCTCGCGGTGACTACGTCGCCTGCACGCCGACAACTGCTCCACGCTGTACTCTATCAGCAGCCGATTGCCTCCGTGCCTAGGTCAGAGACGCCTTGTTCTCTTCATGGTTCAACCCGTGTCGCACCCGCCGACCCCCTTCTTGTGGAAGAGCTCACCCTACTGCAAGTATTCTTGGGACAGCTGCGCGCCGCGGTGGACCTGACGGCGCGAATAGCGGGCGCTCAAGCTGTGCGCTTTTCGTGCGTCCGCGGCGCTCAAGGTTTAATCACTGTGGAGGCGGGGGACCCAATTGCAACCTGGACCCTGTACAAGGACGGCATTCTCTTGGCGCTGTGCATCTGTGCCGGAGTTCTTGGGCTCGGCCGCTCCTTCGTGCGCGGGCTGCCGATGGAATTCTCCCAGATTCAGGCGGCGTTGAGTCACAGCTGCACGTGCCGCCACGCGTTGGCGCTGTTGCGCGCCTACGATGAGCTTGGGTACAGTGTCGGGGCTGTCAACCTCTCCAACCTCTTCTTGTCTTTTCCGGCTTTGCGTGGACCGCTCACTGACGATGGTGTCGGCGGGCCTGTCGGTACGCTCACGAACCTCGTGATGAACTCGGAAAAGCGGAACAATGTCCCTTTCGACGCAGCGTTTTACAACGACGCGTGGGCGACGGTCGTCGTGCGGCCAACGTCCAACAAGTTCAAACTGGCAACCTGCTGCCAGATGCTTTGCCAAACTAGGCCGTGGGGCTGCATCCACGAAGGCGGTCAATGAGGTAACGCGAGCCGATGCGTCGTCGTCGTTGGCGCGGGCCGATCTGAAGCGCGAGGATGCGTTGGCGTTTGAGCCCAGCGGCATCCTCAGCAAGTATGAGCCGGCGACTGAGCCAACACCGGCGGCGCCGCTCTCCAAGCAGAAGCTGCCGGCGGCGGCGCCGGCACCGCGGCTCAAGCGGCGCGCCCGCAATATGTTCCCGTGCGCAGCGGAGGTCGCCATGTGCGACTCGTACAGTGCGGCGCTGGACGCGCTGAGAGACAACAAGGTGGACCGCGTCCTTGCCCCTGTGCACGCGGGGGAGCCCTGCCTCGAGTGTGGGCAGGAGCGCAACTGTAAGAAGCTCACGGCATGGGCTGCCCTGCTCTACACCATCCCTAGGCGGCTGCAGATCCACGTCGGCATGTGGACGTGCGGGAATGGACACATTGTCCGCTATGACGGCGCAGAGGACGGACTCTTTTCCACCTCTCCCGAGACGGTGTACGTGCGCGTCTTTTTGGACGCGGTGTTGGGCATTTGCGTGATTGGTCGGTCGACCATTGCGCCGGAGTCTGAGTACCTTACAAGCCTGCTCCGCAACACTGGCGCCTACAAGGAAGGCGAGTACGGCCAGGCGCGGCAGCTGCTGTCTGATGCGTGTGGACAGTTTTCCGAGACGTTAGTCATCCCTGACGCGGCCTTCACGTAGCGCAACTGCGGGGCCGAGGAGGCGCAAGGCGGGCTCTTCGAGCGTGTGCTGATGGACGGCCAGATGTTGGCCGTTCTCCGAGATCACATCCTGCCAATGCTTTGCCCGGGGATGGACGCCCAGAGAGTGCCCTTGCCGATGACTTGTGCTGCGCGGTGCGCAACGCGACCGTGCGCGCGGTGATACGCCACCGAGTCCGCTTCTGGAGCGAAAACCCCGTCGCGCTAACGATGCAGGAGGCCCGCAAGTACGGGGCCTTCATGCGGAAGCCCTTTTCGCAGCACCCCGTGCCGTCGCCAGCGCCGACCGGGAAAAGGCGCGGGTTGCGGACGCCCGCTGACGCGGAGATGGCCCTGCACTGGGCCGCGTTCAAGTTGTTCTCCACATTCTTCGACGTGCTCAATATCGAGGCCGTTATCATGTCGTCGGCAGCTCACCGCGCGGATGCCGTTGCTGACGAGCAGTCGGGCGGCAGCAGCGTCGATAGCATGGTCGACTCGGTGAGCGTCGGCAACAGCAATGACACCAGCGCGTCTGAGTACTCAAGCGACGAGCTCCGCATGTCAGAGGAGGAGGGCGAGATCACGAATGAGGGTGGCGACGACTCTGTGGTGGGCGGCGCGGACGACCACGTGGGCGACCAAGCGGCGGTCGTCTTTTCAGCTCCCGACGCGCGGGCGGCTGAGTCAGCGAGCGGCCCACTACGAGCTGGATCGGCCGGTATCGAAAAAGGCCTGCAACATTTGGCATTGGACAGGACGGCGCCAACCAGCGCTGCTGGCTCCACCGCGTCGCTCCCCTCCACACCTCTACCTGACGGCGACGGCACCAAGTTCTTGCTCTCCTCACGGGCGGGAGCCGAAGGCAACGAGGAGCAGGCCACGTTTGAGTCGATATTTGCGCAAGTGGACAAGACGTCCTGTCCATGAGCCGTCCCACGTTCTTCCGTGCTGCCGGCCTCGGAGCATCCGAAAGACGAGCAGAGTGCGGTTGTGGAGGACCCGGAGGATCCCACGTCGCCGCTGACGCAGGCCGCCATGATTGCGGTCAACGCTGTGGTCAAGACGACGCGCACGCGCGCCCTGCTTTCCATCGTAAAGATTGGCGCCATCCCGCTACACGAGGGCAACTTCAAGAACCTGTTGCCGGACAGCTGAGTGGACGACGAGGAGTTGAACGCATACGGCGTTCTCCTAGAGCTGCGGCACAAGAAGACAACTGACGTGAACCCGACGGCGCCTAAGCACCTCCTTTTCAACACGTTCCTGTTTAAGCAGCTGTGGTACCTTCAGAAGTACTCGTACCACATGGTGCGGCGGTGGACCAAGAACAATGACGTTTTCTCGATGGACACCATCTTCATCCCGGTGAACCACGCCAACTCTCACTGGGTACTTGTGGCAGTGCGTGTAGGCGCCGAGGCGGGGACCATCTCCTTCTTTGACTCCTTGGGGTCGCGTTTGAAGCAGGTCCCGCTCACCACTCGGCAATGGCTGATGAACGAGGCCAAAGACAAGGGAAAGCCGCAACATGAGTGGACGATTGAGCACCCCTACTGTCGGCAGCAGGAGAACGCGGACGAATGCGGGGTGTTTACGCTGGTACACATGGACCTCCTTGCGCGGGGGATGGACCACATGGCGATGACCAAGACCACCGCCTACTACCGATGCCGAATTGCAGCCGAGCTTTTGGCAGGGTGTTTGCGTGGGCAAGGATGACATGGTGGACATGGCCGGGAGGGGTGCCGGAGCTGGCCGGAGGCGGGGAACGGGGGAGAAGGGTGCATGCGTCACGGTCCTTTCAGGTCGCAGGTGCGTGTTCTTCTTGCGTTTTTTCTGCGGCAAGGTGTCAAATAAAAGAAGCAGCGAAGTGTATGCACCCCCGCACTTGTCGTTGTAGGCTCCATGTGGACCACCGCGGCGGTAGGAGCCGCCCGGGAACTAAATGACAGAGGTTGCCATGGTCGTTGGGACCATGGCGATGGCCCTAGCGTGGATGTCCAGTTGGCGAATCGACAGGGGGGCAACCTTAAAATTGAAAGCAGCCCCGGACCAGCCAATTACGCATGCGTATTTTTCCGTGGACCGCGCACATCCCACCCCTCCAAGTGCCGCTCATAGAAGTGATACCACCCGAATTTCAACAGTACTTGGATGGAATCGTATTCAAATGGCAAGCGGTAGCGCTCCCATATAAGTTTTAATTCCATTGAAGCGATGCGCCACTGGACGCCTTCGAGGGGCTGCGCCCACGGTCCAAGAAGAGGCGAGGCTCGCCCAGCACTGACAGATGGGAGGCGTTGACACAGCGCTCAATGGTGCCATGCAAGTGGCGCCCCGCAGACGGACCACCAGCCAACGGGTCTACAGGCGCTTCAGCTGCAATCCAGCAGCCTGATTGCTATCTCTCTCGCTGCCGCTGTGTCACCCCTCGCCGAGCGGCCCGACAATGGGCGGCCAGGATGGCAACGTACCAAGGGAACGGTGGCTCTCCGTACAACGGCGACGCTCTCAACGGGCCTCTCCCCGCACCATGCTATGACCGCCTCGTCATTTCGGTCCGCCACTGTCATCTGATGCGGCACCATTTCCCGCTCCACGGATCTCCCTGTGATCCCGTCAGGGGGTCCCGGGATGGACGAGATATCACTTTCGCTCGCCGGCCGGTAGTCCGCAGTGGCCAGCGTAGGCGGCGGCTTTCTCATCGGGGGTCCACCGCCTTGCGGCTCAAGTGCTATCCATCGCCACTTTGACCCCCAGCTGTGCAGCTTGCGGACCACGCTCCCCGTCTTTGTCAGCACCGTTCTCGCTTGTGCCTACAATTATCCGTTGCAAAAGCTGGGGCGCATGGCCGGCGGCGAGATGACGGAGCCTCACCGACTCTCGGACGAGCTGGTTGCGGCATCGGAGCGTGCGCTTGCCTCGCAGCCTGCGGGCGAAGAGCAGCTTGCTGACAGCGTGCTGCTGCAGGACGACCAGCGTCTGGCCAGTGTCCCGCAGCCGGTATGCGACCTTCCGCGGGTTTACCAGGTGCTTTCTTTCATCCAGCCGCCCCCTTTGGGTCAGTGGGTCTCATCGGACGAGCCTCTCAAATCTCCTGAGCCTCTGCTGCCGGTCGAGCCCATCCCGTCGGCCATCCCGTCAGCTGGATCGCTGCCGGCGAATGACTCGCCCCGTGCTGACGCCCTCTCGGAGACAAACGCCTCCGGTGCCGTGCTACCGACCGATGCCGCGCCGTCAACTGCGGAGTTCTTTGACTGGGACGAGCATCTGCTGATGGAGCAGAGGCTACGTGACGGAGAGAGGCTGCCAAAGGACGTGTCTCTGCAAGGGGACGCTTTGGTGGAGTCGGACGGGTCGGCGGCGACGCTAGCGGACGTGGCGCTGCCGCCGGCGGCAGAACAGGCCGCACCGACGGCCGCGCCATCCGCGTCCGAGTTGGTTTGCGTGCTCACGGGCTTCTTTTCGACTACGAATGACCCCGACATTGAGAAGGACCGGTGGATGACCTTGCGCACCATTATCTCTGCTATGCTGGCCGAGCCTGTTATCAACGCATTCGGTGGCTGTGAGCTGATTGAAGTGGAGTTGCTCGCCCAGGCGCTCATTGACGCCCTCCCGAGCGCGGTGTGGATCAAGCTCGCGCCGGCGGTGACGCCGGTCGTGTTCGTGTGGCAGTTTTTGTTGCTTGTACATGATGCGATGGACGAGTTCCCCTCACTTTGTCAAGCCGTTCGCGAGCTGCTGCTTTTCTGCATCAACGCCGAGGAGCAGACCATGCCTCGCTGGGAGGCTAAGGCCGGGCAAGCAGCGAAGGAGTACCGCGACATGTGGGCAAGGGGCGAACCGAACACGTACAAGGGGTGGTTACGCTCACTCGGCATCGAGCGCGCGGTCAGCAATGTTGTCGCTGGCGACACATCGAACGCGCGTGTGCAGGAGCAGGCGAATGAAGATCGGACGGGCCAGATGTGGCCGGGTCGGGAGGTCCTCCGCGCTTTCTTGGAGGACTCTACAGCGGAGCTGCAGCGTACCAAGGCGGCGGAGAAGCGGAAAGAGGGCAAGCGCAAGGACAAGGATGCCAAGAAGGCGTTGGATTACGATGGTTTCCGGCATGACTACCCCGTCAGCGTGCTGCGGGCGCCGGGTGTTATAACTTTCATGTGCGCTTACGGGTTCATCATCTGATTCGAGCTGCTTCGAGAGACCGAGAGCCCTGCTCACGCGGTGGCTGCTCCGGTGCAGCGGTTTAAAACCATGCCTCGAGTAATTTACTTTGACACTGCCTGTCAAGCCCAGCGCAACGCTCTACGATGGGTGCCTCGGATGATGGACGGTGTCTGTACGGCTTGGTTCATCGACAGGTTCCACCGGTGCAATCACAAGTGCAGCCCCGTCTTCAACGCGAATCAATTTCCTCACCTCACCCGCGGGCATGACACGTCGGGAGCAGAGCGCCAACGCTCCATCAAGAAAAAGTCAAAAAACTGTTTGTCCTACATGACACAACGTCGTTTTATTGTACGCTCCCGCTTCATTGCCGCGCACAACAACATCCGCGTGTCGCAGAGACGTCAAGCGGCGGCCTTGGCGGAGAAGGCGCGCAAGAGCGGGAAGCCCAAGTCGGCGGTGGAGATCCAGCACAAGCCCGTCGAGGCGTACTACCATCACTTCATTGTTAGCCATTGCGAGTTGGGAGACCCATGCCCGTGCCGCAATGCGGTCGAGCCGGAGGAGCCGGTGGGGTTGGAGAGAAAGGCATGATCGGGAGAGCATGTGTCAGTGTGCTGTTCTGTCATAGGGGCAGGTGACATTTAAGGTTGTGCAACAGACACACAAGAAAAAAGGGGAAGAAACAAGTGCGAGAGCTCGCATACCTGTGGCCATCGACAGGGCAGAGGCTACTCCGACGGTCCTGTTGCCAACGGTTGGACACCTGCTGCATTGTCACAACTACAAGCACAATGGGGCGCCACCGCACAGTCCAGCCCATCAAGCGGAGAGAGTAGAGAAGAAGCGACAGACCAGACGTAGTGTCAGGAACTAGCACGCCTGCAAAACACAGAGGATTGTCCTCGAGACCACCGCAATGCGCTCGCCTCAAAAGATAACAGAAGGACGTATGTCACCTACCCGACAAGGTGACACTGTTACGAGCTGATGGCGGCACCCAAGGGCATCCCCCATGATGCGCAGACGGCAGGAGTGGAGCGAATGTCCACTGCAGGAATGGTTGTGGCGGAAAATTCGGTCCAGGGGAGCCCATCCCCCAGTCACTGCGAACAACTGCAGGCCGCGACGAAGCCCCAACTGCTGCCAGCAGCATGTTCCGGGCTCCACGAGCACGTGGCCGCCGCCGGTGGATGCGGGCATTGTTCGCTGACCACGAACTAAGCCCAGTCCAGCAGGAGGTCGGGCAACAGGCAGGCACCAGCGCGAGAACGCCATCGGGTTGGACGCTGAACAGCTCTTGTAAGTGAATGTGCACGAATGGGGGGTCTATGAGATGCCGATCGAGCACCAGCCATGGCGGCAGCCGTGGCGGTCCGAGCGATACCACCTCTATATGAACCGTGGCGCATCGTGACCGAGTGGTCGCGGTGTCCGCCACTGCGGCACGATCCACCGATCTCAACGTGACGCGACCGGCCATCATGATGGCAAGAGCCCCACGGCGCAACGCACTGTCCGCGCGTGTCGCGTGTGGCCATTGGATGGGCCCGAGCGAAGAGGCGCGGCGGTGCAGCACCGCACGATCGTGAGATCCATGGAATCGTCGTCCGATACACAGCGAGAATCAAGAAAGAAACTCCTGTTAAGTCAACCAGTTCCATGCAGTAGCCTCCCTTTTCAGCATTAAGAGATGTTTCCTAGTTCGAAATATGTACATCGCTGTTCAAAATGTTGCTCTGAACTGCGGTGGGAGGGGCAGGCCTTCCACAGTCGGCAACACAGTCATGCGGCGTATTGTCGACGCTGTGCCCGCTGGACCTGGTGCGGACAAGTCGGCCGGCGGTGCCACCCGGCGACGCAAACCGTACCTGTTGATCTCCTGCCGACAAGATGCGACCAGCCAGCACAGCGCCAGCCTTTCTCATTCTATGACGACGCAGAGGCACCGCCGGCCGGTGCCGTGGCGCTGGTCTAAACGAGGGACCAGCAGTCACTACCAAGCTGGTCAGCGAACGACCGCGCCGAAGGACCACGCAGGATGGGCACCCACATGCGGGCCTGCGCCGATCGGTACAGCGCTAGTTATCCCCATACTGTTACACTGAAGATGGCAGGAGCCGCACCTTGTGAGCGCCCGCGCACGCAGGATGCCCGTTAACGCGCCATCGCTGGTGCACTCAGCGCTAGTCGCCTGACTTGGAACAGGGAGCCGTCTTGCTTCCTGCAAACTCGTCTGTGCGAATGTGCGCATTTCGTCATGCAGCGCGAAGCTTATGCCTGTGGCTCTTTCCCCGCGGCCACGCTGACCTATTTCATCAGCGTTGGAATCTGATTCCGTCGCAATAGAAGCAGACACCACCAGCACCTACGCTCATATTCGCTTCTCGTTTCCTAGGCCACAGGATCGATGCGGGTGAGCGTGACTCAGAGCCTTTGCACTGAGCGACATATTTACGCTCATGTTCTATGTTCCGCGCTTGCTGTACACTCCAACAGCATGCATCGCCGCCACAAGAGGCCAGTACGCCCCTATGCCAGACAGTCACTCTTCCGTGTTCCCCTTTGTTCGAGTGTAACAGCTCCCCACAGCAGTCAGCCTCAAAAATAGGAAGAAGGGCGTCCGAACTGGTGGAATCCTATTCAGAATCTCAGCTGGTGCTGCTCTGTGGGAATAGTGTCTGCAGCAGAAATGGAACACTACTGGTGCACTGCAGAGAACAGCTATCTGGCAACGTTTTGGGATGGGACATATGACCGTAGAGCCAGCAGTATGATGTCGAGCAGGTCATGAGACGCCACCAACTATTGCAATGATCATGATGACACGCGCATACACGAACTGGGCGTGAGCAACCCTGGTGTCTGGAAGCTACGCCTTGACAGAATATGCAGGGTGGTGCTGCAAGTCGTTTCGAATCTGTTGTGCAACGAAGGCACTCATGCCGCTCTTACCTGTAGCCTCCGGGTACGGTGCGCGGCCTCACCCGTAGCCCGTGACTGGCGTGGCATTGACATGTACGCAGCGTCAGACCGTGCGTGCGTGGCATAGCTGCATGGCGATGGTTCCATTGTGAGACACGCCAAACAAGCCCACAACCTCGCCCTCTTCACACCCGCATCACTTGACAGCTACGGTAATTTATGTGATCCCCGTTCGTGTCGGGCGGCGGTGCTCTGGCTACCTTTCGTCGCTGAGCCCATTGTACGGCCGGTCATATCCACGCGTGATGGTAGATAGTCTGCCGGAGCGACCCTTCTCACTCTATGCCTGCATTTCACGTCTGCAGTAGAGCTCGAGAACAAAGACGCGCATTGTATGTATGTCCGTAAAGCCGCGCTTCGTCCTCCACTCTCTTGGAATAAACACCGCCCGACCCCACTGCATCGGTCAAGCCCGCACCGCTCGATTCTATTGCCCGCCACGCTCACTCCTGCGGCGCCCGACTGCCGTACTCCTGCGCCATAAAAAAGTCGTACATGTAAGCAGAGACAGGGGTTGGGATGCCGGCGCACCCAGGGGGTTGAATCAGCTGCGCCAAGAGCGCCTTGCCCTCCTCAGCGGTTGAAGTCGCACGATACGCCACGGCCAACGCGATGGGAACCTTGAACGAGCCATTAATGATGGTGTTCACGCGCGCCTTGCAAATGCCGGGCACAACAAGCAACTGAAGCGCGCACATCTGCTGCAGCGTCGTCGTCTGTCGCATTCTCGTCATCTCCGTCGCCCACAGGGAGTACGTGAGCACGCCATCCGATCCAGGGACGGCACCGTCAGTTTTACGCTGCGCAGACAGCCAGCCGGCCAAGCCGTTCATGGTGCCAAGACGACGGTTCCGGTGGCGCACCAGGGACGCGAAGTAGGCGACCGTCTCGTCCATACCGTCAGTGTACTTGACAAACAAGGAGGAAGTGACGGTGAGCGCTGACATAAAGTTCTTGGCCGCCTCCCGCATGTGTGCGTTGTTCTGCGTCACGCAATCCAGGTCCCCCTCGACGACGCACGATAACTACGAGCGGCCCGACACCGCCATAAAGTAGGCCTGCTCGTGCAAGCGGCCGTCCCTTAAGGAGGCAACAACGTCTGCTGCCGTCTTGCGCTCAATCAATTGGTCTAGTAGGACCTAGGTTCCTTCGGGTGGTGCGCCCTCGTAGGCCGCGGCGCCCGCGGCCGTGACGCGCGCAACCAGCAACGCGTCACCAACTGGTAACCGCCGCTGCACGGCGTGGTCGGCCAAGCCAGGGTGGACTCTGAGGCGTGCCAGAAAGGAGGCATGCGACGGCCCGGCTCCCGCTGTCTCCCTGTCGTCGACAACCAAGTCCACCTCGGCAGCCAGTAGGCTTGAGGAGGATGGAGCCGTTGGGTAGGGTAACTCCAGCGGCGCCTTGGCAAGTGGCATGCCTCTCACGGGGGCGGGGACAATCCCGGCAGTGGCAGCAAGGGGGGAGGCCGCCAGCAGGTCCGCCGCAGTCTGCAGGTGCGTTCCGACGTTGCCGCAGACGTTACCGATTGTCGAGCCAGCCTGGGTCGATGCACTCGAAAGCCCATCCGCGAAACGCACGTGCGGCCTCGACCGGATTGTCCTCGTAGCAATGTCGAAGGTCGGCGAGCTAACCACGCGGGACCCTCTTGCCGGCGACCTCGCAGACTCAGCGCGTCCGCCAGACTGCATGGAGCGGGTAGCGGCAACGACGTGTGTCGCATGGGTGTCGGCCTCGTCGTCAGGGATGACGATGACATCATCGCCGTGGCGAACCCGTTGGAACGTCATGCTCAACGCCGCTGTAAGCCCTGCTGCTGTAAAAAAGCAAAATTCAAGAAACCAGGTATTGACAGGGTTCGAACCCCCGACTCTCGGACGCGACCCGAAGGTCACGCCTAATG